>JACKQG010004957.1_pt1 | contig 10168 bp, 8 predicted proteins | sample 8237621 | NCBI WGS metagenome assembly JACKQG01 (sample SAMN15677084, study PRJNA649215) | marine metagenome | biome: marine; feature: Black Sea; material: saline water; isolation source: suspended particulate matter (SPM) from the Black Sea western gyre | collected 2013-06-09/2013-06-10 | depth...
TTCATCACCTTCAAAATGCTCATGCAAATCTGAATTTTTTAATTGGTAGAAATCCAAAAATTTTGACACATCAGTTATGCCATCATAAGGTCCGATTTTTTCACCAGCCGGGTTGTCTCTTTTTTCGTCTATTAATCCATCGTCATCATTATCTATATTATCATACGCAAGTCCGGGGCTTTCCAAATAAGCCAGCGCAAATACGCCGGGTATGACTCCACCAACACCAACACCATCGTAATCCCAGACATAAACCATATCCAATTCTGCATTAAAGTATCCAATATCATCATCAGGCAAATGCTCATCACCCACTGCCATATTGAGATCGTATCCAAATCCGCTCACAGGTAAATCATAATCTGAAATATTGGATATATCGAATTCCCAGAATATCATATCCCGGGCTTCCGGGTTATTCCATTGAAATCCCCGGGCAGAAATCCGGATTCCGAGTCCACCCCAGGGATATCCTTTTTGAACCGTAACGCCCGGATTTAAATCACCGATATATTTTCCGGGTCTTGGATAATACCGGAGACTATCCGTAATTAATCCTTGTTCAGGATCATTCCTTTTGACCAGTTTCTCCAAATCCTGGGCGTCATTAAAAACAAAATAACTTTCAAGATCTGCATATTGAATTCCCCGCCCAAAGCGTCCATTCCATTCGCCTTGCCATTTTCTTAAAAATCCCCGGGAAGGCCATCCTTCAATGGGCCAGGAATCCGGTTTATTACTCATGGCAATATAGTCCTGCGTTGGATTCAAATAACCCTTAACCGGGTAATATTGCCATTTGATTGTCTTTTCATAATTTATATCCACATTCCATCCCCAGCCTGACTGGACAAAGATCATTGAATCAACATCCCCGGTGCTTTTCAAGGATGCCACTTCGTTCAAATCGGTTACCGGGATTGAATCATTTTTGACAAAGACCTTACTGAAAACCACAACAGTGCCCACGTCGAGCAAGCGTGTGCCCAAATTATTATTTGGCCATTTACTGTCTTGCGGATTATTATAACCAAATTTAAAAATGTCAGCGATTTGACCGTTGTTTAGGTAATAGAGAATCGCCCGGTTGCCATTCATAAATCCTTCGCGAAGATCGGAAATATCGGCTGCTGGATCTTCCGGACCTTCGTATGGTCTTCCCTGGGCAAACAGAGTTATTGGGAGCAGTAATATTAATGCGATAGTTATGATTTTTATTTTCATCGTTTGATTCCTATTGTTTTGTGATTTTCTTATTAGAGCCTGTTCGAGTAGCAAGCAATTATTTAACTTATAATAAGTTAGTGGTGTTATAAATTAAAAACAAAAAATGAAATACAATTAACTGAAAACAGGAGAAAGCGGATTAAGAAGTGGGTTTGATAAAAAAGTGTACTTTTCAAACCGCCAATCCACCTTCAGCGGATCCTATTAATAGGATCTGTCGAAGATTACGCGTATTGCGCTAATTATAAATGCTCTAACTTCAATAAAATCATTCTTCCTTCAATATTTATGTCATTGATTGATCCGCCCAACTAAACGGCGGACAGGTTCGCCGGAAGAGAATTAGTGTAAATTAGCGAAACTGTAAGTTCTCCTTCGGCGAATCAATGCTCCAAAAAAACGGCGCATCTTCGATCTATTGTTAAAATCTGTCGAAGGAAGATTGGGCATAAATTTTACTGTTTAGGAACTAATAAACAAACTTGACTGGATATTCTTGCTGAAGGTAGATGCGATTAAGTGCATTAGCTTTTCTGGATTGACAAAATTTGGTGGTTGGAATTCCAATATCCAAATTCAAAGCTCCAAACTAATTTTCAAAATTGGAATTTGGAAATTGAGATTTATTTGGATTTTGGAATTAGGAGCTTGGATTTTTATTAAATATTCTCACTTTTTATTATGATTTCAAGAAATTATTAAGCCAATAAGATACCATATATTACCCCTTTAATACCTCAATCGCCGTCCCCACGTTCCCAAACGGCGCACTGACCTGGATACCTGCCACATATTCACGAATTTTTGCAACACTCTCCCGGGCAATACGAATGCCTACTTCCTTTTGGGCTTGTTTCGTATCGACTTTTGACATTCTTTCCATCACCTCATCCGGTACGACGACACCAGGTACCTCGTTTTTCATAAATTCAGCATTTCTGTAACTCGCCAGGGGCCAAATACCGGCTATAACCGGAAGGTTCAATTTGCTGATCTTTTCCAAAAACATTAACAACGGCGCCGTTTCAAAAACCGGCTGGGTAATGATATATTCAGCGCCGGCCTCTGCTTTTTCAAAAGTCCGGCGGATCTCTCGTTTCATGTCTAATGAATTGGGATCGGCACCCACACCAATCAATGTTTGAGTCGGTTGGTTGATGGCTTTTCCACCGAGATCAACTCCCCGGTTCAACTTATCCTGGATTTGTACCACACCAATTGAATCCACATCAAATACAGCAGATGCAAAAGGATAATCACCTAATTTCGGTGGATCACCTGTAACATAAAGAATGTTTCGAATGCCTGCTGCAGCACAACCTAAAATATCAGCTTGCATCCCAATCAGGTTTTTATCCCGGCAGCAAAAATGCAATATCGGCTCTATTTCTGCTTTTCTCAATATTTGTTCCGCGGTAATTATTGGTGAGATTCGTGAACTGGCTCGTGGTCCATCCGGGATATTTATCGCATCAACTCCGGCTGCTTTACATTGTTTTGCTTTTTCAATTGTCTTTTCAAGATTGTAACCCCGTGGCGGGACAATTTCTACCGTGGTAACCCATTCGCCTTTTGCCAGTTTTGCCCCAAAAATAGATTTTTTTTCCATGGGCACCGGTTTTTGCAGGTGTTCTTCCGGGATAGAAAGCGAAACCTGTTTCGAATATTCTGAAACGGACATGGGACGAACGCTTCTTGCTATATCGCGAATATGATCAGGTCCTGTCCCACAACATCCGCCGATTGCACGAGCCCCAAGATTGACGTAGCGGAGTGCATAAATTGTCAGGTACTCCGGGTTTGTCATATATAACAGGCGACCATCAACCTGCTTGGGAATACCGGCATTGGGCTGAACGATAACAGGATAATTCACCCTGGGCATAAATTTTTCCAGGGCATGCAACAAGCTCTCGGCGCCATCGCCACAATTTAAACCTAAAGCAGTTGGTTTTTTTATAGAATTCTTGATTGGCTGCAGTAAGACTTTGAATGGTTCGCCTTTTGCAGATTCACCGTTTCTATCAACTTTTAAACTGACTACAAAGGGAATTTCCCTGACCTGGTTGATTACACTCATCACACGTTCCACATCAGTTAGAGAAAAAAGCGTTTCAAATAAAATAAAATCGACACCAGCCTCAATGAGAATTTCAACTTGTTCAATTAAAACGTCAATTCTTTTCTGTTTGGTAGTTTCATTTTTATATGGCATCTTGCCAACTGGACCAACTGAACCGGCAATCAATGTATTTTTTTCACCGCACTCCCGGGCAAGCTGCACAGCCGTTGTATTTATTTCCTTCACTTTGTCAGCCAAACCAAATCTTGATAACAGGTTTGAATTTGCACCGTACGTATTTGTCGTAAACACATCAGCGCCAGCTTCAAAATAACTTTTATGAATATCTTTAACTACATCCGGGTTTGTCAAACACAGCCCTTCATAAGAGACATTGATGAAGAAATTGCGTTTGTAAATTTCTGTTCCGATTGCGCCATCAAAAATGACAATATTATGACGTAATTTTTCTTTAAGCTTGTTTTGCATCGTTTTTTCCTGTATCTAATATTTTAATAATTATCTGATTATACTTCAAATATACTTAAAGGTTCACTGAAGTTGTTTCACAAAAAGGTTACTCGGTATATATAAAATATCGCAACAAAAAATATTTTACCACAATTTTATTTTTAACTTGACAATATCAAAAAAATATATTACATTATTTTCGTATGACAGTCGTTCTTATTAGCAGTACAGTTTGACTGGACTGGTTCAAGACGCTCTGTCTCTTCTTAGTTAGTTATAATTTTTCATTTTACTACCTGAAGGAGGTGAAAATATCGTGGCAGAGCGGAAGACCGGAACTGTCAAATGGTTCAACAAAACTAAAGGCTTTGGCTTTATTGAGCGTGAAGAAGGGGAGGACATATTTGTCCATTATACTGCAATTCGCGGCGAGGGTTTTCGTACACTTCAACCGAATGATAAAGTTGAATTCACTATTGAAGACAGTGATAAAGGGCCCCAAGCACAAGATGTGGCTTCTTTATCATCTTAAAGAACTGTTTGTCCTATCCAGGTGCGACGTATCCGAAAGATGCGCCGCACCTTTTTTATCTATCTATATTTAAACAAGTTAAGCTTTCCATTTTTCATAATCAAAATGAATATTCTTTATTAGGAGTCACCAAATGAAAAAAAGTTCATATAGTTCAATGGAAACGCGCTTCACTGCTAACAGGCGGTCTTTCTTAAAAGCTGGTTCAGCAGCCGGCGCAGGTATAATTTTAGGAACACCAACACTCTGGGCACAAGATAAAAAAGAAAAGAAACAACGGCAAAAACCGAAAACAAATTTGGAAGATATATTAAAAATACCAAGAACAAAAAACTCTGTTCCCGGTGAGTTCCCTGGAAGAGTAGTTGAAGTTAATAATCAAAAAGCAATGATTAATGATAAGCCTGTACCGGAAATTGTTGATAAGATGTTTGTTTCAGGTATGGAAAAATTAACCGGGGGAAATCTGGAAAAAAGTTTTAAATTATTCTTTGAGAAAGATGATATTATTGGAATAAAAGTAAATCCGGTTGGCGCAGGATTAATCAGCACACGACTTGAAGTTGTTGATTCAATCATAAACTGGCTTCAAAAAAATGGAATCAAAAAAGAAAATATTATCATCTGGGATCGATTTGATTATATGCTGACGGATGCCGGCTTCACCCCGGAAAGATTCCCCGGCATTGGGATTGAAGGTATACAAACTATGGATGAAGCTGCTGCCGAAGGCAAATCCGAGGACAACAGCAGTTGGTTAGACAAAGACGGCAATCACATCAGTGTAAATAATTTTGACAAAGATGTTTATTACTGGGTCGATGTTGAGGCGCCAAAAGATTTGCCATATTTAAATCAACACGTGTTCAATAACAAATATTCTTATTTTGGTAAATTACTCACCCAAAAATTATCCAAAATAATAAACGTGCCTGTATTTAAAAACACCGGAAACGGTATTTCCATGGCAACAAAAAATATTGGCTATGGCGCTATTTGCAACTGTAATCGGCTGCATCGCCCCTTATTCTTTGACGTTTGTACTGAAGTGTTTGCATTCCCACCCATTCGGGATAAATTGGTCTTGAATATAACAGATGGACTTGTTGGACAGTATGATGGCGGTCCCGGTCCTAATGCGAAATTTACCTACAATTACAACACACTGTTTTTTGCCACTGATCCTTTTGCACTGGACATGACCTGTCATCAACTAATTGTAAAGAAACGAAAAGAGATGAAAGTTAAGGTCAATGAACATCCAATGTACACTGAATACCTGCATTACGCGGAAAGACTTGGGCTCGGTGTTGCTGATTTGGATAAAATTGAACATTTAAAAATAGGTTAATTTAGCTTTACTAAACCTTGAATCGTTTGTCCATTATCAATATTTTTTTAATTCAACAAATTCTGTCAACTTACATTCTGTAAAGATCAGGTTTAGTAAAGCTATATTTAAAACACTTCCATAAAAAACATGAAAAAATTTACAATTTCACTTTTATATTTATTGATAACATCCCAATCACTTGCCCAAATAAAATTACCAGGCAATAATGTTATCAATGGCTGGGTAAAAAGCGAAGCTTCCCGGGTGTTTAAAAAAACAGCATTATTCAACCATATCAATGGCGGAGCAGAAATTTTTCATGAATTCGGTTTTGATGAATTAATCGTACAAAACTATAAAAATAATTCAGAAGAAATTTCTATTGAAATTTATAAAATGGAATACCCCACATCTGCCCTGGGCATTTATTTAATGAAGTGCGGTCAGGAAACTCCAATCAATGGAATTTCTGCAAGAAACTCGGGCAACCGATTCCAATTTACAATTTTTAGTGGAAACTATTTTATTCAAATCAATAATTTCACTGGTAATAAAAAGAACCTGCCTGCTATGGTTCAATTCTCTTTGTTTTTGCTGTCACCAATAAAAACCAACAACCACATTGAAGTACTGAAATATCTGCCCGAAAAAAATCTTTTTCCCGGCTCGATAAGAATAATTCGGGGAAAATATGGACTGGAGCCGATTTATACTTTTGGGCAAGACGACATTTTAAAATTGAACAGAAAAATATTTGCAGTTGTCGGAGATTATAAAGTTGGCGCCGACCAGGTTTTCACACAGCTTTTTATCCCCTACCCGAATCACAAATTTGCAAGTGATGTATTTAATAATTTGGTAGAAAATTTAGATCCCTATCTGAAAATTATCCAACAGGAAAAAAATAAATTTATTTTTAAAGACTATCAAAACAAATATGGCATTGTCAAAATCAATGGGAACATAATAAAAATTAAAATTCATCTTACTCAAAAGCCGTAATCAAAAGTTAGCAGTAGCAGTTGCAGTAGCAGTCACTATATTTTTTCCCAATAATCTTGTAAATCTTGTATTGGAATTTTTCAAATAATCAATATTTTTATCTAACGGAACCAGAACTATGAACAAAAAAGCGAAACTTACAATCACAATATATTTGGTACCATTAATTTTTTCTACTTTTGGTTATTCACAAAACAAGAAAGATCAAACTCAAGCCACCACAAAGGCTCTCAATAATGCTGCCTGGTCAATTTCAGCAATTGAGTGTTTGGAACATGTAGAAAAATTAGCCAGTCCGGAATTTGCCGGTCGCGGTACCGGTGAAGATAAATTTAACCTTACGGCAAAATACATTGCAAAACATTTTCAGGAAATAGGATTAATACCAGCAGTTGGAGACTCTTCATTTTTTCAACTATTTTCTGTTACACCCAACTTTATCGGTGAAAATAATCAATTATCCATGGAAGTGTTGATCAAAACAAAAAAGGGATTGGATACACTTTGGGTGAATTATATACTTGAAAAAGATTTTCTTCCATCTGGTTTTTCTCAACCAATAGATGCAGTCACTGATATTGTGTTTGCAGGTTATGGCATTACTTCTCCGGATAATAAATGGAACGATTATAAAAAGCTAAACGTTGAAGGGAAAACAGTTGTTGTATTAGGCGGCGCTCCTGCAATTAAAGATATTAAATGGGGAAATTCACACCGGATTCGCAGCAAAGCAAAAAATGCAAAAGATCATGGCGCTGCTGCATTTTTTTCCATTGGTTCACCAATTGGTATTGCAGCGAATCAGCAGATAATTCCAGGAGCTATTATCACGAAAAAAGTAGCAAACGACTTACTCAAAGGTACTGGGTTAACAGTCAAAAACCTTAAAGACAACATAAACAAAAACGAGAAAAGTTTTTCATTAAAATTAAAAAATCGGGTAAAGCTGAAAATTGACGCTAAATTAAGAGAAGCAACACACACGAAAAACATTGCCGGTTATCTGCCTGGTAATGACCCTGTTTTAAAAAACGAATTTATTGTATTGGGTGCTCATGCTGATCATTTAGGCAGGTTGGGTGATCTAATTTTTTATGGTGCTAATGATAATGCATCCGGGACAGCAATAATAATGGAAGTTGCCCAAGCCATTACTCAGCTTGGGGTAAAACCTAAAAGATCAATTCTGTTTGTGGCTTTTTCAGGAGAAGAAATGGGATTGCTCGGTTCAAAATTCTATGTGGATAATCCGCTCTTCCCCATTAAAAATACCAGGGCAAAAATCAATCTCGATATGGTTGGATCTGGCAGGGATGGAGTTATGATTGTCGGCGGCAACACATTTCCCAAATTTGCAGAAATGTTTGAAAAATTCAATCATCTGGTTGGCTATGCAGACATCCATCGTCGATGGACATCTAACAACTCCGATCATTTTCCTTTTCATAAAAAAGGGATTCCAGCAGTTTTTCTTTATGCCATGGGTGGACTTCCAACATATCACTCCACCCGAGACAAAGCAGAAACAGTCGATGGCGAAGTTATGGAATCAATCGGCAGGCTGGTTTTTCGAGTAATGTGGGATTTGTCGAATACAAAAAATATTGAATTTCCAATTATCCAAAATTAAAAATAAATTATGAGCGAAATTGTTAAACTTTTACTACTCTTCTCACTCGGATCGGTTGCCGGATTCATTAATGTGATGGCTGGAGGCGGTTCGACTCTCACGCTTCCTGTGCTTATTTTTTTAGGACTGGAGGGTTCACTTGCCAATGGTACCAACCGGGTGGCAATTCTGCTTCAAAATCTTTCTGCTATCATTTCTTTTAAGCGCGAAAAATATGAAAAGTTTAGATTAAGTTTCAAACTTGCTGCTTTTGCGCTCCCCGGAGCGATACTGGGCGCACTTCTTTCAGTTAAAATTAGTGATGAGTTATTCGAGAAAATTTTAGCTATTGTTATGATGGGAATAATTATCACACTAATTATCCCAAATTCCAAAAAGGACTTGATCAAAGAAAATGCAACATATAATCCCTGGTATGTTTATCCGGCCCTTTTCGGGATTGGATTTTACGGTGGATTTATCCAGGCAGGAGTTGGTTTTATCATAATGGCAACACTCCACCATTTGATGAGACTAAATCTCATTTATACCAACATGCACAAGGTTTTTATTATTTTCCTTTATACAATTCCTGCAATTATTGTTTTTGCGATTACAGAAAACATAAACTGGATTTATGGTTTAACGCTTGCTGGTGGCATGGCATTTGGCGGTTGGTGGGCAGTTAAATTAGCCGTAAAAAAAGGAGAGAAAATAGTGAGGGTCATTTTACTCATCGCTATTTTGATTATGGCTTTGAAGTTATTAAATGCGTTTTAATTTTCAATATACTTTTAAACCGATTACAGGTTAAAAAATCTGTGTATGTTCTCCCACAGAAATGGAACTCTTACAGAATTATATTTAAATATATTTTTTTCGGTGGGAGTTCAAATCCTGTGGGAGAAATTTATTTTTTTTAGAGATTGAGTTTAGTCGAATAATTACCTTATTTCAAATAAACCACCTGCTTCGTAATTCTCTGGTTAACCGATTCAATGTTAATAAAATAAATCCCTGAACTCAAAAACTCATTTGGATGCCACTCCTGTGAATCCAATTGTTTAATTTTCCTTCCTTTAATATCATAAATTGAAATTGCAGAATTGGGTTCAGCAATAATTTTAATTGAACTATTAAATGGATTAGGATACAATTTTACTTCAGGTTGTTTAGGTTGAGAAAACATTGCCACACCAGTCGGCACGAAACCTTCAATATTATACCATCTCCTGATTACCGTTTCATTTCTCGTAAAAAACAGTGACTCAACATTGAATGAAACAGACTGCCAGCCCTGGTCCGGGATAAAACAAGTCATATTTTGATTGACTAAATATTCAGGTTTCAATCTTTCAAAATGTGGGAAGAATCTCATCTTCACCGAATCTGGTAGAACCAATGAGTCACCAACGAATTGGCTAATGCCAAATTGATCAAGCGCCGTTAGCCTGAATAATCCATTGATATCCGACACTGGAACATTTGGAGGAACCGGTATTTGATCTGACACAAAATGCAATTCCACATATAGAGAATTAATCCCTGGTAATGCTGCCGATGGGAAAATGATTTTACTGGTTTTTTCAGTTTCTAAACAGGTTATTTCAACAGGATCAGAATTTGTCGAATAAATCCATTGTCCGCTATGATCACCATAGCTTCCGTCCCTTCGCTGATAAGTCCAGGAATTAAATCCACCAATCATGTTAATTATACGTGTGAATCCTTTATTCTGTAAAAACTGCGATGCGCCAGCGCTTCTGCCCCCGGAGCGGCAATAAACAACAATATCAATATCTCTTGGTAATCTTTCGTACTCTGCTGAAAGAACATTGCTACTCCACGGCAAATTGACTGGTGTAAGCGGAAGTTGTCCCGGTGGTTCCGCAATATGCCCTGCCTGGTATTCTGATATCTCCCGGACATCTA
>JACKQG010006806.1_pt1 | contig 10168 bp, 8 predicted proteins | sample 8237621 | NCBI WGS metagenome assembly JACKQG01 (sample SAMN15677084, study PRJNA649215) | marine metagenome | biome: marine; feature: Black Sea; material: saline water; isolation source: suspended particulate matter (SPM) from the Black Sea western gyre | collected 2013-06-09/2013-06-10 | depth...
CATATGTTCATCGCGGTTTTTTCTGTGACACTCCTTATATGGCTTGTCCTTGGCCTGCGTGAGGCCGGGGTAGTGGCCCTCGCTATTCCGGTGACTCTGGCCCTGACCCTTGCTGTTTTCTATCTCTATGGATACACCCTGAACCGCATCACACTCTTCGCCCTTATCTTCTCCATAGGTATTTTGGTGGATGATGCTATCGTTGTTGTGGAAAACGTTGTTCGCCATTTCCGGCTGGCTGAAAACAGAGGCCGTCCTGTCATGGACGTGACGGTCGGTGCAGTGGATGAGGTGGGGAACCCCACCATCCTTGCAACCCTGACCGTAATTGCCGCCATACTGCCGATGGCCTTTGTTGGTGGTCTAATGGGTCCCTATATGAGGCCAATCCCGGTGGGGGCCTCTGCAGCCATCATATTCTCGTTGTTAGTGGCATTTGTGGTTACGCCCTGGGCCTCTGTTCGTCTTCTTAAAGAGAAGAAGAATAAGAGGGGTGAAAGGACCGGCGAAAAAGAAGATTGGAGTGTAAGGCTTTATCGTAGAATGATGACCCCCCTCATTGAATTCCCTTTGTGGCGCTGGCTCTTCTTAGTCGGCGTTGTGGTCCTGCTTGTAGGTGCCTGCGCGCTTGTTGCAGTGGGTTGGGTTCGGGTGAAGATGCTCCCCTTTGACAATAAAAGTGAATTCCAGGTGATTATTGATATGCCTGAATCCGCCACATTAGAGGAGACTTCGGCAGTTTGTTTGGAGATGGGCGAGTTTTTGAAGAGTGTCAATGAAGTAACCGATTATGAGATCTACATCGGTACGGCCGGGCCTTTCAACTTCAACGGTCTGGTTCGACACTACGACTTAAGAGAGGGTCCAAACGTTGCCGATATCCAGGTGAACCTTATTGGTAAACATGGCCGTAAGTCCCAGAGCCACGACATTGCCAAGAGGGTACGGCCAGGACTAAAATTGATCGCAGACAGGTATAATGCCCGGATGAAAGTGGCAGAGGTCCCCCCCGGTCCGCCGGTACTGTCTACCCTGGTTGCAGAAATCTATGGCCCTGACTATGAACGTCAGCGCAGGATTGCCGGGAAAGTCTTGACAATATTTGAGGAGATACCCGGGGTAGTAGATGTGGATTGGTTTATGGAAGAGGGGCAAACCGAGGTGAACCTCCTGGTCGACAAAGAAAAGGCGGCCCTGCATGGTATCAGCGCCGCACAGATCGACGAGACCCTCAAACTTGCCCTGGGAGGCACAACCGCCGGTCTCCTTCATATGCCCCAGGAAAAGGAGGATGTACCTATTGTGCTCCGCCTTTCATTGGCGGACAGGGCCGGTATCGAGCGTCTGGAGGCCATAAAGATTCCTTCTGTCGATGGACGTCAGATCTCCCTTGCTGAGCTGATTTCCGCCAAAAAAACCGAACCAGGCCGGAGCATCTACCACAAAAACCTGATGCCGGTGGTGTATGTCACCGGAGATGTGGCAGGGGTGATAGAGAGTCCGGTATATGCCATTTTGGAGATGCAGAAAAAGATCGCTGCCATCCCTCTGCCTGAGGGGTATCGGATCACCCAGCACACTGCTCGTATTCCTGAAAGCGACCAGCACTTTGCCATGAAATGGGATGGCGAGTGGCATATCACCTACGAGGTTTTCCGAGATTTAGGGATTGCCTTCGGGGTAGTGCTTATCCTTATCTTTATTCTTGTGGTGGGCTGGTTCCAATCCTTCAGCACACCGCTTGTTATCATGGCGGCAATCCCCTTCTCCTTAGTGGGTATCCTGCCTGCCCACGGGTTGTTGGGCGCGTTCTTTACCGCAACCTCCATGATAGGCTTTATAGCTGGGGCCGGAATTGTGGTGCGCAACTCCATTATCTTGGTGGATTTTATTGAACTGCGTCTCAAACAGGGAATGCCTCTGGAAAAGGCAGTAATAGATGCCGGAGCAGTCCGTTTCCGGCCCATGATGCTCACGGCTGCGGCCGTTGTTGTTGCGGCATCTGTCATGCTGTTTGACCCCATATTCCAGGGTCTGGCCATATCGTTGATGGCGGGAGAGGTGGCCTCACTTTTTCTATCGCGTATGACCGTGCCTGTGCTATACTACCTGGACAAGAGACGGGCGTTAGGGCTAAGAATCTGATTTGTGAGGCTAAAGTGGATCAAAATAATATTATGGTAAGATGTGCCAACTGCGGGGCCAAAAATCGAATTCCTGAAAAGAGGATAAACCAGGGGCCGATATGTGGCAAGTGCAGGACCCCCCTGAAGGTGGCGCATTCTCCTGCTGTTCCTGTTGATGTCACCGATCAAACCTTCAGCCGGGAAGTCTTATCCTTTTCCGGCCCTGTTCTTTTGGACTGCTGGGCCCCATGGTGCGGGCCCTGCAAGATGGTCGCGCCGGTACTTGAACAATTAGCATCAGAGTATGCAGGCCGTCTGAAGATTGCAAAGTTAAATGTTGATGAAAATCCTGCAACCGCATCCAAATATGGTATTCAGAGTATACCCACCATGCTGCTGTTTAAGAACGGAAGCCTCGTCAACTCACTCGTTGGCGCCCTGCCAAAGCATGAGATAGAGCGGCATATGGGAACGATTCTTGTTACGTGACCTGCTTGAATTTACCTTTTACGGCACCACATACGGGGCAATTATCCGGCGGGTTATCCTCGGCCACATAACCACAAACCTGGCATACGTGATAATCGGTCTCACGATCGGACAGCATATCGTTCATTGCTTTTTTGTAAAGTTCGGCATGCCCGTCCTCAACGTCCTTGGAATGTGAAAAGGCCTTTAATGCCCCTTCCTTTCCTTCATCGGAGGCATCTTTTATCAGACCGGGATATTCTTCCACATTGGCCTTGATCTCATTTTGAAAAGCGGTTTCCAGATTTTCCTCTGTGGATCCGATCTTCCCGCGCATCAATAACAGGAACCGGCGGGCGTGGACAGACTCTGCCTCGGAAACGGCCCGAAACAGGCGGGCAATCTGGGAATAGCCCTCTGCGTCGGCTTTCTTGGAAAAAGTTGCATTACGAACTGCAGCCTTTGATTCAGCAGCAAAGGCATAGGCAAGGTTTTTTTCTGTTTTTTCCGACATAGCATTAGACTCCTTTTTATAAACGTTCATAGGTTCAGGGTTCAAGGTTCAGGGTTACGCGCTCAAAGCGGGAAACCTTTGAACGGCTGCTTTAGTTTTTCTGATCGTATCTGCTTGTCAAAATTGAAGCATTTTGCCCGCCGAACCCGAAGTTATTGCTTATGGCCTTTCCGATCTCCATGTCGATGGGTTTCTGGGGCACGTAGAAGAGATCGCACCCGTCCCCGGGATTTTCAAGATTAATGGTCGGATGGATCCTGCCTTTTTCCGTCATGAGGGCTGTGGCGATTATCTCGATCCCGCCTGCGGCCCCTATTAAATGACCGGTCATTGATTTGGTGGAGCTTATGGCCACATGGTGAGCTCTTGGTCCGAGGGCCTTCTTGATTGCAAGTGTTTCGGCAGGATCATTCAACGGTGTGGACGTGCCGTGGGCGTTTATATAATCGATTTCTTCAGGAGAGGTATGTGCACTTTTCAGGGCGTTTATCATGGCCTGGGCCTGCAGTTCTCCATCAGGATCTGGCGCGGCAATGTGGTAAGCGTCCGACGTAGCCCCATAGCCTGATAATTCGCAGTAGATATGTGCACCGCGGTTTCTGGCATGATCCAACTCTTCCAAAACAACGATTCCTGCACCCTCCCCCATGACAAAGCCATCCCTATCCCTGTCAAATGGTCGCGAGGCTTTTTCGGGTGCATCATTTTGTCTGCTCATGGCGTTCATGGATACAAAGCCACCAAATACAAAGGGCGTAATACAGGCATCCGCCCCTCCCGTGATCATGATTTCTTCTTCACCGAGAAGGATTTGTTTGTATGCTGCAATCATGGCATGATTGGCGGATGCGCAGGCTGTGGAAACGCTACAGGCAATCCCTTTGATCCCGAATGCCATGGTAACGTTTACCGGTACCGAACATATCTGCACATGGGGTAAGGCAAAGGGTGAAACCCGTTTTGGGCCGTTATGTTTTAGAAGTTGCCTGTGCCATTTTTCGCAGAGATCCATGTTTTGGGCGCCTACACCAAGGATGACCCCAATCTTGCCTGGATGAATATGCTTTACCATATAGGCCCCTTGACCTTTTTTCCCTTCAATATAATCCAGATCTAAACCTGCATCCTCAAAGGCCAGTTTCGTTGCGGCCATGGCAAACGCGGAAGTTCTCCCAAGGTATCTGAAATCTTTCTTTTTTCGCAAAAAATCGGTCAACGAAAAAGAATCAACGGGGCAGGCGATTTGGGAGGTATATTGATCCATGTCGCACCCTTCAAACTGAATCTTCTTTGCACCGGATCTGCCCGCTATCAGGGATTCCCAGAATACTTCCTTCCCGATCCCTATGGGCGTAACCGGCCCCAGGCCTGTGATGACGACTCTCTTCCGCATCTGTTTATCTCCTTTTGACCTAAAGTGAGCGGTTGAAGGTTGAAACCGTGAACGGTTACGCAGAGAGTATAGGAAATCATGGGTCGAAGGTCAAATATTTGGGTGAAAAATACAGGGAACCCTTTCCCTGATGGTTTTCATCATATAACCGATGCAGGCAATAAAATAAGGGCGATTTTCAGATTCAGGCATATTTAGCTAATGAAAACAATAAGATATTACATGTTTTATATTGACAATATCTATACTACGTGATATGCTTAAGTTAAGTTTTAACTTTAACCAGTATACTATTGTTTGGTAATTCCACTAGTTTCGGATACCGATGAACAGACGCCTCGTTATAATCCTCATCCTTGCTACTCTTATCCTTTACGCGTGGCCAATGACGGGTTGGCTTTCCACTCTTGGCCTGGACCCTGCGACATTTACCTCCTATGCCCCGCCTGCTTCTGCAGATCACAGCAAACCGTTTATGGTTGAGGAGTTCATAAACGCCGATCCTGAAAAAGAGATGGTCCATGTGGGATCTATTTGCCAACTTTCTGACGGGAGGTTAATGGCTGCCTGGTATGGTGGAACAAGGGAAGGGGCCAAAGATGTTGCCATCTTTCTTGCCATAAAAGACTCTGGACACCTGGCCCGTTGGTCTAAACCGAAAAGGGTAGTGGATAGGATATCTGCCTCAAAGGAGCTGTACAGGTATATAAAAAAGGTGGGCAACCCTGTCATCTTTGCCGGTTCCGGAGACCAACTCTGGCTGGTTTATGTCACTATCAGCGCTGGTGGGTGGTCTGGCAGTTCTCTCAATGTCAAAATGTCATCTGACGCCGGGGCCACATGGAATAATAGCCGGAGACTTACCCTCAGCCCTTTTTTTAATATCAGTGAATTAGTCCGAAACAAACCCTTGCCTCTGAGCAATGGTGGCTTTGCCCTGCCTATCTATCATGAATGCCTGGGGTATTTCCCGGAAATCCTCTGGATCCAATCCGGGAGGGAGGATGGCGCAATCTCCTTTCGAAAAAGCAGGATGACGGGTGGGCAATCTTTTATCCAGCCGTCCGTCGTGGCCTACGGCCCTTCCCTTGCTACCTCTTTCTACAGGTGCCGATCGGAAGAGAAAGCCGTTGGAGTGGCAGTTACTAAGGATGCAGGGGTAAGCTGGTCTGAACCGCAGACATCCAACCTGCCAAATCCGGACGCCGCGGTAGACGCCGTTCTCCTCTCTGATCACCGCATCCTCCTGGCCTTCAACGACAGTGTGCAAAACCGGGAAAACCTGCGACTCGCGGTCTCCAATGATGGGGGCGCTAACTGGGTCCGGATCGCAACACTCGATAGTACGCAAGGTCAAAAATATTCATACCCTTACATGATACGCAGCCGGGACGGGTTAATTCATCTCGTTTATACGTGGCACAGGAAAAGGATTAAGCATGTGGTGTTTAATGAGGCCTGGATCAATGCCCAAATGAAAAGGATTGCAAAATAATGCAGTTGGGTTTCTCATTTATCTTCCCATTTCTTCTTATTATGGCCCTGTTGCAGGGAGGAGCAGGCCTGCTTGGAAGAGATCTGTGTGGCTGGCGCCCGACCCTGATCTTCGTACTCATTGCTGCATTAGTAGTGGTTATCCCGGTGGGAGGCTTACCATTGGCCCGCTGGATGATAAGCTTCAATGCAAATTTCAGCATCTCCCTGACGGCAATACTGTTCTGTAAAATCACTGAAAACTCTTTTGGTGTCAAGCTGTTGGATAAAAACGCCCTTTTGACATGCTGGGTATTCTCTTTAACTGCGGGTGTGATACTTTACCCTATGGCATTGGGTCTGGGCAGATTTGATCCATATCAGGCTGGATGGAGTTTTTCCTGGTTGTTTGTGGTGGTGTGTGGTGTCACTATTTTGCTGCTGATCATAAAAAATCGGTTTGCAGTAGTTCTTATGGCAGCTATATTAGCCTATAACCTGCATCTTCTCGAATCCACAAATTTGTGGGACTATCTTGTTGACCCATTTATGGTCGTAGTCTCATTTATTGCCTTGAGCAGCAGGTTATTGCGAAAACTCAGTAGCAGACCATAGTACCGCCAATAATTGAGTGGAAAACGGGCGGGAGTTTACTTTTTAGGACCTATCGTATAAGTTTGTTGTGATTCTTCACTTTTCATACATACAGGCCTCATAATTTGATTTAATAACTTAGATCTGTTTTTTGGATATCGCACACGCAGATCTCAGAGGTTTTTGAATTCAGGAAGGGATAACTCTGCGGTCTCTGCGAGAGATATGATTTTGTAGAGAGGGAGCCTATGCGTACAACTACATCCCCTGAAATTTCTATAATTGTACCTGTTTATAACGAGGCCCCTAATCTCCGGACCCTTGTCGAAGATACCCTTGAAGTCATGCGTGCCACGGGACGACCCTTCGAGCTTATACTGATAGATGACGGGAGCACCGACAACAGCCATGAGCTGCTCCGAACCATTAAAGACGATACCATCGAATTGCGTGTCATTCTTCTACGCCGAAATTTTGGTCAGAGTGCTGCCATGACTGCCGGGTTTGACCATGCGCGGGGCGACATCGTTGTCACCATGGATGGAGATCTTCAAAATGACCCTCGTAATATTCCGCTGCTGGTTTCAAAATTGGAGGAAGGCTATGACCTTGTTAATGGATGGCGCAAAGACCGTCAGGATCCCTTCATTTCAAGACGTCTTCCTTCGAAGATCGCCAACAGACTTATAGGAATTGCCACGGGAGTAAGACTCCACGACTACGGATGCTCCCTCAAGGCCTACACCAACGATTTAACCAAGAACCTTCTTCTTTACGGAGAGTTGCACCGCTTTATCCCTGTCCTGGCATGCTTTTACGGGGCACGTATCGGAGAGGTGGTGGTGTCGCATAATCCACGCAGCAGGGGTAAGAGCAAGTATGGGATCGACCGCACCTATCGGGTCCTCCTGGACCTGATCCTCATGCTCTTTTTTCAGAAATTTACCACCAGGCCTCTCCAGCTCTTCGGTCTCAGCGGCGGGCTTCTTTTTGTCGCGGGTTTTGTTATCGAACTGTATCTGACATGGCTGAAGCTGTGGCATGGAGAGGACATCGGCAGCAGGCCCCTACTCCTTTTTGGCGCCTTATTGATAATCACGGGAATCGTATTAGTCGCTATAGGCCTTTGTGCCGAATTGATAATCCGCACCTATTATGAATCTTCCGGCAAGCGGATCTATACAGTGCGCGAGGTCCTGGAGTGAGGAAGGATATACGCCGCAAGGCAGGGAACCTGATCAGAATCGGCATCAGCGCAGGACTTCTCATCTGGCTCTTTTCCCGGTTCGATCTAAAGGGTGTATTAACCTATTTTGAAAATCTGCAGATATCTATCTGGGTGGTAGCCTGTTTAATGAGTCTTGTGGCCCAGGTCCTTAGCAGTATGCGATGGTGGATATTGTCAAACACCTTCTCATTTCCAGGGCGATGGTCGACTTATCTGGGCTTTTATTTTGTGGGGATGTTTTTCAATCTATTTCTCCCCACCGGTATTGGGGGTGATCTCTTTAAGATACACTTCCTCTCACGCGAAAAAGGGAGGAGATTCCTTGCCGCTTTTACTGTTGTGGGGGATCGTTTCTTCGGACTTATCACCATGTTATTTATGGGAGCAGCAGCGGTCAAAATATGGCCCGATCTCCTGCCGGAACCTTTTAGAGATTTTCTCTATATCAGCGCTTTGATTATTTTAGCCGCCCTTTTGGGTCTGCCGTTTTTCCAGAGGGTAATCAAAGGTATTCTGCCCGGTTTCTCCCGACATCTTGAAGGCCTGCTTATTCTCTGGCAAAGGCCGCAGAGACTTTTTGCTGTACTGGGTCTTTCCTTCTGTCTTCAGGCCTTGGGGATAGGTGCAATAGCTCTGCTCGGTGCCGGTATAGGCATCAAACTCCCACTCTCGTTTTATTTTGCCAGTCTTCCTCTGGTGTTCATCATAACACTCATTCCTATCAGCTTTAACGGGATCGGGGTGAGGGAAGGGGCCTTTATCTATTTCTTTGGCCTCAAAGGGGTAGAGGCAGAACCTGCATTAGGCCTCGGTCTTCTATTTTTTTCCGTGCAGGTGGCCCTCAGCCTCCTTGGCGGTGTAGCCTATGCTGCCGGTCTTCACCGGCGGTCGATAATGAAGAGTGCCTAAAATGACTAAAGTTTGAAGTGCCTAAAGTTGTAGGCGGAATCTGACATCGTCTAACAGAATTAGGTTAAAGAAGAATGGGCAACACAAAATCTATTTCAACCTAATGAAGAAGTAAGGAATTAATAGTAAGGCATCGAACTGCTGAATATCAAACACCCAATGTGGAGGGAAATGGAAAACAATCATCAATCGTCAATCCAAGTTCGAACCTTGGTGTTACGCAAATTATTAGAAAATCAATCCAAATCACGAAGGTTCTTAATCCCAGTTTTGGGTAAGGCGCACTTTAGTCACTTTAGTCACTCCAAACTTTAGGCACTTCAAGAGATGACTCTCTACAGATATATCATAAACGAAATATGGCCCACATTTTTGGCGAGCCTGTTCGTTTTTATCTTCATTATGGTGGCGGCGCGAATGCTTTCCATAACTGAATTAATCGTAACCCGGGGGGTGCGTATTACACAGGTAATAGGTATGGTCGTATACCTGTTGCCCGATATCCTGACATTTGCCCTCCCGGCGGTGACCCTCATGTCCGTGGTGGTAGCTTTTTTACGTCTCTCCGTTGACAGCGAAATTATTGCCCTGAAATCATCTGGAATCAGCCTCTATCAGATGCTGCCGCCTGTTATAGCGTTTTCTCTCCTGGTTTTTTTTATTGGACTCGCCATCAGTATTTACGCGGCGCCATGGGGTAACAGGGCCTTTAAGGATATCATCTTCAAGATCGCAGAGTCAAAGGCTGACATAGGAATCAAGGAACGGGTTTTCTGTGAACCATTTGACAATCTGCTCTTGTATGTGAACAATTTTTCCAGAAAGGAAAGGGTGTTAAAAGATGTGTTTGTGGTAGACAGGCGGGATAAAGATGTTACAAATACCATTGTGGCTGAGGAAGGTCGGATAATGATGCGGCCTGATGAAAGAATTATTACCATCTATTTTATTGACGGCACAATATTTATTGTTGATAAAAACCTGGACACTGCCCGAACTATAAAATTCAATACATATGGCTTAAACATCGGGCTCAAAGATGTTATGGCCGACCTTGCCTCAAGGCGAAAGGCACCTCATGAGTTGTCAATAGGGAGCCTGATTGAACAGATAAAAACCGTTCCAAAAGGGGAGATTACATACAACAGGATGATGAGGGAGCTTCTCGAAAAGGGCTCAATACCCTTAGCAGTACTCTTTATGGGAATAATAGGAGTCGCTCTTGGCGCGCAAATACGGGCCCGGGGACGTTCGACCGGAATTGGAGTCAGCCTTGCAGTCTTTTCAGTCTATTATATTTGCCTCATGGTCATGAGGAGTATCTGTTCAAGCGGGGGAATGTCCCCTGTAATCGGGGTGTGGATTCCGGATGTCTTCTTGATTATTTCTATGATATATTTTCTGCGCCGTGCGGCAAATGAACGGCCTTTCAATTTTTTGGCCTCCAGCTCGTAATGTGATGC
>JACKQG010008296.1_pt1 | contig 10168 bp, 9 predicted proteins | sample 8237621 | NCBI WGS metagenome assembly JACKQG01 (sample SAMN15677084, study PRJNA649215) | marine metagenome | biome: marine; feature: Black Sea; material: saline water; isolation source: suspended particulate matter (SPM) from the Black Sea western gyre | collected 2013-06-09/2013-06-10 | depth...
AACAAATTAAACAATGGGTTAAGCAATACATGGGCTAGTTATCTAGTACAGCCCCATCTTTTTTTTCATATGCCTCATGCTTTTCAGAAGCGTTTTTTAAGGGTTTAATTGTGTATATAAAATTTTGGGGCGTACGTGGTAGCGTTCCTTCGGGAAATCCGGAGACGGTTAAAGTAGGCGGCAACACGACTTGTGTGGAAATCCGTTGCGGCGAAGAATTGATTGTAATTGATACAGGCACTGGGTTCCGAAATTTAGGACTAGCTTTGATGAAAGAGTTGCCTGTCAAGGGAACGATTTTATTTAGCCATGTTCATTGGGATCATATTCAGGGTTTTCCATTTTTTAATCCATTTTTTGTTCCTGGAAATGAGTTTAGAGTGTTTGGCGGAACCAGTCTGCCAATGTCGGTGGAAGAGGTTCTCAAGCAGCAAATGAATCCTCCTTGCTTTCCTGTGAAAACAGATTTGTTTGGTGCTAAAATTTCTTATCATGATGTTAAGCCGGGTGAAATAATTGAAGGTAAAAATTATAAAGTAACTCTTGCTCCCCTTTATCATCCCAATGGATGTTATGCTTACAGAATAGACCATGAAGGGCAATCTCTCGTTTTTGCGACGGATTGCGAACATTATGAAGACAAGCCCAATAAAAACCTGATTGGTCTTTGCCGCGATGCGGATGTCCTAGTCTACGATTCCCAGTATACCGAAGATGAATATTATGGCTTGAATGGTGAGTTCTCCAGAAAGGGTTGGGGGCACAGCACCATGCGGGAAGGTGTTAAAGTTGCCGAAGCTGCAAATGTGAAGAAGTTTGTTTTATTTCACCATGACCCAACTCATAATGATGAATTTATTCAAAAAATTGAAAAAGAAGCCCGCCAAATCTTTCCGCAAAGCATGGCTGCCTATGAAGGCTTGCAAATCGATCTATCAGAAGAAAGGCTGCCCAGTTCGCTGTTCGATTAATTCTTTGCTTTATGGACTGTTGGTCCTCTTTCTGTTTTCCGCCTGTGGTGGTCCTAAACCCCATGTTGCAGACAATCCTGCAAGTCAAAGGTTTCGCGATGCCACCCGTCTTTTCCCTGCTGAAAAAATTTCTGTTGCCGAGGCTAGTTTCCTGCGAGCCAATCAAGATTCCTTAGCTGATCTTGCCATATTAAACCAAGCCAAAACGGAACTTTTTATTCTTGTAAATCAGGGGAAAAAAGGTTTTCTGAAGGAACATGCCGGTCAGTGGACTCAGAAAAATAAAGAAAAAATAAATTTTTTTGTTTCCGCTGATTTGAACAGGGATGGTGGTGATGACCTGATTTTAATTCTTGGTGACAGGGAAAACCCAAAAACACGAATCCTTTTTAATAATAAAAAAGGGTATTTTTATTCTAAAGAAAAAGAAGGGAGTTATTCACTTACTCCAGGGATAGAAAAAGTTATTCCCGTTGATCTTGATGGGGATGGTGACAAAGACCTGTTTTATTTTGGCAGTAACCTTAAAACTCCCAATAAAAAATCCCATCAGACAATGGTATGGGTCAATAAGGGAGATGATAGATTAGAAAATTTAACATCATTATTAATGCCCAAGCTACCCCCCGGTATTCGAGATGCTTCAATTGCTGATTACGATGGTGATGGAGTTGTAGATATATTTTTAGTATATGGAAACGGGCAAAACAGACTTCTATTGAATAATGGGGTGGGGAAATTTTCTGATCGTACATCATCAAGATTACCTCGCATTCTGGATGATAGTATGCACGCCGATTGGGCGGACTTTGATCAGGATGGAGATAACGATCTACTTGTTGTAAATCGGTCCATTCAAAATATATACCGAGGACATCCTGACGAAACCAATTACTTCCTGGAAAATACCGGAGGAGGTAATTTTAAGAAACGGTCACATAAAATTCTTCCTCGTCTGCCTTCCTTGAAAGTTTATCTGCTGGATGGAAATGGCAATACCCGTCCAGATGCCTTGATCTTGACCGGAAAAGGGGTTTATTATTTTCAGGGACGCGGGAAGTGGGAATTTTCAGATGAAACAGATCGGCGTTTACCGCGTTTTAGGCAATTTAGTCAAATGACATTTGGGGATATAAACCAAGATCAATTCCTTGACCTGTTTGGATGGTCTGGGAATTCGAGCCGGTTGTGGCTGAACCGTTTTGATTAGGCAGGGAAAAATTTATATTGATTAATTTTTATTTTTAGAGAAATTATATGTCGAAATTTAAAAAATTGACCTTCCTTAAGGTTTTAACCACCGTAGCTTGGGCGGACGGTGAGGTGAGCCAGTCTGAGCTGAATATTTTAAAATCTTTTTACAGAAAATTTGATTTGGAAAAGCATGAACTGGATGAATTGAAACCTTATCTTCATGCGCCCATTTCAAAAAAGGAAAAGGATTTATTGTACCGCCAAATGATCGCGGAACTTTCCACACCTGCTGAAAAAAAAGAAATCGTGGCCGCCTTGGAAAATATGGTGCAGGCTCATAAAAGAATGAAGGGGGATGAAAAGCAACTGGTTGACCAGTTTTCAGAATGGCTTGAAAAAACTTCTTTTACAAAAAGATCTTTTGGCCGAATGAGAAACTTATTTCAGAAAACTATCTTTGAGCATGCTCGTGATCCAAACCCGGATATGGAAAAATATTTTAAAAGGCGGGTATTAAAAAAGATAGAGTTGAAAAGCTCATCCTTGGGGGTGGTGTCAAAGTTGCCTGAAGATAAATTATATTTTCTCTGCCTGGTAGGCTCTCTGATGGCCTCCATTGCCCATGTGGATAACCATTTTGATCCGGCGGAGAAAAAAGCTTTAAAAGCCTGTCTGTCAGAGCAATTTTCTCTTAAGGGTAAGGAGTTGACCCTGCTTTTCGAAGTGGTGGAAGAACAGGGAAGAAAAGACTTTGATTTTCACGAGGTCACTACTGAAATCAATCGGTTGACCTCCTACAATGATAGATTGAATTTTATGGAATGCCTTTTTGCAGTTGCAGCCGCAGATGGGGAAATTGCCCATGATGAGGCAGAGGAAGTCAGGCGGATTACGAAAGCCATGCGAATTCCCCATGATGTTTTTATTCAGGCTAAGGTGCGTGCTAGAAAGGCCATTAAGAAAACATAGTTTTTAGAGCTGTGATTAAAATGGAAAAGGATAAAAAATTTTTAGGCATTATGTTTGAATGTTGTAATGTTTACCGCCGGATTTATATTAATAAAGACGGCAACGCCTACGAAGGTCGATGTCCAAAATGTTTTGCTGAGGTAAAAGTTATAATCGGCCCGGGTGGTTCAGATAAGCGAATTTTCCGCGCTCGTTGACCCTAGATTGTTTTAGTAGGAAATTTCTTTCCACATGAATTACCCATGAAAATTGTATTGCAAAGAGTGGCACGAGCTTCAGTTGCTGTGAAAGGCGAAGTCATTGCTTCAATTTCTAAAGGGCTTCTTGTTCTTTTCGGCGCTGAAAAAGTGGATAACGAGGACAAGGTTGAGTTCCTTGCCGAGAAGACGCTGAATCTGAGAATTTTTCCTGATGAAAGCGGGAAGATGAACCTGTCGTGTTTAGATATTTGCGGGGAGGTTTTGGTGGTGTCTCAATTTACTTTAGCGGCAGACTGCAAGAAAGGTCGTCGTCCTGGATTTGATAACGCTGCAGAGCCCACTGTTGCTAAACTGCTATATCAAAAATTTGTCGATAAAATTTCAGATTCTGGAGTCAAAGTTGCCACGGGGGAGTTTGGAGCAGATATGCAGGTGGAATTGGTCAATGATGGTCCAGTTACTTTTATTTTGGAGCGTTAGACACTAAGACAATTTTATTTTTCGCGGGAGGTGCGGATTCTTTTGGATTTCTTGTGTAAGTCGTAGCCTTCCAGTGTGTCTGGCAATTGTAGTTCCGTGAAATCTTCTCGTGTTAGTTGATTTTTATCGAATAATAATTCCAGTTTTGTTCCCATTTTCTTAAATAAATCCATTTTCTTTTTCTTGTGGTAAATTATTTCTGCGATGAGAGTATTTGAAATCGCGTCGTTACCTTGATTGATATTGTCATAAACAATTCCCAATCTGTAATAAGCATCCCCAAACTCTGGATCGAGGTTTACGGATTTTTTAAGCGATACAATTGCATTTTCAAAGTTTCCCAAGTCTGATTGAATTCGACCTGCTGCATAATGGGTTTTGGTGTTAAAGGGTTCAATTTTTATGGATTTTAAAATTTCATCCAACGCTTTTTCTTTGTCACCTAATTTTTCGTAAGCCCACCCCAGGCTGGTCAATACCTTATCATCCGTCGAATCCAGTTTCTTCGCTTTTTTCCAAGACTCCACTGCTTTCGTAATGTCTTTGTTTTTTGCATGGAGGACACCCAGGTTGTAATGAGCTATGGCATTTCTATTATCCTGCTCTAAAGCTTTTTGATAAGAGGCCATTGCTTTTTTCTTCTTACCCATCCTCTCATAAACCACACCCATATTAATATGTACCTCTGTCTTGAGGGGATGATGTTCGAGTGCTTTTTCCCAATAACCTATAGCTTGCTTGTTTTGACCGATTTCAGCATGAGCTGCTCCCATGTTGTTGAAGACAATATGCATATTGTTGTTTCGGGTTTGCGCAATTTTTAGATATCGTAGAGATTTTTTTACGTTTCCCGTAGCGATGAAAATAGAACCCAAGTCGGTTGCAATATCTGCCTGCGTGGGTTTAAGAGAAAAAGATTTTTGCAGTGCTTTTTCTGCATCAAAATATTTTTTTAAATAAAATAAAGCAATGCCTTTTTCACGGTAGGCTTCCCCATAATCCCCTTTAAGGCGAATGGCTTCCACCAATTGATTGTGTGCCGAGTTATATTGTTTTTTTTCAATATAGGCTCTTCCCAGTTCATAGTGAAGGGTCGGGTTTTTCGGTTCGTCTTCAATTTTGCTGAGGAGTTGTTTGATTTTATATTCAGGGGAATCGCTTGATGGACCACAAGCTGCAAGCAATAAACATAAGATGGTAGCTAGAATTAAAGGCATTTTTCCCAGGATGAAATAACGTCTATTCTATTATAACGGGATAAAGAAGGAAAAGTTTAACCCGGCAATGCCGGATTGCTGCAAAACGGGGGTTTTAGAAGGGGATGGCTCCGCGTGCCAGTTCCATTAGAGAGGAGGGGAAGAGGCCAATAGCTAAGACTGCAATAGTGCTGACGGTAACCAGAGCCCGCATTCCTGTGTGCATAGCAGGTTGGGGAGCAGATTCGTCTTCGTGAAAGTACATCATAACAATGACGCGTAGATAAAAATAAACGGAAATAATACTTGCCACTACTGCTAAAACGGTGATGAGTATATAACCTTTCTTTATTGCTGCATAAAACAAAAACAATTTACCAAAAAAACCAGCTGTTGGTGGAAATCCGGCTAAAGAAACCATAAACAGACTCATAGCCGCTGCTATTAGAGGACTGCGTTTTGCAAGTCCTTTGAATCGGTTTATGGAATTGCCTTCTCGTCCCTCTCCTTCCATCATGAATACTACTGCAAAGGCACCGATGTTCATAAATAAATAGACGGCCAGGTAAAACAGGATACTTGCCATGCCTTCTTCTGTGTTGGTAACAATTCCTATTAATAGATAGCCCGCATGTGCAACACCCGAATAAGCCAGCATCCGTTTGAGGTCATCTTGAAAAATGGCCGCTGTATTTCCCACCAGCATGGTCAATACGGATGCACCAAACAGAATGGGCATCCAGATTTTATCCAGATCTGGAAAGGAGGTGAAGAAAATCCGCACGATCACTGCAAAGACCGCAGCTTTTGTCGCCACAGCCATGAATCCGGTGATAGGTGTGGGAGCTCCCTGGTAAACATCCGGTGTCCAGGAATGAAAGGGTACCAATGAAACTTTGAAGGCGAGACCGCAGAACATCAACCCCATTCCAATATAAACCAACGTATTTCTTGTGTAGGGATTTTCCTGGGTCAGCTGACCGATGAGCCGTAATTCGGTAGTTCCGCTACCCGCATAGATCAGAGCCATTCCGTATACAAGAATTGCCGATGCGAACGCGCCGGTAAGCATATATTTGACCGACGATTCTTGCGACGATAAAGTTGCCCAACTTAACTCTGGTGTGGTACTTGGCCCCTCTTTACCCGTACCGTGTTTTGCAGAAAAACCGCAAAGGATATATAGGGAAATGGAGAACAATTCCAACGATAAGAATACAGTGATTAAATTTCCAGATTTGGCAAGAAACATCATGCCAGCAACGGACATCAGTAGCAGGGTAAAGTATTCCGCTTTATTTTCATGATCGCTTTGTGGATAGCGCACGGACCCGAATATGGGGAACAGTGTCATTGCCAGTATGATCAAATTAAACGTCAGGGAAAAGCGGTCATAGATAAGGGATTTGCTGAACATTTCCGGATTGTTGCCATTTGCCGATGTTGGAGCATCACCCCAGAGAATGAGGGTGAGAAAAAAAGCTGCTCCTACTCCAGCCAGCGTGACCATGGACAAGAAAGGATTGCGGTTTAAATCCTTTTTAAGCCCCGCCAAAAGAAGAAAAAAGGCAGTGCCCAGGATTATAAACTCAGGGCCAATGGCCGACCAGTTCATGTCATCAAAATTTATCGCGAATTCCATACTTAAAGCTCTGCAATATCAGTTCTTGAGCAAGCTAATCCCACTCTAATTTATGGGGTGTTTTATAGCATTTTCAGCCTTTTTGCAACCCCTCCCTGTTTACCGAATACCTGATAAGGATTTTTCTTGTGAAGCCTGGGAATTCCGTGCAAGATAGGGCCTTCTTTTAAACGATCCGTCATTTTGGAGGCTCTGTGGATACCAGTGAGGCGCGAGCGCATTTAAATTATTTGTTAACGCTGGGACTGCGCCGGGAAGAGGCATTTGGCCCGATGGCGCTGAATTTCATTAAGGAAAAGGACTTTGAAAGTGCAGGACTTTTGCCTGAAGAGCAATTCAGTCTCATCATGGCAACGGTTCAGGCTTTAGCTGAAGAGCCTAAACGCTACAATATAAAGCTCGATATGTTAAAGCGCGCTGCAGGCCTTTTGGAAAAAACCTCGTTCAATGACCCTCAACTTGTTCGCCAACTGGATCAGGACATCAAAAAAACCGAAGCGGAGTTGGGAATTTATAATGAAGCCATGCGTCCCACCAAAAGTGCTGCGCAGGAAAAGCAAAAACTGATTGTGCAAAGCGATGCACCGGAATATTTTCTCGATATTGCTCAGAAACGGGCGACCTCGTATTATCAAAATAAATTTGGATTGAGTAAGGAGTCAAAAACTGCCCAGCATTTTGGCGGCGGTGCTAGAAAGTTTGATCCGGATAATAAAGATCTGCAGAAAGAGTTCCCCGGTGCCTGCGCACCCTTTATGAATTCGCGGACCAATGCATTTCATCTTATGATGCCCTTCGATTTGAAAATCAGTAAAACGCCGGATGATCCGTTGGATGCAGGGATGCGCGCCTATTACTCAAAGATGGGTTATTCATTTCCGCTTGGATTCGAGATGGGAAAGATTTGCAGTTATCAGGATGGGGAAATATTGGATATTGATTTAGACGATCCTAACCTTTTGTTCTTATCTGTCTCAAGGATAAAGGAGAAAGAATTCCGTGCCGCAGATTACCCGGGAACACCGGAAGTGCCTTTCGAATATGCCTACCCGCGAGCAGTGCTGGAACGCACTGGAACTCTGGGTCCTTATGTGCAGTTGGTTTCTAATTTCAAGGTATGGTTCGATGCTTCTCAGGTTTCCATTCTGATTCAGGGAGCTCCTGACTTGTATGAATATGGATTGCAAGGAGGTTCCGGCATGATGGTTCGCAGTCACGCTTCAGATAAGGTGCCTGCTTATGCTGAAAATACGTCGCAACCTTGGCAGGAAGGATTGAGCTTCAATTTTGTTAATATCCATCTGACTTTGGGACCCAATACCGAGTCGGCATTAGTGCCTTATAATACGCCGCTTTTTACGGTTTATCCTGTTCACCCCACGCAGAATTTTAAATGGGCAGGTGTTTCGGATGTTTAAGGTTTATAGGTGCAATTAGTTCTGATATTCCGCCGTATCTCCCCCGCATTTCCTCACCTGATTAAGTTATACTGTTAATAGTTTAATTTTCTATTATTTTTTCATGAAACTCTCCCTCTGTTCAAAAATCAGGAAATGGCTTTGGGCTGCAGCGTGTTTTTTATTGCCTTTTTTAGCCTGTCCGGTGCTAGCTTTCCAACCTGTCCAAATCACTTCTAATCCGGGTGAAGATTTTGCGCCTTCCATTTCTCGGGATGGACGATTTATGGTTTACGTGTCTGATACATCCGGAAACCTCGATCTTTGGTTGAAGTACTTGGGGCCGGGTATCCAACCCCCGGACCGTCGTTTGACGTTTCACAGTACTGAAGACAAAAGCCCTGCGATCAGTCCCGATGGAAAACAGGTTGCGTTTGTTTCTCATCGGGGAGACCCACGTGGCGATATCTATATCCTTGATCTCGAAGCTAAAGACTCCCCCGTTCCCTTTGTCCAAGAAAAAGGAGAGGATTCTGACCCTACATGGTCTGCTGATCAGAAAAGTATTTTTTATTCTTCATGAACTATAGGAGTTTCCATTTTCAAAAAGAATAGGTCTGGAGGAGAGAAATCTCTACTTCTTGAAAACGGGGGAATTAATCTTTCTGCATCAGCCGATGGCAAGTTTCTGGCTTTTGTTACAGGAGATACGCAAAGTGATTTAAGAATATTAAACCTTAAAACAAATTCTGTGTTGGAGGTAAGCAAAGGCCCTGAAATAGATGTGTCGCCAAGCTGGTCCAACAACACGCTTTTCTTTACACGCTATTCTGATGATACCAATGGAGACGGGCAACTGGGTATCGATGATAATCCTAATATCTGGAAACTCGATATTGCAGAAGGTGAAGTAAAAAATCTACGGCAATTAACAGATAGTTCTTCTTACGATTTTTTTCCGCAACCAGGTCCTAATAATACAATTTTATTTGCTTCGCAACGAAAAGGATCTGTCAATATCTGGCAACTTCCTCATTCCGGTGTGCTTCCTTTTGAAAAAGATTATGAAGCTGCCCTAAAAAATATTGAGGATGTTTGTTCCGAGGCTTCCTATTTATGCGCTATGGCTCTCTCCAATATAATTCGTCAATTTCCCAATGCTGCAGGGCTTGCAGAAATTCGTTACCGTCTTGCAGTTTTGCAGCGAAAATTGAAGCACCCGGAACCCGCAAAGAAGATCTTTTCTAAAATACTGAAAGTTCATGCGGATAACAGAAAAATCAGTGGACTGTCAGAGATCGAAATACTGTTGCTGAATGTTGAAAACTCGAAAGCGTCTTCTTTAAGTATAAGTACAGGGTTGAGTAAACTGGATTCTATTCTGAAAAACTATTCAGGATTGGTTCGAGTCGAAGCACGTGGTTTTCTGGAAAAAGGAAAGCTATCCCTCCTCCAAGAAGCCCCAGATCAAGCATTAAAATATTTTCAAGAGGTGGTTAGAAAATATGCTGAAGAAAGGGATTTGGCAGCGGAAGCGGCATTTTTACAAAGTCGAATTTATAAACTGGTCGACAACCAGGAAAAACTGGTGCAATCTTTTGTTCGGGTAGTGAAAGAATTTTCGGATGTTCCCAAATGGAAACAAAAAGCTATCGAGGAGATTCTTGGATTGCATGAACAGCAACCCACTCTGGAAAAAAAAGTGTCCCGTTTGCAGGCATTGACTCAAACTTATAAAGACATTCCTCCGTTGGCAGCGGCAATCCAAAATCGCATAGGGGCCTTATATTATGCGGCAACAGAAAATTTACTGGCAAAAGAAGCTTACAAAAAAACGATTAACAACTTTCAGCAAGCACAAGCCGAATTTTTTGAAGCGCGTCTCACATTAGCAAGGATATATGCAGAGGAGGAAAACTTTGATGAGAGTTTGAATATCTATGAAAAAATTTCAAAGGATTCAAAAGAGCCTTATTTTAGTGAAGCTCGAGCGGGACAAATTAAAAAGTCTCTGGAAAAGGGCAATTGGGAGCTTCGAGTGGGTGAGGTCAAACTGGCATCTAAAACATTTCTTAAGCTTATAGAATTCTCTCCGGAAACGGTGGAGGCCTATCGCGGT
>JACKQG010008297.1_pt1 | contig 10168 bp, 9 predicted proteins | sample 8237621 | NCBI WGS metagenome assembly JACKQG01 (sample SAMN15677084, study PRJNA649215) | marine metagenome | biome: marine; feature: Black Sea; material: saline water; isolation source: suspended particulate matter (SPM) from the Black Sea western gyre | collected 2013-06-09/2013-06-10 | depth...
CAAGTACGGCATGACTTTCCTTTCTTCCCGTCATCTTCTGTCTTGATCTGAAGATAACTGGAGGAGAAAAAACTCTCCCCTACTACCTACTCTACCCCTTTGCTTTTTTTGCCGCCTTTGCCCTCAGGTTGGCATCCAGAATCCTTTTTCTGATCCGGATATTTTGCGGCGTCACTTCAACAAGTTCATCATCATTGATGAAATCGAGAGCCTGTTCAAGCGTCAGCTTTTTCGGAGGAGTGAGACGAACCGCCTCATCGGCCCCGGAGGACCTCATATTGGTAAGTTTTTTCGTCTTGCAGACATTCATGGAGATATCGAACTCTCTCGTCGACTCTCCAACGACCATTCCTTCGTAAACCCTGACATTCGATCCGATAAAAAAGGTACCGCGATCTTCAAGGGCGGCTATCGCATAGGCAACCGACTGCCCTGCTTCTCCGCTCACCAGCGCTCCGGTCTCTCTTGCCGGCAGTTTTCCTCTGAAGGGCTGGTAATCATGGAATACATGAGAGAGAATGCCTTCTCCCTTGGTATCTGTGGTGAATTCCTGACTATATCCAATCAGACCTCTGGTAGGAATTTCAAACTCAAGTCTGACCATCCCGCCTCTGAGCGTCTCCATATGCTTCATTTCCGCCTTACGCCGCCCCATCTTTTCGATAACGACGCCGTTATATTCATCAGGAACATCAATCGTCACATGTTCAACCGGTTCGAGCAACGTCCCGTCCTCTGCTGTTCTGGTAATAACCTGAGGCCTTGAAATGGCCACTTCAAACCCCTCCCTGCGCATGCTCTCGATCAGCACGGAAAGATGCAGTTCTCCTCTGCCGGAAACACGAAACGTATCCGCACTATCAGTCTCTTCAACCTGAAGGGCGACATTGGTCATAACCTCTTTCATGAGCCTTTCACGTATCTTGCGGCTGGTGACTTCCTTGCCCTCCTGACCGGCAAAGGGAGAATCGTTCACTGAAAAAAGCATGGAAAGCGTCGGTTTGCTGATCTCAAATGACTCAAGGGCTTCAGGCCGGACGTCCGAGGCCAGCGTCTGGCCGACATTAACTCCTGGTATGCCTGAAATGGCGATAATATCACCTGAAGAGGCCTCCTTCACTTCAACGCGCTGGGTCATATGAAAGGTAAAAAGCTTTGCGACACTGCCTTTTCCGACCACCCCTTCGTCAGAAACAACAGCAAGAGTATCTCCCTTATGCACCCGTCCTCTCTGAATGCGTCCAACAGCAATTTTGCCCAGATAGTCACTGTAGTCAAGCGTTGTCACCAGCATCTGAAAGTCATCTTCGTCATGATTCTCCGGAGGCGGAATCTCTTTGACTATCATATCGAGAAGCAGAGTCATATCACCGTCAGCATCTCCCATTGAGGCCTTTGCTATACCGAATTTGGCCGATGTGAAGAGATAAGGAAACTCCAGCTGATCTTCATCCGCACCCAAAGCGATAAAGAGATCGAGCACCTGATCATGCACCTTGTCGGGATCTGCCTGGGGACGATCTATTTTATTGATAACGACAATGGGCTTGAGCTTCAGCTCAAGCGCTTTACGAAGCACGAATTTAGTCTGGGGCATCGGCCCCTCGAACGCATCGACCAGCAGCAGCACTCCGTCTACCATTTTCAATATGCGTTCAACCTCCCCGCCGAAATCGGCATGACCTGGAGTATCGACAATATTTACTTTACAGTCCTTATAAACCGTTGCCGCATTTTTTGATAAAATGGTAATTCCGCGTTCTTTTTCCTGGGGATTGGAATCAAGTACCCGGGCATCCACCTGCTGGTTCTCTCTGAATTCACCGGTATGTCGAAAAATAGCATCGACAAGGGTTGTCTTTCCATGATCAACATGCGCGATTATGGCAATATTTCGAATATTCTTTTTCATACTCATCTTTTTCAAAGCAAATAATTATATTTCAATTCTGTTCGGGGCGAATATACACTTTTTCCCTGACTCCGGACCGGATCTTTTCTGAACAGTTCTATCCCGGAAACAGTGATGTCATTGAAATCCCTCTCGAACTCACAAAAACACCCCGTAAGACTCCTATGAATAATGCATTACTACTGAACGATGCTGTGCTCATCGGGATAAGCCTCACGGTTTCGTTGCTGTATATCATCTCAACAGGACTCTACGGTGCTGATTTTTTAAACAGTAACAGCTTTGCGAAAACATACAAGCAGCCTGCGCTTATTGTCACTATTGTCGCTCATATTGCATTTATAGGCTTCCTTACAGCACCTGAAGGCTACAGACTCAGCTACTCCATTTCAATGCTGATGAGCATGGTGGCATTAACGCTCACGGTCATCTATATGTTTATCGAGTTTTCAACCAAGACTGATAAAACCGGTTTTTTTATTCTTTCATTTGCCACAGGAGCGGAAATACTTGCATCATTGATGTTGTTCACCTCTTCAGGTGAAGGCCCTGCATTCAGCGGACTCGGCATAGGTATTCACCTTCTTGCCGCGATTTTCGGCTTCAGCGCTATTGCGATAGCAGGTCTCTACAGTTTTCTCTACCTGCTGCTGTTTCGCCAGATCAAAAACAACAAATTCGGGTTCCTCTTTGAAAACCTCCCGAACCTCGAAGTTCTCGAGCAGCTGATCAAACACGCGGTAGCGTTCGGGTTCCTGTTTCTTTCGATAACGCTCCTTGCCGGTGTTATCGGCTCAATACAGACCGATGAAATAATCAACCTTTTTGATTCAAGGCTCATCGCGCTTGTAATCATTTGGCTGTTTTACGGGGCAAGTCTGTTCATCAAAAAGCTTTTCGGTTGGGACACCATTCATATGGCCTATCTGCTCATCGCTCTTTTTGTTCTTACAACCACACTTATTATGCTCATGAGCATTTTTTCCCCGACGTTTCACAATATTGACTTTTGAAGCAGGGGATTTGAAAAATTTTCAGCTTTAGGGTATATTAACCTTCGCTTACTTTTTAGTAAAAAGAGACCGGAAATATCACATCGATTTCAGGCAAGCCACTAAACCATTCACATCATGAACATTATTTCAGTTGGTGTAAATCACAAAACTGCACCTATTGAAATCCGCGAAAGACTATCTCTTTCCGAGGTTCAGGCCAAGGAATTTCTGACAAACCTGATTGACGACGGAATAGCACAGGAAGCCATGGTGGTGTCAACGTGCAACCGAACTGAACTGTATGTAGTTCCCGGCATGCCGGAAGTTGACGGAAACTACATGAAAGAATTCCTGATCTCTTACAAGGATGCGCAGGGAGAAGTTCGACCGGAGCATTTCTTCAATCGTTTTTACTGCAACACGGCCCGACACCTTTTTGAAGTCTCCAGCGCGGTCGATTCATTGATCCTCGGTGAAGGGCAGATTCTTGGACAGGTAAAAAACGCCTATCGAATAGCCGTTGAAGTTCAATCCGCAGGTATTCTTCTCACCCGTCTCTGCCACACTGCGTTCAGCGTAGCAAAAAAAGTCAAAACGAAAACAAAGATCATGGAAGGGGCGGTTTCCGTCAGTTATGCTGCCGTTGAACTCGCTCAGAAAATATTCTCCAATCTCTCCATAAAGAAGATTCTTCTGGTCGGTGCAGGCGAAACCGGTGAACTTGCCGCAAAACATATGTTCCAGAAAAATGCGCGGAACATTGTCATCACGAACAGAACGCTTTCAAAAGCCGAGGCTCTCGCTGAAGAACTGGGAACCAATCAGGTACTTCCCTATGAGTCATACAAGGATCACCTTCATGAATTCGATATTATTATCACAGCAGTAAGTTCAAAAGAATATGTACTTACTGAGCCGGAGCTGCAGCAGAGCATGCAGAAAAGAAGGCTCAAGCCGGTCATTATCCTTGATCTTGGACTGCCCCGAAACGTCGATCCGGAAATCGGCAATCTCAAAAACATGTTCCTCAAGGATATCGACGCGCTGAAGCATATCATCGACAAGAACCTTGAGATGAGAAAATGTGAACTGCCGAAAGTCAAGAAAATTATTGATGAGGAACTTGTCGGCTTCGCACAGTGGATCAACACGCTGAAAGTCCGCCCGACAATTGTAGACCTGCAATCCAAGTTTCTTGAAATCAAAGAAAAGGAACTTGAACGTTTCCGTTACAAGGTCAGTGATGCCGAGCTGAAAAGAATGGAACGACTGACAGACAGAATCCTCAAAAAGATTCTGCACCATCCGATCAAAATGCTCAAAGCTCCGGTTGACACCGCAGACACCATCCCGAGCAGGGTTAATCTGGTAAGAAATATTTTTGACCTGGAAGAACAAAATCGACTATCCAAATAATCAGTTAAACCCATAATCTGTAACTGCATTGAAAAAAAAATTAATTATTGGTACCAGATCCAGCCCCCTCGCATTGTGGCAGGCTGATTTTACACAAGCCGAACTTTCGAAACATTTCCCCGACCTTGAAATAGAGCTTAAACTGGTTAAAACAACCGGTGATGTCCTGCTTGATTCTCCGCTTTCTAAAATCGGAGACATGGGTCTTTTCACAAAAGATATCGAGAAACACCTGATTTCAGGAGAGATCGATCTTGCCGTCCACAGCCTGAAGGATGTCCCGACGGAAACTCCTGAAGGGCTCATGCTCTCTGCATTTACCGAGAGAGAAGACACCCGGGACGTTATCATCTCCAAAAACGGTGAAAGTCTGAAGACACTCAAACAGGATGCAAAAATAGCCACGAGCAGTCTGCGCAGAACATCTCAGCTTCTCAGCATGCGACCGGACTTCCAGATGGGAGATATTCGGGGAAACCTGAACACCCGATTCAAAAAGTTTGACGAAAGCGACTTTGACGCGATGATGCTGGCCTACGCTGGAGTTCACAGGTTGAATTTCGGTGACCGTATCTCCGAGATACTACCTCATGAAGTCATGCTTCCCGCTGTCGGCCAGGGAGCCCTGGGCATAGAGACACGCGTTGACGATGAAGCGACAAAAGAAATTGTCAGCGTCATGAACAACGTGAATACCGAGTTCTGCACAAAGGCTGAAAGAGCTCTTCTGCGTCACCTGCAGGGGGGATGCCAGATCCCTATCGGATCCTATGCAAGCCTGAAAAATGGCAATCTGCATCTGCTCGCCTATGTTGGATCAGTCGACGGCAAACGTACTATCCGTAATGAAATAACCAAGGAAAACTGTACGCTTCCTGAACAGGCGGAACAGGCTGGAATCGAGCTTGCCGAGGAACTCCTCAAGCAGGGCGCTAACGAAATCCTTGCGGAAATCAGAAAAACCTGCTGATGAAGAGTGTTCTTGTCACCCGACCGAAACATCAGGCAGGATCATTTGTACAGGAATTGAAAAAGTATAACCTGGGCTCGGTTGTCTTTCCGACAATCGAGATCAGGCCTGCTTCGGGCTGGCAAATCCCTGATATCTCATCGTATAGCGGCGCTTTTTTCACAAGCCCGAACAGTGTCCGGTATTTTCTTGAACGGCTCAGGACCGAAGCGCCGGATGAGCTGCGGAAACTGACAAGCACCAGGGTTTTTGCGGTTGGGAAAACAACAGCAGGGGATCTTGCAGAGTATGGAATAGAAACGGAGCCTATCCCTAAAGTTGCCGACGCAGTCAACCTCATGCAGGAAATCAGTCCGGAGGAAATTCAGGGAAAATCGTTTCTTTTTCTTCGAGGCAACCTTTCCCTGGGTATCATACCGGCAGCCATAGCAGAACGTGGAGGCAGGTGTGACTCCATAATTGTTTATGAAAACCATCCGCCTGATCTTGAAGCCACCGAAAAGGTAAAAAAAATGGTGGGCGAAGGCAAAATATCATGTTTGTCCTTCACCAGTCCCTCTACTGCCCAGAACTATTTTAAAGCTGTCGGCTCAAAGAAAATACCTTCAGGAGTTCTGGTAGCCGCCATCGGAAAAACAACAGCGACCGCGCTTGAAAAACTTGGCGTCAGCGTCGATATCGTCCCCGAATACTATGACGGCCCTCATTTCGCAAAAGCCATCGCGGAAGCACTTCAAAAAAATTGCTGATGTGTTGATGTGTAAGGCTTCTGAGGCATCCATTCTTTGTAGCTTGATGGCTCAATAGCAAGAGGATCATTCCGGAGACCGTTACCGAAGTCATGGCCTTAGAGTAAGGGAAAAGGTAAAGGTCAAAAGTCAAAAGGAAAGAACGTGACGAGTGAAAGGCAAAAGGCTGAATGGCCAAATGGCTGGTTGGCTAAATAGACATTAGCCATTTCCGGCCATACCCTCTTCTCGTCTCTCAACTCTTGTCTCTCGATTCTGGATCCTTGATCCTTGATCCTGACTCCTGCCTTCTGCATTCTAACTTCCTTCCTACTACCCATTCCCTACTTCCTACTTCTAAATTCCTACTTCCCACTTCTACCCTCTAACTCCCCTGCATCGAGTGCATCTGGTTTCTCTTCCTCGATGTCGGTTCCCTTTTCTCCTGAAACTTCTTCGATACGCCGTAACCGGTTCTGAATGGCTCGCGTTCTCACGCCAACAAGCGAGTCCAGTTCAGAGCCTGCCTGTGATATCCTGTTCTGTGCTTTACTCAGCACCTCACCAAACCTGGCGAACTCTGTTTTAACCTGAACAAGCACTTTCCATACTTCGCTGGTTCTTTTCTGTATCGCAAACGCCCTGAAACCCATCTGGAGGCTGTTCAACAGAGCAGCGAGTGTCGTCGGGCCCGTCACGATAATGTTGTACTCTTTCTGCAAGGTTTCAAGAAGCACCGTATTTCGAACAACCTCCGCAAACAGACCTTCAATGGGAAGAAAAAGAATACCAAAGTCAGTCGTCTCCGGCGGGTTCAGGTATTTGGTTCTGATATCTTTTGCGCAGCGGCGCATCTCTACCTCAATATCCTTTACAGCGATCCGGACACGCTCCTTGTCACCCGATTCCGAAGCTTCGACAAGCCGGTAGTATGCCTGAAGAGGAAATTTTGAATCAACAGGGAGATAGACAACACCTCCTTCATCGTCTTTTCCGGGAAGTTTCACTGCGAATTCCACCCGTTCACGACGTTGTTTGCCAATCATGACGTTCTCCGCATACTGCTCAGGGGAAAGCAGCCCGGCCAAAAGATTCTGCAGTTGCATTTCACCCAGGACACCTCGAACCTTGACGTTCGAAAGCACCTTTTTCAAATCCCCGACACCGGACGCGAGCGTCTTCATTTCTCCTAACCCCTCGTGCACCTTTCGCAGGCGCTCGCTAACCTGACTGAAAGACTCACTCAGCCGTTTTTCAAGCGTAGACTGCAGCTTTTCATCAACCGTTCGCCTCATTTCCTCAAGCTTGTTCTCATTTTGCTCCTGCAGGTAATGGAGGCGCTTTTCAACAGTATCGCGTATACCTTCCAGCCTTTTTGATGACTCCTCTTTCAAGGTCTCATGCCTTGAAAAGAGTTCACTGAAATTTCGCCGCTGCAATTCATCCTGCCGCATGACATGACCGCCAAAAGCGTCCTCAATGGACTTGAGGGAGAGCGACTGTTCGGCACGACTGTCCTGAAACAGCCGGGACAGTTCAATTCTATTGCGCTGAAATTCGTTTTTCTGCTCATTCTCAAGCCGCTCGAGATCGGCACGCAATGTTTGTTCCGTCCGCTTGAACGCATCTATCGAAACACCTGCCCTGTTTGCCCGAACAAGCAAAACAAGTATGACAAGAAGAAGAATGATGACAGATACAAGAAGATAGGTGATCATAGCGTCAGGGAAGGATGGAAATGTTCATTCAGGATGATCCTGCCGCAGGGCGATCAGGCCATATCGACAAGGAGCTTATCACCGATGAACCTGTTGGTGCTTACCAGGCCCTGTCCGTATATGGTGGTTTCGCCGGTATAGTCAAAACAGCGACCTCCCGCCTCGGTAACAACAGGAATCAGAGCAGCACAGTCCCATGGGCTCATGATCTTGTCAACTGCCACTTCAGCTCTTCCGGAAGCGACAAGCATATGGCCGTAGCAATCTCCCCAGCCGCGCACAAGACCCGCATCATGACGAAGACTATCAACGGGATGATCTGAAAGAGGGTCAAGAAGGTACTCTTTTTCTGTAAAGACAACGGTCGCTTCACGATAGTCAGATATGGCAGAAACGCTGATGGCTTCGCCATTAAAAAATGCGCCGGACCCCGTTTCAGCATAATAGATCTCTCCCAGTGCAGGAAAATTGACTGCTCCAACTCTCATTTCACGATCAACCTCCAGACCGATCATAACACCGAAAAGAGGCACACCATGTATAAAGGACCTCGTACCGTCAATCGGATCGAGAATCCAGCGACGGCCGTTTACCGATAATTTCTCATCAAACTCTTCACCGAATATGCCGTCGTCGGGAAACACTTCCGTGATGCCTTTACGTATAAGGCTTTCTGCTTTTCTGTCAGCTTCAGTAACAGGAGTATCGTCCCTTTTGGAGTCAATCTTCAATGATTTGCTTCGATAATACGAGAGAATCAGCGTTCCCGCATCCCGGGCAAGTTTGACAGCAAGCTGCATATCATCAGTCATAGCATCACATCCCTTCACCCAGCGGGTGCTTTCGTTCACAATCTCTGACGGCGCTGCTCATATCCCGGTCAGACGGCGGGATCCCCTCTATGCGGGAAACAATCCCGGAAATACACCTGTAGACATCATTCCGGGCATTATCCGTAATGGAAGAAAATTCAGCATAACGCAGTATATAGTAAAAATTTGACAGCATAAAGCATTTGCTGAAACGATGAACGTAGGTCACAATATACACAAAGCGGCTAAAACACAGCAGATCCTCACCGTACCAGCTGACTGATTTTCATCAGCAGCACTTTTGTATCTACAGGCTTCACGAGATAATCATTCATACCAGCCTGCATCGCGTCTTCTATCGAACCCTCATCCGAGTCACCACTGAGACCTATAATCGGAACAGAAGAGATGTTTGTGCCCCGGCTCTTACGAATACGTTTTGTCGCGGCCACACCATCGAGCAGCGGCATTCTCATATCCATTAACACAAGATCATATAACTTGCTTTCAAGTCTTTTGCATGCATCCATTCCGTCAAACGCTTCATCGACAAGCATCCCTTGCTTTTCAAGAACCGTTTTAAGCGCTACACGGCTGAAAGCCGAATCATCGACAATAAGCAGAGACTTACCCGTGAAATCCTGCAGAAAGTGTTTTTGACAATCGTGAAAGATAGCCGCAAGCTGTCTGAGAAGTTCAGTTTCTACACAAGGCTTTGATATCAGTCCCTGCATACCCGCTTTCTTTGTTTTGCCGCGTACAATGTAATACGAACCTGTTGAATAGGCCACTATCGGCACAAGGATGTTTTCGCTGCCTGCCTTGCCGTTCCTGATGTTTTCCACCGCCTCATACCCGTTCATGACAGGCATTTCAAGGTTCATGATCACAAAATCAAATCGGTGAGCTGAAAGCTTTTCAAGCCCCTCCCTGCCGTTTCCTGCTTCTTCGACGATCGCATCCAGATCAGCGAGAATCTCCCTTACGACAGTCCTGTCTGCCGGCTCGTCATCGACAACAAGAATACGTTTCTCTTCAAAAAGCGCCTTGTTGGAAGCGATAAGCTCTTCACGGTTGCTGCGGATATCATCCCCGGAGATGACGGGAAACGTAAGAATGAATTCTGTGTATTCTCCCTCAACGGAGTCACAGGTGATATCCCCTTTAAACGATTCCATCACCCGCTTGCAGTAGGCAAGACCTAACCCTGTCCCGCCTTTCCTTCCCGAAGTGAAATACGCATCGAACAGCCTGGGAAGGTTTTCAGAAGGAATTCCGGGCCCTGTATCTTTCACTTTCACCCTGTTCCATTGCACCCCTTTCTCCAGTGATATATAAATTCTTGCGTCAGGACAGGATTTGAGATAATGCAATGCGTTCATTATCAGGTTGAACAGGACAAAAACATAGATCGTCTCATCAACCCTGAAGACAAAGTTCTCATCTCTGCTGAAAAGAACCTTTTCACGCTCCTGCCTGGATTCAAAACCGTACTCATCGATCGCTTTCTGCGTAACAATTGCAGCAGATGCATAGGCAAATCCGCTCTTGTCTATCGGTTTTTCCCTGACTTGATCGAGAATCATGGTGATCCCCTGAGAACCACGTTTCACCGCC
>JACKQG010008298.1_pt1 | contig 10166 bp, 7 predicted proteins | sample 8237621 | NCBI WGS metagenome assembly JACKQG01 (sample SAMN15677084, study PRJNA649215) | marine metagenome | biome: marine; feature: Black Sea; material: saline water; isolation source: suspended particulate matter (SPM) from the Black Sea western gyre | collected 2013-06-09/2013-06-10 | depth...
TCTTTACTCATTTATCATCCTTTTGATTTTGTTTTTGCCACTTTTTCTCAACGCCACACTCTGGCGCAGAGTTGGTTGTTTTTTGCAGATAACGGGGTGGCTGCTCACCTGGCTCGGCGCAGCCGAGATCTGGTGCAGCAGCTGGTTAGGTGGGGCCACATTCAACATTCTAATCGTCACATTCGCAAGAAATTGCTTGTCCTTGGCAACGAGGGCATCTCTCAACATCGCAGCCGACTACATGAAACTGGCCTTTGATGACTCTGCAATCATGGCAAGGACCAGTATCTGCTCCCCAATCATTCCCTTCCCTGCCGAATGGAATTCGAGAGAAGTCCTCCCCACTGATTTCGTAGTGAGTTTGTTCCTGGGCAGCGAGAATTTTCTCCGGCCAGCCTTCGATCATTCTGGCTCCCTGAAAAACTACGAACTTTGGATCACTCACTGTTCCTTTTCCTCGGCATAACGGGTTATTCGACAGGTCCGGGTTTTAGGAACGGTGCAGAGACTTACAACTTTGTCTGCGCAAATTAGTTGGCTACCCATTTACGACCGTCCCGCGGATCAATTCATCACCATGTGAAGTTCTTCCATTTCGCCAGCTAAGGTTTCTTTCAACCCATCACGCAATGATCGCGGTTCATAACCAAGATCGGTTCGAGCTTTGGAATTGTCACCTAAGTAAGTAGCCTCAGCAGAAAGACGCAGCACTTCGGGGTGGAAGTCTTCGCGGGGATTCATCCAGGTAAAAGCATGCATGAAGCCAGCGAAGAAACGCAGAGTGCCGGGGCTGAATCTGCGCTTGGGGGCGGGCACGCCGGTGATTTCGTGCATTAGGTCGAAGGCGGCAGCGAAGCCGTAGCGTTCGCCGCAGATTATGTAGTCCTCACCTACTCGACCTTTTTGCATGGCTAGTCGGCACGCGGTGGCGACGTCGTCTACGTGGGCCCAGGAGTATTCGGGGGCTTTGGGCAGGGCGAAGAGTTTGCGCTTTAGATACTTTTGAATCGTTGGGCGCAGGATTGAGGTATCGCCGGGGCCGTAGATGATTCCGGGCATGACTACTACTAATGGCAAACCTTGCTCCATCATTGGTTCGACTACCTTGCGATGCGCCTCCCACTTGGTTTGATTGTACAAACACAAGTGCTCGCCTTCGAAACGGTAGCTTTCATCTACCACTACACCCTTGGTGTCGGAATTTATTGCAAGCGTGCTGACATAAACGCCCTTCGGAATGGACAGCTCGTCCATCAACTCCAACACATTGCGCGTACCGTCGACGTTAATCGCGCGCGCTTCCTTCGCCGACTTCGCCGCAGCCGATCCAACCTTGTACCAAGCCGCACAGTGATAAACACCATCCGCCCCATCCATCGCCAAGCGCATCGACTCCTTATTGGTGATGTCACCCTCAACCAATTCCAACCGCCCGGCACGCTGCACTGCGTCCTCTTGAATCGCCCCGGCCTTAGCGCGGTCGCGGACCAGCGCGTGGACCACATGGCCCTCATCGAGCAGCTGTTTCAGCAGCCGCCCGCCGACAAAACCGGTGGCTCCGGTTAGGAAGTAACGCATAGGGCGATTCATAGGCCGTGAAATGATTTATTCCACGGCCAATCAGCTTAGCACTGCGAGTAGCCGCAACTATGGCACTTGCAACAACCCTCTTCGAACACCAAGGTGCCGCCTTCGCAGGCCGGGCAAACGATCTTGAAGGCGTTGCCCATGCCCGAACCCATGCGCGCGCCGGTATTCGGCGTTGCGGGCTTGGCAGCATTTTCCTCCGCAAAGGCGTCGTGGTCGGCATGGCCGAGCAACATCGCCGACAAACCGAAGTGGCTCTTGGCGTGAATGTACTTCTGCAGCGCCTTGGCCAAACCGTCGGCCAGCGACATGATGCGGCCATCTTTGGACGGCACCGACAACGAAGAACCAATGCCCTCCAACTGCTTCAGAGCCATCGACAAATCGCCGCCGCAACGCAAGAACAGCGAAATCATGCGGCAGATCGCCTCGAGGTCGGAGTTGGCGACGTCGCCGCCCTTGCCCAACTGGGCAAAAACTTCCATTTCGCGATCGTGGATCGGATTCACCGAAATCTTGACGTGCATGTTGCCGAACGGCGTCATCTGGCGGATGCGCAGACTAGGCATGATTTCGGGCAACCGCACTGGCGCGATCGGAGTCGGCATATGGTCTTTAGCCTTCACCTCCTCCTTCTTCTCCTTTTCAGCCAGCGCCATCGGCTGCATCTCGCGGCAACCGTCGCGATAAACGGTCACACCCTTACAACCTTCGCGCCAAGCCAGCAGGTACGCCGCGCGCACATCTTCCTCCACACTGTGGTGAGGTAAATTAATAGTTTTTGACACCGCGTTATCAATATGCTCCTGCCAAGCGGCCTGCATCATGATGTGCTCGCGCGGGATCACGTCGTGAGCGGTGACGTACACTTTTTTCATCTCCGCAGGCAGGTCGGATTCCTTAATCGTGCCCTCGGCCAACGCGACGTCAATCACTGCATCAATCTCTGGTGCGCTGTAACCACTCCGCTCCAAAGCATGATGGAAATCTTTTTGCACCTCGCGCATGACGACGGGCACACCTTCGGCATCCTTCATCACCTGGCGTTGGAAAGCCAGCGAAAACAGCGGCTCAATGCCACCGGAGCAATCGGCAATGATCGAAATCGTACCGGTCGGCGCCACCGTGCTGACGTGCGAGTTCCGACGCGGCGACTTGCCTTCCATCTGCGGCTTGGAACCATCCCAAGCTAAAAATGGCGCGCGGCCATCTTCTTCCACCAGGCGCTCGGATGCGCGATAAGCACCATCGGTCAGGCGCTCACTCAGGGTGCGCGCGATTTCAAAACTCTTTTCTGAACCGTAACGTACGCCCAGCTTGTACAGCAAGTCGGCAAAACCCATCACGCCCAAACCGATGCGCCGCTCTTCCATCGCACGCTCGCGGATTTCGGGGATCGGGTAGTTGTTGATCGTGACCACGTCGTCCAAAAAGCGTGTGCAATCAGCAACGACACTATCGAACTTGTCCCAATCAATGCGGTCAGACCACTCGGCGGCGTCGGGCGAACTGGCCTTGTAGAACTTGGCCAAACTGATCGAGCCCAAGTTGCACGAACCATAAGGCAGCAACCACTGCTCACCACATGGATTGGTGGCCTCGTATTGGCCCAAGTTGGGTAGCTGGTTGTCTTCGTTGGCACGATCGACGAACAGCATGCCTGGCTCACCGTTGCGCCAAGCGTACTCCGTGATTTCGTCCATCACTTCGCCGTAAGTCCAGTAAGAGCCAGCCTCTGCGGCTTCACCTGCGGCATAGGCGTCGTAATCGGCGGCTGACGCGCGGCGACCGTCATCCTTGCGCAACCAAGCCTTTTGGCCATTGCGCGGGTTGTTGACCACCATCAAATCATCGGGATGATCGACGACCTTCTGCATCCAGTCGTTCGTTGCAGCTACCGAGATGTTGTAGTTGGTCCAGCGGCTCAGATCGTCCTTGGCGCGCAAAAACTCCACCACATCGGGGTGGTCGCAATGCATCACACCCATGTTGGCGCCGCGCCGGAACGCACCTTGCTGAATCGACTCGGTACCAGCCGAAAAAGTGTCGATGAAGCTCAACGGGCCGGAAGTCCGACCGCCGCTGGAAGCCACCAAGTCGCCCTCGGGCCGCAGCCGCGAGAACGAAAAGCCAGTGCCGCCACCAGCCTTCTGAATCAACGCCACATTCTTAAGAGTGGTGAAGATGCTGTCGATGGAGTCCTCAACCGGCAGCACAAAACACGCCGACAGCATGCCCATTTCGCGGCCGGCGTTCATCAACGTCGGCGAGTTGGGCATGAAGGTGCCGGTGGACATCAGCTCGTAAAAGCGGCGCGCCCAGCGATTGCCGATGCGCTCATCAAGGTCATACTCAGGCATAGCCACCGCCGATGCCACGCGCCAGAACAGATCCGTTGGCTGTTCGCATACCTCGCCGGTCACGCCATCCTTCTTCAGGTAGCGGTTGGCGAGTACAGTGCGGGAGTTATCGCTGAGTAGGGGTTCGGGGAGATCGTGCGGCTGCTCACGCTGTGGCTGAATAGGCGTGGCATTTTCCTTCCGCACTTTTGAAGGCTGGCGATCCGCTGGGGAGCTTTGCTTGTTGCCAGATGGGCTGGGGGTTTTCTTTTCTGACGCCATTAGAATTGCTTCCAAATTAATGAACGCTTATTCATGGTTCAAGGATGATCCTATGCGATTTGATAAGTGTCCAAAATAACGCCCAACTCAAGGGTAGGGCCTTTTGCTTTCGACAGTGTTTTGTCGACGCCTGCTTGAACTACCGACTTAGTAGTTCTTACTGTTTCGTTAGCCGCTGCATGATTGCAGCAAAAACGACATCGGCGCGGATGTCCTCGCCGCATTTGAAATGACCTTTGGGGCAAACCTTGTGACCGTGAATCCCACATGGGCGACAATCCAACTCTCCGACCTCAATTACGACGTCATTCTCGCCGCGCGGGGCGAAGCCGAATGCCGGGATGGTGCTGCAGAAAACCGCGACCACCGGGATGCCGGCGCTGACGCCCAGGTGCATGGGTGCGGAGTCGTTGCTGACCATGGCCGCGCATCTTTCCAGCACCGCGGCCGATTCGCGGAGTGAGGTTTTGCCGCTTAAATCCAGTAACGGCGCCGTTTTTTGCAGATTTTCGCTTAGCTCTGGCGCGGTTTTTTGGCCCAATCCGGCCGCATTAATAATGTCCGCGCACAGCTCGACGTCGTCCGGGCCGCCCATCAGCAAACACGATTGGCCGGCCGCGGTCAACTGCTGCAACAATTGCGACCACTTCGCCTCCGGCCAACGCTTGGTCGCCCAAATGGAACCGGGCGCCATCGCCACCCACTGGCCGTCCGGAACCAGTTCCGCTGCGCGTTGTTCTTCAACCTCGCCCGGATACATGCGCGGCGCGGTCCAGTCGCCGCCGCCCAAGAGCTGAAGATTGCGCTCGACCTCGTGCAAATCCTTGCGGTAATTCACTCGCCGGGAATACATCCACGCCGCCGAGGCATTATCAAAGCCGACGCGTTCGGGGATGCGAGCTAGCCGCAGCAACGCCGCAGTCCGCCACGACCGATGCGAGCAAATCGCGCGCGCATATTCCTGCCGACGTAATTTCTTCGCCAAGCCAAGCAATCCGGTCAGCCCCTTATCCACACCCCTCTTATCGAACACTAGGATGTTTCGAAGCAACGGATGCCCGGCCAACATTTGCGCGCCGCCAGTGCTAGTCAAAAAATCAATCGGCTGCCCCGGCCACTGCTCAGCCGCCGCCCGCACCATCGGCTCGGCGCACAGCACGTCGCCGAGAAAGGAGGTGTCGACCAACAGGGTTCCGGTGCGCGCCACGGCGCAATATTAGGTTTTCAGAGAGACAATTGCTTATTGAAACTGAACCCTAGGGAATTTTTTGGTTTCAAGTAGACAGGGCGGCAACCAGCGGTATATTGCCTATATGTTCAAAAATGTCTTTATTTCTACCATTTTCTGCCTACTAGGCCCCCCCCCTTGTAGCCCAGGGGCAGATTTTCATTGACCGTTCCGCCAAGTATCACCATTCAGCCTTTTGATCAAAACCCTGTGGCGGTCTGGTCCGATGCTTCCATTAGCCCGACGGCGCTCTTTCAAATCATTGGATCCGCCACTGACACTTCGGTCATTACTTTGAAGCAAATGCTTCTGGTTGGAGGCGACAAAGGTATATGGATCCACGCTGACCTCGGTGCGTCGGACGCGGTTGAATTAAATGTGGACCTCCAGGGAATCCAATTTTCCACCAATAAGAATGGTTTGGTTGTTGAGGCTGGCGACAGTGTGGCGATCAACATTGAAGCAAGACATCTCAAAATTCGTGACTACAACATAGTCCCCACTGGCGCTCTGCCGCCCACCAAGCAATCCCAAGAACGCGGCCTTGTTTTTACCGCGACTCAAGGATCTGCAAGTGCATCTCCTGCAAACATTAATGTTGACCTAATTAATTTTCGGAGTAACGGTTCATTCCACACAATGAACCCTACGGATTTAGAAGGCTCGCCTCTTGGAAATTCAATGCGGCTAATTGAGGTGATTGCTCAAGGCCAACAGCCGCAATTTGCCACAATTCCCCCACAATCATATCCCGGCCAAGCCATCGCCAATGTGACACTCAACTTGGATGGTGGAAATTTGTTCGGCGCTGCGAGCGATTCTCCAACCCTTAATTCTGGCTGGGACGTAGGAATATTCACTGTTGCTAAAAAACCAACCGGCGCTCTCGATCGCGACAATTTCTATGCTTCTGTGGACGTTTCCCTAAGTGGAACTATCGTCAGCGATATGAGGAAAAGAGGCCTCTATTGTGTTTCCGAAAAGAGTTCACGCTCGGTAATTGACTTCAGTAACGGGTCATTGGTTGAGAACATTGGATCTCAAACAGCCTTAAACCCAGGCGTTTCTATGGGAAGTGATGGAATTGAGCTACAAGTCTTTGACGATGACGGAGGTGGCTACCTCGAGTTCTCAACGTCCGGCAATCAAAACAAAATCTCGAGGTGCTACACTGAACCGACTACTTAACAACGAACCAAGACCTGCCGCGAAGGCCCTGAACTTAAACTAAAACGCGATGGAATTTGGCTCCGTTAATCGACCCACTTCTCCCATCATGCGAATGATTAAGCAATTTGCGATCAGAATGGAAGCTTTGCTGCCGCTTGGCGCTTCATTTTTTTTCATTTTGAATAGTTCGACAGCTAGTCAGGGGCCGACCTGGGTTCCTGAGGCTGTACGATCGCCCGACGGTCGAAGTAGTACCGAATTGGTGATCTGGGAGTGGCCCCATTCGCTAGGTGATTTGGATGAAGATGGACGGATGGACACAATTAATCTAATTACCTATGCGGAGAGTGGAGGATATACCACGGAATCAAGACTAGAAGGCCAGTTGAGTTCTAACTTTGATTTTTTCCTTGACCGGCTCTTTCAAAGAGGCATAAATTTGGGGCCACCGTCATGGAGCAATCCTGCATACCACTGGTTCATTTCAGCCTTAAACACTCCAAATGGACCTCAGCTTGTGATTGACCATCCTGATCAATCAATTTTTTTGAGTGCATTCAACTATCACGGAGATTTCTTAATGGAAATCCCCATTCCCCAATCCCAACCTCCCTTACCACCCATTACCAGCATTGGGTTCCATGTAAATGTTGGGGACGTTAATGGAGATGGCTGGGAGGATCTAGGCGCATCTTTTAAGGGTTATCACCCAACGGGTGATCACGTCTATTTTGGCATCCTATCCGGATTGGACTTTGAACCCATTTGGCTCAATGAAGTTGGCGACCCTTACAACAGGTCCCTCGTGCGAGACTATGGGCTTACTTCTCGCCCGGACATAGACCAAGATGGCTTCCCAGACTTTTTCGGCTCTATTGAAGAAAATGGAATTTCTTCCATCTTGGCGTGGAGCGGAAAAAATGGTCAACAGCTTTGGCGGCACAATGAAACCCTTCATTCTCATGTCGATTATTGGTATGTGAGCATTGGGGAAGATGTAAATGATGATGGCATATCGGAACTCATCATCATTAGTGGTCAAATCTACATTGCTGGTATACCAGCCGATCCTGGACTCGTTCGACTCCTCGATGGATCGACTGGAATCCCTATTTGGACTAGCAATATTTCAGACATGGATCCGGCCTATAACAACCCTAATTCCCAGCATGGTGCTTTCCTGGTTGGGTATCCAGCAATTATTTCTGACATTACCGGAGATCTGTCGCCAGATGTTGTTTTTCCGTCCTATCACTACACAATTGGGACTGACCAAGGAACACCCAAGATGGCAGTTTTTTCTGGTGTGGATGGTGCTTTTGTAGAACTTGAAGATTACCCTCCTGACCTCCAGCCTTGGAATTTCGATACTCTAGTTGGGCCTAGGATGAGCGACCATTCATTTATTGGTGACCTAAATGGGGATGGTTACCCTGAAGTGCAAATTGAGATCCATGCTCCCAATTACAGCCTCACGGGATTTGCTGATAGCTGGACCCACTTCGTCACGCTCAGCCGGCGCACCTTAGACCTCCCCGCCCAAGCTCAAATTGGTGGCCAAGTCTTAGCTGGAATAGATCTACCAACGGCAGCGCACGAGACAGTACGGCTGTTAACGTCTACCTCATTTGACGCGAACCTCGGCGCTCATAAAGACGGTTTCCGCACCCTGCTTGGTTCCGGTCAGCTATTCTCAACTACCTCGCAGTCCTCAGCTCTAGTTTCCACTTTGGATGCATTTGGAAAGGGAAGCATCACCTTTGGAATTCCGAATCAACCTTGGCTGGCAAACCGAACTATCTTTCTTCGGGCGATTGCCGCCGACAGCTCAAGGCCAGGCCATATTAGAACAATGACCACACTCGCCAGCTTGATGGTCCTTCCCTAATACTCCCCAACGATTAGCTAGATATGCGCAATTCGGGTTGGCCCGGCAAAGGGGGGCAGATCACCGGGATAAAATCCGCCATGAGCCCAAGCCGGGAGACCTGGCTTGGGCTCATGAAAGAGTTTCGCTGGGATAGAACCGATTAGCAATCCGTGCAGGCCGAAGCCCCGGAGCTGCAGCCACCCTTCATTTTGCCGCAGCCGCCACTCATTTTGCCGCAGCCTGCTTTGGCTGGCGTTGCTGAGTTGGCTGTAGCGGTTTTCGCAGAGGCCAGCTGGGAGAAAAGCGGAGCCGTCGGAAGTTTGCCTTTGGCTACATCTGGCATCGCCTTCAGGTAGACCTTTGGATTTTTCAGAAACTCGCCGCGCGATTTGGCGTCGGAAAAGTAGAAACGACGGGAACCCAGGGTCACGAATTGCGTACGGACAGCAGCTTTGTCCGGGTGTACCGCGCAGCGATCCAATACTGGCTGCAGCACAACTTTGGCGCTAGCGAGCTTGGTGAAAAACTTGTTCGGGTCCTTGCGCCACTGGCCTTCGCAACCGGGGCAGCATTGGTTGACCACTGTTCCTTGCACACCAAAAGCATTTTGTGGAATGATTGCACCACCCATTACCGCGCATTTTTCTTGTGGCTTGCGCCCTTCCAATTTGTCCAAAAATGCCGACGGATTGGCGGTCACTTGCGCCACGCAGCCGTTGCAGCAAACCCGGACCGACTTGTTGCCGACCCAAACCGTCAGCGAGTCCTTGTTGACCGGGTTGCCGGTGATAGGGCAAACGGTTTGCGTATTCATCGGGGCTTCCCCCATTTGCATCAATGAGCCCAGCCATTTGTCCGGGAAGGCTTTGAACTTATCGATGCATTTCTTGTCTGCGCAGAGGAAGACGCGTTGAGCCTCATAGTCCACAAAATTGTCGCGGTTTTTCAACTCGGTTCCGTCTACCGGGCAATGAGCTTGGGCGGTCAGGACTGGGACCGGGGCCGAAGCTGGAGTCGCCATCGAACCGCATTCGGATTCACAATCCGCGGTATGTTCGCAATCAGTAGTTTGCTCACAACCTTGCTGAGCATTCTCTGTTGGATTTTGCTCGCAGTCAGGGCAAGGCGTTTGGAACGCGGCAAGCAAAAGGGAGCACAGGGGGAGTAGGAGATTCATGATCTTTGCGACTAGACGTTTTATTACGAAATTGGTTTTGCCATTTGGCGGGCGTAATTTTAGCGGACCGAGAGTAATTCACAGATAAAACATTTGTCATAAAGATCGTCCCACTAATAAGTTGAGTTCGATTCTCAATAAGGAGTTCGACGACCGGGCCTGCAGCCGGAACTACCCCAAAGATGCTTGCACAAGATCGCAACTGGGATTATTGAATCGCAATGCGAGACGGAGCTCTTCCCGCTGCCCACGGAGCTTGGCTGGTACTACTGACCGGTCTGCTTTTGGGCACCCTAGTCGGCGGTACGGCGACGGCGGGCAGCATGGCGATGGCGCTGACCGCAATTGCGGTTTTCTGCGCGGGCGAGCGCTTGGTCGTCGCGTGGACGTCCAAAACCCCGCACCCGACCGCTCTGCGATCTGGTCTGGTGGCAGCTGCTGCGGCGGCGGTCACCGGTATTTGGACTCTGGTGGAAGTCGGACCCGGCCGACTGGGTTGGTTGGTCCCCTGCG
>JACKQG010008299.1_pt1 | contig 10166 bp, 7 predicted proteins | sample 8237621 | NCBI WGS metagenome assembly JACKQG01 (sample SAMN15677084, study PRJNA649215) | marine metagenome | biome: marine; feature: Black Sea; material: saline water; isolation source: suspended particulate matter (SPM) from the Black Sea western gyre | collected 2013-06-09/2013-06-10 | depth...
TAGGAGCTATCCCGAGAATATCGGCTTCTACGACCTCTTCATCGTACGGGATGTAGGCGGCGATCTCGACGCCTAGCTCCCCCATCTTCTCTTCTATGAATAGACGCTCTCTCTCAGAGCTAATCTTGTTCCCGACCGCAAGGACTTCCTGGACCTCGATCTCTTTCGCGAGCTTCAGCACTCGTTTCACGGTCTCAACGGATTTCATCCGGGGCTCAATAACCGCGAGCATCGTGTCCATCCTCCGCGCTGTGCCCCGGCCCAAGTGCTCGAGGCCTGCCACCATGTCCATGACGAGGACGTCTTTCCTCTGGATCAGTAGGTGCTGGACGAGGACTCTCAGGAGGGCATTGGAGGGGCACATGCAGCCGGCGCCCCCATCCTTCACTGTGCCCATGATGAGGAGCTGGACGCCGTCGGGGCCCACGACCCCGAATTTCTCGACGATGTCACTCACCTTCGGAGTTAGCCTGAAGACCTTACTGTAGGATTTTCCCGGGGTGACCCCAGTCTTTTCCTCGATGAGCGCCTCGTTCTCTGAGAGGGGGATAATTGTTTCTGCGATTTCGGAGGGGATCCCCAGAGATGATGCTGTGTTGATGTTTGGATCAGCGTCGACAGCTAGGACGTTGTAGCCATCCCTAGCCAACAGCCTAGCTAAGGTCCCGGAGATGAAGGTTTTCCCGACCCCTCCTTTCCCTGCAACTGCGATCTTCAATTCGTTCACACTTTCAACCGGTTAAGCCGAGTTTTTTTGCGAGTTTTCCAATTGCCTCGTAGGCGGGGGAGTCATCAGGGATCTCAAGCAACGGTTTACCTACTAGGTTGAAGGTCATCACGTTCTCGTCCAAGGGTATGATGCCACCATACTCCAACCCTATGTCGTCTGCGGACTTTTGTAGGAGCTCCTCCATTTCCGGGGTGAATCGGTTGCCCACGAGATAGATGTGCTTGACGTCGATGTGCACCTCGTCGACGAGCTCCTTGATCCTCCTGGCGGTCTCGAAACCCATTCTCGAGGGATCAGTGACGATGATCATGGAGTCGACATCCCTGTCGGTCCTCCTACTCAGGTGCTCCAGACCCGCCTCCATGTCCAAGAACGCCACCTCGTAGTTCCTCGTCAGTGTATCCAGGATCCTTGTGAGTACATTATTGACGAAGCAATAGCATCCCTCTCCCTCAGACCGACCCATCGCGAGGAGGTCGAAGCGGTCCTCTTCGACGAGGGTCTGGAAGACGTTTGCCTCAAGTACCTCCTTTTTAGATAGGGTTGGTGAGAGCGTGCCGGCCTCGATCTTATCCTTTAGCTCCTTCGAGGACTGGCCTACCGTCCGTTGGAGCTCCACCCCTAGGACATCAGGGAGGTTAGTGGCAGGGTCAGCGTCCACGACAAGGGAGATCTTCTCTGTGTTCTGGATCAGCCATTTAAGGAGTAGAGCCGTGACTGTGGTCTTGCCTGTGCCTCCTTTACCTGAGATCGAAATGACTAGCTTCTCTGCCATCAATGAACCTCAGAAGTCATCGAAGAAAAAGGTTGGGAAAATCATTCGGTCTCGGGGGGCCAGTTGTCCTCAACGAATTTAGCTGCCCCCGAGGAGTCTAGGGGCCCAACAGATACGGTCCACCCGGAGGTCTCCTGGATCTCCCCGCTCAGGCGAGCCGCCCTCCCGGGGATGATGAGGTGCCTATGCTCCACCAAATCACCTACCTCGAAGGTAACCAGTGCTTCGGCGACGGTGTCCGCGGTCATTTTTCTTCCAGCCACTGCGCTTTCCACCGAGAGTCCTTCACTGTCCACGACCACGAGGTAGCAGTCCAGCTTAGCTCCCTCGATGTCTGAGGCGACTGTGTAGTATGTCAGAGCGAAATTTGTGGTGAGGAGGACTGGTGAGCCTTTGTCTGGGTTCCCATAGTTGAAGACCCCTGCCTCGACGGAGACGGGTTTCCGCGGGTCGGTGTAGAGGTTCTGCCTTAGGAATACGAGGGGTAGCAGCGACCATCCGCTCACGCTGTGCACCACGAGGATGTCAGAGTACCTGGTGATGAGCGCGGAGGCGAGCATCGCCTCGTTCCACTCGTTGATCAGGGGATCATCCGCCTTTTCGGTCCAGGCCGCGATAGGCGCGCCTAACAGGGGGAAGCCCAGATAGTCCTCCTCCTCGTTGATGGCATCCCAGCGGAGGATCGTAAAGTTGTCCAGAGTCTTGCTTATCCCTTCGTCCCACTGGGTTCCCGGGTCGAGGACGATGTCTACAACCCCGTACTCCGTGAGAGTCCTTGCTAGGCTTTTGAGGGCATCGAGGTCAAAGGGAGCAGATGCGACGAGGGGGCAGTTGTACATGAGGGCTAGGTCCGCCATCTCCATCCAGTTGTCCTTCGTGGCGGCATAGATGAGGGGCCTCTTATTCCCCACGGCGGATAATGCCTGCTCCATGACATCAGGGGTTAGGGCGCAGAGAAGCAGGGGCATCTCGGTTAGATCAGCTGCCTTCCGCGCGGCTGCTTCGAACTTGGCTGGGTCGTTGGAGGTGGATCTTAGGGCGATCATGTCGAGGGTGAGCTGCATTCCGATGTACTCATACTCGAACTCGTCGGCGATCTTGATTCGGGCCTCAAACTCTTCCGGGGGCATCTCGTCACTCAGATCGATGGCGATGGAGGGGAGGTTGAAATAGGTGAACTCGTGGCGATAGAGAACGTATTCACCACCCAATGTGACAGCCTTGTCCCCCGTGCCCACCTCTACCGCTTTCACAGCGGGCTTGAGTAGCATCCAGAGCTTGTTGTAGGCCTCGGTATACTTGGGCTCCAGTAGGGGCGGACATTCCTGGAGCGTTGCCTCACGGTTGACCAGCTTCGCCGCGAGGGCCATGCAGTTGCTCTCCCCGCACTCTTTGCAGTTGGTCATGGGGAGCATCTTGTAGACCTCTATCGGGCTTAGTTCCTTTGCCGGCACACCTGCACCTCCTACAGCTTGAGCGAGACCCAGTCCGGGGCCTCGCTCGGCGTTTTACCGCTCATTAGGTTGTTGATCAGTGTCCTCACTGACTGGACAGCAGCAGGGTGCATCATCATGAAGTAGTCCACGCCCGCCAGCAGCAGGGTCTGAGCTGTGATAGTTTCCCAGATGGGCCCCCTGAGTTCCCTGGGCGCCCATTCTGGCCCCATCTTCATCCAGGCCTCCCGGGCGGCCCAAGCGTTTGTGGAGCCCGAGGAGATGGGATGGTTGAGCTCGGGGTCGCCCTTGAGGGCTGCTAGTCTCGACCTCTCCATAACGGTGAACGCGTAGTCGAGCCCGTAGCCCAGGGCTGCCGTGGTGGTGTCCATGACTATGTCCTCCTTGGGGAGGAAGTCGTAAAGCTTCCTGTTTAGCTCCCGTGCCTTATTGACGTCCATGGATGTGAATGCGATGACCGTATGGCCATTCTCCTTGACGACCTTGGCGGTGGCCTCGATGTCCATGTCCAGGGTCACGGAGTTGAAGAGGATCCTCTCCCCCGCCGTGGCCTCGGCGATGACCTTGAAGACTTCTAGGTCCTTTTTAGGATCCCCGCAGCCTCCTACGGCGATAGGTACGTCTACGGCCTCGAGCACGTCCTCCACCGTTTTAAGAGCTGATTTCGGGGATGCGTCCTCGATGAGCGAGTCGATCGTCAACATGTGGAGATTGATCATATCAGCGTCGAACTTCTCGACGCACAGCTTGGCCCACTCGGCCGGGTCATCCACGACTTCACGGAAGTGCATCTTGACAGCCTTCGCCAGGGGTACCTTCCCCCAGTCGAAGACATCCATCGCTAAGACGGGTATGTTCGGAGTCTTCGCCTGGAAATTGTAGAATGCGGGCGCGGTCTCGCCACCGATGACAAATGATCTGCCCCTGGTTCCTCCGTCGGCTTTCGTGGCTCCGAGCTTAACCTCGACGACTTTCCCACGATATTCCCCTGGAGGGATCCCGACTTGGGCCTCTAGGAGCTGGGTCGGTTTCACAGTCGTGACAATCTGCTGGAATGGGATTACCGCTGGGGCACTAATCACCATCCCTGGGGAGAGCCTGAGCTCCAGCTCGTCGAAGCTGAGCTCGACGTCCTCGAACTCTATCTGCTGGAACTTCGCTAGAGCTTCCAGGAGGTCGAGGCTTATCGGGAGGTTCTCTTTCTTTTTATCCACCATCGAGGACTATCTCCTTTTGTCGGCCTTTATGATCATCTTCTCGGCTTTGATCTTGGCGTTCTTCAGTATGATGGTGAAGCCCATGCCCGAAGGGATCCCCTGAATGGGGAAGGCAGAAGCCGGCATTTCAAGGGTGGGCACTGTGATCTCTCCAATCTCGGTGGGGGCAAACCCAGGCTCCTCGCTCCATCTTTCCACGATGGGATGATTCTTTTCCATGAGCCAGGATTTCAGTTGGTGGAGATCCGCGACGTCAGACTCGGTCGCGATCGTGGGGACGATTTCAGGTGGTAAAAAGTCCTGGATTCGCTCCTTTATATCCTGGGGCATCCAGACTACTCGGCCCCAGCCTCCGTCCGCATCGAGGAACTTTAGGCTCCTCATGTACTCGATGGAGAGGCCGTGGAATCCGTCCACCTGCCTGCCACCAGCGGTGAGGTCGGAGATCGTCACGAAGTTGAGTCCGTTGACTGTCTGCCCTTTGAAGTTTCGGTGGACGACGCCGAATCCGTCGACCTCGGGGATGAAAAATGCGCATCCCTCGAAACAGCCGCAGCTAGTGTGGGGATACCCGAAGGTTGTGTAAAGTTGTACTCTCTCTATCTCGCCGAGGGATTTCTCTTGGATGACCTTGTTGACGCCCACATACTCACCCGTCTTGGCGTCTATGACCTCACCTTTGGGGATCTCGAAGACCGGTCCTTTCGGGTCCACCTTGGCGGTGGCTTTACCGTCGAACCAGCTGATTGCCCCGCAGTTGGCGTATCTTTGGGGGGTGATGACGCAGAGGTGGGTGGGGGCGAAGCTTTGGCAGAGGCTGCATCCGTAGAAGACATCGACGTCGTCGTCGCTCATGCCCCTTGCCTTCGCATCCCGTGCCTCATATATCTCGAGGGCTTTGCTGTACCATTCCTTTACGAGGTCGGGCTCGGTGATGAAGGTCAGCTGGATCTTCTCGATGAAGGACAGCTCGCTCTTGAAGAGCCGCTTCAGGACCTCGCCCATGTGTTTGAAGCTGGTGAAACCTTTATCGAAGGACTTTTTACTGATCCTCATCTGGATGTCGTAGCGCTGATTGAGGTGCATGAAGCCCTCTATATAGTTGCAGTATTCGTGGAGTCGGCGCTCAGCGACGCCCTCGAGGTCTTTCTCGACCTCCTTTCCGGCGACCTCAATGATGAGACCGAAGGGCGTATTCGTCCTCTCGGGGAAATCAGATATATCTTGGCCGATTATGATGACCTTTCCGTCCTCGATCTCATCCATCCCTCTGGCCTGGACCAGCTCGAATTTATACTCCTCTCTTGGGCCGCCCAGCTCGATGCGCATGTCGCTACCCCTGATTCTTTCACCTTCGTATATTATTCCGACATCTACGGGGATGTCTTCAAACATTGACATCTTAGTTTTCCTCCATTAACGTTGACGCTATTTTATCTAAAACTTCCTTCCACTCGTCCACTTTCATGCTCCCCAGGCTCCAGCTCGCGTTGGGCTGATAGCTCCTAGTGAGCGAGATGGTCCGGAGGTCCATCGCGAAGCTCTTCAGCCCGTTGAGCACCAGCCATTCGAGGTAATAGGGGAAGCCTGCGAAGACAACCAGATCGTACTGCCCCTCACCATCGAAGCCTCCCCAGAGTGGATCTCTGAGACGGTCTCCAAGGTTCATTAAGGAGATGCTGTGGACACCCTGCACATCCCTCTTCAGGAACTCGCTAACCAAGTGACCGGTGGCGGCAACTGTCATTTTCCCGATGAGTCTGATTGCCGTGTCCACGAGGACTCCATCACTCGTCATCGTTTTCGCCGATTCGGATCCCACGACTAGGAGTGGGCGTTTCGCTCTCTTTATCATGGAGGCGACGACCTCTGGCTTGGGGATAATGAAGGCTTTCTTAGGACCGGCGATCTCCGCTGTCTGGCCTAACGTCATTTTCTGGGACATCAAGACCGCCTCCTGACCATCCTGTCGAGGAGTGTCGGATCCGGGATGGCTATCTTCTCCTCCGACCAATCTTTCTCCTCCAACGCAACCATGATCTCGTCCCTCATGGTGAAGGGGACGTCTGTAATCTTCCTCACGTACAGGTGCAGATCGTCAGGCATCGTGCCGTAGTAGCGCTTGTAGAGGTCGATGTAGTGGGTCAACTTTACCGCCCGACCCTTTGCGGTGTCGTTGGGGCGCATCGTGAGCTTGGTTATCATGACTATAGCCTCCTCGACCGTCTCCGCTGCGTAAAACAGGTGTTCCGGGGCGGGGCCCACGTAGACCTCCTCCCCGTCTCTTGCGTTGTAGACGATCCAGTCCTCTTCTTTATCTTTACGGCCTAGGAGCATCCTTCGGTACTTTGCGCCGTGGGGGCCGACGACGACGGGTATGCCAAGCCTCCAGCACCCCGCTGCGATGCTCGCAGCTTTCTGGGACATGGCGCCCCAGGCGACGCCGACGGCGCCGACTCTGTTATAGATGTAGTCTGCGATCTCCTCGTAGTTGCCCCTCAGGTTACGCTTCGCAAAGATGTTGGCGATCTTGATGGCGGCTCCGGTGATGTGGCTGTTTGAGACGCAGCTCCCTACGTTCACGAGGCCCCCAGCGTCGAAGTGGCCCGAATATTTCTCGTAGAGGTTGAGGCCTTCCTCATCCCGGGTCATGGCGATGTTCATGGCCGAGCAGCCCGAGGTTACCACGATGAATCTCCGCTTCAGGAACTCCTCTGTGATTCTGGCTACATCGCCTCCCCCTGCGGGGTAGTTGGCGCAGCCGACCATGGCGACGACTCCTGGAATCTCGCCGAAAACGATGGGCTGACCTACCTCCCTGATCTCGGTGTCTTGGATGGCGCCCCGGCCCACCCTCATCGGGAACTTCTCGAGGAGATTCGCTGGTTCGTTCGCCTTAGTGATCATGGAGATGATTGGTAGATCCACAGGGCATGCGCTCTCGCATCGTGCGCATCCAACGCAGAGATCGTTGAGGGCTGCGAACGGTGAGTAGTCGCCTTCCTTCGCGGCCTGCATCGCTTCCACTATGGGTAGGTTGTTGGGGCAGGCGCGCACACACTCCATACACAGTCTACAGGAGTTAGCCAGCTCGGAGAGTTCATCGAGGCTGAAGGACTTCTTACCAGCTCTCTTAGGGGCTACCTCTAAGACCGTCTTGACGGTGACCTCTCCAACCTTCTTCGGATCAATGATCAGGACGCCATCTACAGCACCCGAGGCCAAATCGCGGACTATCGCATCTGGATCGTCATGAGTCCTATCGGGGAGCCCGAGGCAGCTCTTCTCGCTGGTGGCTATGACGGGGACTCCGAGCTTTCTAGCCTCGATCATGATGTCCGTTCTTAGGCACTGCTCGTCCACCACTATGAGGTCGGGGATACCCGCCCGGATGAATCGGAGTTGCCAAGATATTGGGCCAATGACCTTGGAACGCTTATCGTACCGGCTCATGTCGTGGGCAGTGCAGCAGAGCCCCCCGATCTCCACTTCTCCGAAGAGCTTGTTCTCCATGAGGTAATCGATGATGTCAACGCTGGGGAGCACGTTGTGACCTATACACATGATGACGGGCTTCGAGACGTCGATCGACCCATAACCGAGCTCCGTCATCGGGGCCTCCGGATCTCCCTTGGGGAGCCCCAAGGTCGAGATCTGGGAGATGTCCGCCACCTCCATGGCCACGTGATCGAGCATCCCAGCGTGGAAAGCCTTGGACTCGAAGTCTATGTTATCACCCTCCTGACCGGTGTGAGCAGCTGCCATAAGTTGGACCAGCTGGGTCTCGACATAGTCGAGGGCGTCCTCTAAGTCCCTGAGGGTCTTCGGCCTTATCCCGCAGACGAGGCGTATGTTGGGGGCCTCGACTCCGGTGTTCAATGCCACTTCCAGAGGTGCATCCCTGCCAAACTCCTCGAGCAGGTGATCAAGCATGTGTCTGGCGTGAGCGGTGTGGGTTGAGGCACCGATGCAACAGGCAATGAGAACAATTCTCGATTGTTGGCCAGCCATGTCAATGCCACAGGCACCCCTTTTATCGCCGGTTAAGTCACATTTGCCGAAGGTGCAGAGGCAGCAGAGATCGCAAAAGGGCATGTAGAAGGGCTTGTACCGTTCTAGGAGCTTCCTGTCCCAGTTCCTGAGAGTACCGACGCTCGGGAAAGGCGTTGGCCCCATGGGTTCCTCCCACTCATCATCGAAGATCCTCCCGACTTCGATCTCGAGCCCTTTGAAGGTGCCAATTACCGAGGAAAGCTCGTCAAACTTTAGTTTAAGATCTTTTTTTGACAAATCTACACAACCACTAGCGGATCCTTAAACTCGACATGTTATTCATAATAAAGCTTTTCGCGGGTAACATTTATTGAAACAGAAGAACTTCAGATCTGGAAATGATCGGGAGTCCTGTCTGGATAGGTTTTTTCAGATGAAGTGGGTGATTATCTCCCAACTCTCTTTGAAGAGGCCATGTCTAAACGCATACACTAGGAAATACTTTCCCGAGAACCTCATGACCTCCCTTATCATGTCCCTGTAATCGCCCTGGTAACAGTGGATCTCACAGTTCCTGCAAGTGGGTTTCGGGTCCAGGGGGCAGAGCCTCCTGCGATTCGCTGAGTATTCTATCAGACCGAGGCAGTCTTTGCAGAGGAGAGGCCGGGGGAGTACGCCCAGATCCTGAAGCTTCTCGGAAGGCTCCCAGTGGAACTTTTCAGCTGATCCATGTTTTTTCTCACAGTAGATCTGGATGAATAGGGAGAGGACCTTGACGTCCATGTCTACTTTTTCACTCACAGGGAACCCTCGTTTGCATCGAATCGATACCTAGGCTAAATCGGTATCATTGATATCCCAGATGGCGACTTAAATATCTGCAAAGCCTCTCAGGAAAAGATAATAGATGAATCTTGGATTAAACAATCGGACAGTCTAACCAGGGGTTATTGATGACATGAGCGCCGAGGAGACCAGGGAAGCGGCGTTGAGACACGCCGTTCACAATGCTGTGACCCACGAGGGGGAGGCCCAGCCCGGCCCCGTGATCGCCCGGATCATGGCAGGGTTCCCAGAGATGAGGGGGAGGGCCAAAGAGGTCAACGAGATCGTCAGCCAGGTCGTCTCCGAGGTTAACTCGTGGCCCCGAGAAAGGCAGGTCTCTGTTCTGGAGAAGAGATGGCCGGAGCTACTCGAGAGCAGAAAAAAGACGGAGGAGAGAAAGACCCTCCCGCCACTCAAGAACGTCGAAAGGTTCGAGATCGTCAAGACCAGGTTCGCACCAAACCCCGACGGAGCCCTCCACCTGGGGAGCGCCGAGCCCATCATCTTCTGTGACGAGTACGCAAAGATGTATGATGGGAGGTTCATCCTGAGATTCGAGGACACAAGCCCCGATGTGAAGACCCCCATCACCGAGATCTACGAATGGATCGAGGAGGATCTCGAATGGCTCGGGGTCAAGGTGGATGAGATATATATCCAATCAGATAGGATCGACATCTATTACGAGTACGCAGTGAGGCTCCTCGATATGGGTTCTGCGTACGTCTGCACGTGTGCATCTCAGGCGTTCAAGGAGTTCTACATGGCGAAGGAGGCCTGTCCCTGCAGGTCGAACTCGTCTGAGGAAAACCTCGAGCGTTGGATGAAGATGCTCGACGGGACCTTCAAGAAGGGGGACGCCGTGGTCCGGATCAAGACCGACTTGGAGCACCCGAATCCCGCGGTCAGGGACTGGCCGGCCCTTAGGATCGCCGAGGGCGTCCACCCGAGGCAGGGAGACAAGTACCGAGTCTGGCCATTGTACAATTTCAGCTGCGCCGTCGACGACCACGAGATGAAGGTTTCCCACATCATCAGGGGGAAGGAGCACGAGGTCAACACCACGAGGCAGAGATACCTCTCGGTTCACCTCGGCTGGGAGTTCCCGGAGATCATCAACATTGGCCGCCTGGGGCTCGAGGTCGGCGTCCTCAGCAAGTCTAGGATAAGGA
>JACKQG010008300.1_pt1 | contig 10165 bp, 8 predicted proteins | sample 8237621 | NCBI WGS metagenome assembly JACKQG01 (sample SAMN15677084, study PRJNA649215) | marine metagenome | biome: marine; feature: Black Sea; material: saline water; isolation source: suspended particulate matter (SPM) from the Black Sea western gyre | collected 2013-06-09/2013-06-10 | depth...
GCGGAGGCGGGGGGCAATCAGCATGTACCTGTGCCTGTGGACGACCGGGCCAACGAAAGGCGGGGCGCCAATCCCGCACCCGTGGAGCTTAGACGGCTCAACGGCGGAGACGTCCTCTCCGAAGCTGACGTCGACGATCTGTGATCGCAGGATCCGAGGAGTTGCCATTGCGGATTTCAGAACACAGGGACCGCCGCTGGCTCGGCGAGGATCTGGACGACCTTGCGGGCGTGAACAGGTCCAGTCAGACAAGGTTCTCCCCGTTCGATGCACTCAGCGAAGTGGCTGATCTCAGCGCGAAGCGGCTCTACCGCAGCAATCTTCGGCAGCATGATGTCACCGGAGCGGTACTTGAAGGTCGGAAAGGGCGGATCGTCGTAGTCCATCCGGTCCTCGAGGTTCTCGACGCAATCGATCCCCTTGTCGAAGATCGCGATCTTATTTTCGGCAACATCGTCGTAGACCACCATCTTGCGCGAGCCGACAACGGTCAACTTGCGCACCTTGTGCGGATCGAGCCAGGAGACGTGGATGTGTGCGAGCACCTTGTTCGGGTAGACGATGTCCATGAAAGAGACGTCGTTCACGCCGGGCTGGAGATAGTCGACGCCAAAGCTGCGAACGTCGACTGGATCGGGGTCGCCGAGGAGGTACTGGGCCACGCTCACGTCATGCGGGGCGAGGTTCCACAGGGCATCGATGTCCGAGCGGATGCGGCCCAGGTTCAGTCGTTGGCTGTAGAGGTAGCGGATCTCGCCAAGATCACCGTTAGCGATCATCTTGCGCAGGTAGCGGACGGAGGAGTTGTAGAGGAAGGTGTGGCCGACCATCGCAACTAGGTCGCTGCGCACGGCGACTTCGGCGATGCGATCGACGTCCGCTACGGTTGTGGCCAGCGGCTTCTCCACCAGAACGTGTTTTCCGGCGCCGAGTGCGCGGAGCGCGAGATCCGCGTGAGTGTGGGCCGGGGTGGCGATCACCACCGCCTGCACGCGAGGGTCGCCGAGGATCTCCTCGGGGTCCGACGTGGTGCGCACTCTTGGATAGTGGGCCTCGACGTACTGCCGCCGCTCAGGGGAGAAGTCCGCCGCAGTGAGGACTTCGAAATTGGGGCTTGCGACGAGATTCCGGAGCAGGTTCGGTCCCCAGTAGCCAACCCCGATCTGCGCGACTTGAATCACCATGAGAGGTCCTCGGTCGGAAGTACAGTGAAGCCTAGGCCGTCGGCTCCGATGCCAGAGCCACCCAGGTCTGGAAGGAAGCATAAGGCTTCCCGGCGAACCAGAGAACCATTATCATTCGTTGAGACGACGCCGCTCACCTCTCGCCGCCTCATTCCACCATGGCTTGGAGCCGCGACTCAAGTCGATCGGTTAACAGTTCGAAGTCGTGGACTTCCTCTACCCAGCAGCGGCCGAGGGCGCCCATTTTCTGCCGGGTTTCGGCGGTCAACCCGACCAGCTCGAGGATAGCGTCGGCAACCGCTTCCGGCCGCTCCGCCGGAACCGAGATGCCACCGCCGGATTCCATTACAGGATCGCTGACGGAACTCGTCGCCGAGATCACCGGCCGTTTCATGGCGAGGTAGTCGAACATCTTGTTGCGGCTGGTGCCATGTCGATAGAGCGGGGAATCGTGCTCCGCGATCAGGAAGGCGTCGGCCGTTGCCAGCACTTGGTAGATGTCGGTCTTCGGCACCGCCGGGTGGAAATGGACGAAATCGAGCCCGGCGGCATCGCGCTGGCGCAAGAGGTCTGCTTTCGCGTGGCCCTCGCCATAGAAATGCAATTCCACCTTCCCTGCTTCGCCGCGGCGCACGAGGGATGACGCCGCCAGCAGGAAGGTGTCCAGCGAATTGGCCAAGTTATGCGCCCCGGCATAGATCAGCCGGAATGAACCGCCTTCCTCCGGTGGCCCGATGTCCGGCAGGGTGTCAAGGGCGACTCCGTTCGGCAGCCAAGTGATCTTGTCGCCGCCACCCCGAGCCCGGATGTGCTCGAAGGAAGCCGGCAACAGCGTAAAGATGTGATCCGCTGCCTGGTAGAGGGAACGCTCCAGCCTGGCCAGGACGACCATCGCCGGATGCCAGGTCCGGAAAGTGCCAATATCGAGGAATGTCTGCGGCCAGAGGTCCCGGATCTCCAGGGCGAAAGGTATGCCCCAGCGCCGGGCCAAGCGCCGCGCGGCGAGTGCCGCGGTTGGCGCCGGAGTAGAGCCCAGGATCACGTCGGGTCGTGCGATGCCCCAGGAGGCCGCCCCGCGCCGGACCCGCCGGCCGAACTGGAGCATGTTGCGGATTCGGCCTAAGCCGTTCCCTTGGTAGGGCGGCGTCTTCACCCACAAGAATGGAACACCCTCCACTTCCTGCCGAAGGTAGAGCTGGCTTCCCGTGTCGGCGATCTCACTGGTCGTGAAGTGCTGCACCGACTGGGCGACCAGGAGCACCTCGTGTCCCCGCTCGATGAGCCGTCTGGCGAACTGGAAATGGCGCGTTCCGCCCGGGACGCTGGGCGGAATCGCATACTGATTGACGATCCAGATTCGCACGACCTACGGAGCCCCCTTTGCCAACAGGGCGGCCAGAGTGCGTTGAAGACAGGGACGGATGTCCTGGCTTGGGGAGAAGCCGAGCAGCTTCACGGCGCGGCTGACGTCGGCCCGGCTATGCCGTACGTCACCGAGGCGGAACGGGCCGAAACGCGGTTCCACTTCCCGGCATACAACGCCGAGGTCGGCGAGCGTGTCGCGGATCATCGCGAACAACTGCCGAAGCGTGGTGGACCGGCCAAGGGCGACATTGAACACCCTGCCGCAGGATTCGGCCGGCGCCCCTGCCGCGAGAAGATTGGCTTGCACCACGTCCTCCACCGGGCAGAAGTCCCGCGTGGTCTCGCCGTCGCCGTAGATCTCGGGAGTCTCGCCTCGCAAGAGCTGGGAGGTCCAGCGCGGGATGACAGCAGAGTAGGCTCCCTGCGGGTCCTGCCGCGGCCCGAGCACGTTGAAGTAGCGCAGGCTAACGGTCTCCAGGCCGAAGCATTGCTGGTAGGTGCTGGCGAGGAGCTCACCGATCCTCTTGCTGGCGCCATACGGTGACAGCGGGCGACCGATGCGATCCTCCTGTGCAGGCACCGAGTTTTCGTCGCCGTAGACCGACGAAGAGGACGCGAAGACCAGCCGGTCCACCCCAGCGACGCGGGCCGCTTCGAGCAACTCAATTGTGCCGCCGACGTTGGCGGCAAGGACCGGCCCGGGAATCGCCATGCTGAGCGGCACTGAACTGAGGGCGGCGTGATGCAGCACAACCGCAACACCGGCGCAGGCCTCGCGGCATGCGGCGGCGGCGCGCAGGTCCCCTTCCACGAGCCGAAACCTGGCCCAGGCCTCTGCCCCAACCGCCCCGCGCACGAGTTCGAGGTTGTCGCGATTGCCGGTGGAGAAGTCGTCTAATCCCACGACTTCGTGACCGCCGCGCAGCAAGGCCTCGGTGAGATGGGAACCGATGAAACCTGCAGCGCCAGTCACCAACCAGCGCCGCGGAAGACCGCTGCAAGGGTTGGCACATGCCGCTTCGGGAAGTTCCTGGTCCATCTCGTGCTACCAATTCTAGGGAGTCGGACCTGTAGCTTCCGCCCGAAGCAGGCGCCGCTGTATGCGGAGGAATTCCGCCGCCACGCGCTCCTCGCCGAACTGCGCTTCGGCCCGGGCCCGCGCCTGCCCTCCCATCGCTGCGCGACGCCGGGGATCTCCCAGGAGCTCCCACAGCGCCTGCCGCAAGGCCGCCGGCTGGCCCGGCTCGACGAGCAGCCCGGTTTCGCCGTCAACCACAGCCTGCGTGCAGCCCGGCACGCGGGTGGCGACGACCGGCCGACCACAAGCCGCCGCCTCCAAGAGCGCGCGCGGCATACCTTCGCCGGCCTGCGTCGGAAGGCAGACCAGATGGCAGGAGGCGAGCAGGCTCGGAACATCCCGCAGGTGGCCCAACCACTCCGCGTCCCCGGTCTTATGCCAGGCGCGAAGCTCTTCCTCGCTCAAGCTGGTCGGGTTGCCCGGGTCTGGGGCGCCGGCAAGCACGAGCCGGAGTCCGGGAAGGGTGAGGCGGATTCGGCGGCAGGCGGCCACGAGTTCGACAACGCCTTTCGCCCGCAGCATCCTGCCCAGGTAGAGGACGACCGGTGTGCCAGCAGGCTCGGGGGACGACTGGAAGCGAACGAGATCCACTCCCGCCCCAGGAACTACCGAGAGGGCATCGCCATCGGCCAGGCCGTTCGCCAGGAAGAAGTCGCGATCCTCAGGATTCTGGAACACCGTCCAGTTGCGGGGAGCCCGACCGATGCGCCAGAGCCAGCGGATCCCCCCGCGCATCAGTGCCGGGCCTTCGGTGAAGGCGTAGCCGCGTCCGGTGAGGACCCGGATCATCGCTGGTACCTCGGCGCGCCGGGCGGCAAGGCCGCCCAGGACTGCCGCCCTAAGTGAGGAAATCTGGACAAGATCGGGCTGCAACCGGCGGAAGACCGCGCACAGCTCCCGCAATGTGGCCCTGGCGTCGCCGAGGCGGCGAGACTTGCGAATGCTCACGGGATGGAAAGGGAAGCCCGCCTGGGTGATCTCTTCGCTGAACCGATCCGCTCCAGCGACGACTTCCACCACAAGGCCGGCCTCGCGGCTGGCTCGGGCCACCGCCATCTGATGGTTGCTGAAATGCCACCCGTCGAGAGCGACGAAGAGGAGCCGGGGCATCCGGAGAGACTAGCCCGGCACCATGGGAGGCTCCAGGGCCCCTTGCTCCCCCAATCTCCCCGTGGCAGGCGCAAGCAAGGGCACGGGCTTCGGGGCCGGATCGGGACGGTGAACCGGTCCAAGGTTCATCTCGGCGACAACCGAGGGAGAAGGAGTGCGACGGGCCTCCGTGCGCTCGGCAGGCGCAGGGAAAAAGGCCGGGCTGGGCACAAAATCCGGGACGAGCATTCCCAGGATGTGGAGGCTCGCCAGCGGGTCCTCCAGGGCGAGGGAAGCCTCGAGTTCGTCCAGGAGACGGCGGATCTTCTCCCACGCGAGGTCCCCTTCGCGCGCTTGGAAAATCTTCGGGTGGTCCGTCGGACCGCACTGCGATGGATCGGCGAGGATCTCCTCGAACAGCTTCTCACCCGGCCTCAGGCCGGTAAACCGGATCTCGATTTCGCTCGAAGAGACGTCCGGAGTCAGGTCGATCATGCGTTGGGCCAGGTCGGCGATGCGGACGGGCTCGCCCATCTCAAGCAGGAAGACTTCCCCGCCGCGGCCGAGAGCTCCGGCTTGTAGGACGAGCTGCGCTGCCTCCGGAATGGTCATGAAGTAGCGAGTGACGTCCGGATGAGTCACGGTGATCGGGCCACCGGCGCTGATCTGGCGGCGGAATAGCGGGACCACCGAGCCGGCGCTGTCGAGGACATTGCCGAAGCGAACCATGACGTAGCGAGGGGCGAACTCCCCGCGCCAGCTGGCTTCCTTGGCGGCGACGTGGCCGACCATCAGACAAGCAAGTTCGGCCGCGCGCTTGCTAGCCCCCATCACGCTGGTCGGGCGCACCGCCTTGTCGGTCGAGACCAGCAGCATGGTCTTGACGCCCGTGGAACGAGCCATCTCCGCAGTGCGCCAGGTGCCAATCACGTTGTTCCAGATTCCCGCGACCGGGTTCTCCTCGACCAATGGCACATGCTTGTAAGCGGCGGCGTGGTAGAGCGTCTCTACAGCGTGACTTGCAAAGAGGGTGTGCAGCCGGTGTTGGTTCAAGACCGACCCGAGGAATGAGGTCACCTGGGCTTGAGGGAACCGCTCCCAGAGCTCCTGCCGGATCCGGTAAAGGGCGAACTCGCTGTTCTCGATGAGGACGAGGGCCTTCGGCTTGAGGGCAGCGATCTGGCAGCAGAGTTCGGAGCCGATCGAACCGCCAGCCCCGGTGACAGCGACGACCTTGCCGGTGACGTCCGCCCGCAGCAGCTTCTCATCGGGGGAGACCTCCTCCCGGCCGAGAAGATCATCGGCGGTTATCTCTGCGAGCTCTTGAAGGGAAACGCGGCCGCTGACGAGGTCGATCAGGCGGGGAACAGTGCTGACCGCAAGACCAGAAGCATGCAGGTGCTGGAGAAGAGGCTGCCGCTTCCAGCCGGGAAGAGAGGGGATCGCCAACAGAGCCCGCTCCACCCCGAAGCGAGGCACGATGTCCGGCAGATCGTCCGGCGAATAGACCTCCAGGCCTTTGATCCTGGTCCCCTGCTTGAGCTTGTCGTCGTCAAGGAAGCAGACCACTCGGAACTCATAACTGCCGTCGCCAGCAAGAGATCCGGCGAGTTGCATTCCGGCTTCGCCGGCTCCGTAGATCACCACCGGCTCACGGCGGCGAGAGCGGCGCAAGCGCCTGACCAAGGTCGCTGTCATGAATTCCCGGGCGCCGATCAGGATGGCCGCGCTGAGCGTGGCCTCAACGAGGACCACGCCTGCTAGCTCTCCCGCCAGTTGCGAGAAGCCGAGCACCGCGCCGACCGTGAAGAGCGACAGCGAGATCCCGATCAGGACCTGCCGCGCCATCTCGGCCCCAGGGTGCGCAAGGTCCGAGCGGAATAGTCCCAGCCAGGCAAAGATCGGGACCCGAGTCACCAGGACCATCGTGGATAGAGACAAGAACCCTGGATCATCCAGAGACACCTCTGAACCAAGCAGAATTAAGAAGGCGCACCAGAGGGAGGCCTCCGTCAAGGCGACATCGATCCCGAGACGGAGCACAAACCTCTGCCGCCTCGTCATCCGCCCCAGGATTGAGAGCAGGAGGCTGTGCCGAGGCTCGCGAGAACCCGGCTTTCGCAAGACGTAGCCAATATTCATGGTTGGGGGGGAACTTCGGGAGGGCGGTGACGGCAAAGAATATACAATCACTCGTGACGAACTGGCCGCACAATTGCCTCCGCTTGCCCTGCCTCCATTTTCGTCCACTCGGGGGAGTCAGGCGACTCGTGCCTGACTCTACCTCTCGTCGCAAGGCTTGGGCCTCCAGGCTCTCGCTGGCCTCGAGTCCGCAACATGAAACCATTCCTCAAGTCGGTCGACCCTCCGCACCTCCTGCCTGGACTGCAGGAGAAGATCTGCCAGCGAAACGCCCTGGTTGGTGTAGTTGGCCTGGGCTACGTAGGTCTGCCCTTTGCCGTGGAGAAGGGCAAAGTCGGCTTCCATGTACTCGGAATCGAGCAAAACCCGCGACGCGCCGATCAAGTCAACGCCGGAATAAACTACATAGGCGATGTCAATGATGCTGAGCTGCGGGATCTAGTAGCGCGCGGCCTGCTTGCCGCTACCGGCAACTTCGCTCGCGTGGCCGAGATGGACGTGATCGTGATCTGCGTGCCCACGCCACTGACCCGAAACTTGGCCCCGGACTTGAGCTACGTGGAAGACGTCGCTCGAGGAATCGCCAAGGGACTTCGCCCCGGGCAGCTCATCACCCTCGAGTCGACCACCTACCCCGGCACGACCGACGAAATCCTGAAGCCGATCCTCGAGGAGAGTAGCGGCCTGCGGGCAGGCGTGGACTTCTTCCTCGCCTACTCCCCTGAACGGGTCGACCCCGGCAACGCCCGCTATACGACCAAGAACACGAACAAGGTCGTCGGTGCCAACGACCCGCTCTCGCTCGAGGCCGCCAAGACCTTCTACGGCGAGACCATCCAGACGGTGGAGACGGTGTCGAGCGCCTCCGCCGCCGAGATGTGCAAGGTTTTCGAGAACACCTTCCGGGCGGTCAACATCGCCCTCGTGAACGAGCTCACGGTCCTTTGCGACCGAATGGGCCTGGACGTGTGGGAGGTGCTCGATGCGGCCAACACCAAGCCCTTCGGCATCATGCCCTTCTTTCCGGGCCCAGGGGTGGGCGGTCACTGCATTCCGCTCGACCCGCACTACCTTGAATGGAAGGCGAAGGAATACGACTTCAACACGCGCTTCATCGCTCTCGCCGGCGAGATCAACCGCTCCATGCCGCGCTTCGTTCGGGAGAAGGCTGCGCGCATTCTGAACGAGCACGGCATCGCTTTGAGCCGCGCCCAGGTGCTCTTGATGGGAATCGCGTACAAGAAGGACTTGGACGACTGGCGCGAGTCTCCTGCCCTCCAAGTGATGCGGCTGTTGGAGGAAAGCGGGGCCAACGTGCGTTTCGCCGACCCGTTCGTCCCTCGGATCGAACTCCGCGGCAAGAGCATGGAGGCCGTGGAGGCTAGCGACGCCGAACTCGCCCGGGCCGACCTCGTTGTCATCACAACGGACCACTCGTGCGTGGACTATGCCAGGGTCGCAAAGGAAGCCAAGCTGCTCTTCGACACGCGGGGGGGGACCCGGCATCTGGACCTCGATTCCTCCAAGGTGGTCCGCCTGTGACCGCCCCGCCGCAGGTGGTCGTCGTTGGCGCCGGTGCCTTCGGCCGGAATCACGTCCGCATCTTCTCCGAACTCGGTGCCCTAGCAGCGGTGGCCGATCCCGACGAGGGGATCCGCCTGCGCTCCGCCCAGGAGCACCCCGGCATCGAACTCTTCGAGAGCTTCGACGCCGCACTCGGCTCCCCTCATCCGGCACTCGTTCTCGCGACGCCAGCTCCGCTTCACTTCGGCATGGCCCGTGCCGCCCTCCAAGCCAGCAAGGACGTCCTGGTTGAGAAGCCGATGACCCTAGACGTGGCAGAGGCGAGGGAGCTCGAAGCCCTCGCCCGCACCCGGGGCAGGGTACTCATGGTCGGGCATCTCTTGCTGTTCCAGCCCGCAGTGAGCTGGATGAAGCAATACCTGGAATCCGGCCGTGCCGGTCGTGTGCGGCGGATCAGCACGCAGCGCACCAAGCTCGGCACGGTGCGCTCCGCCGAGAACGTTTGGTGGTCCTTCGCGCCGCACGACGTGTCGGTGGTGCTGCACCTGCTCGGATCGCCAGAGTTGGAGTCTGTGCATGGAACGGGTCGGTCGATCCTGCAGTCGGGCATCGAGGACGAGGTCCACGTCGAGCTCGGCTTCGCCGGCGGCGCCAGCGCCCATCTCCACTGCTCCTGGCTCTGGCCGGACAATGTGCGCCGCACCACCGTCCTCACCGAACGCGAGATGCTGGTCCACGACGAGGTCGCCGGCACGGTAACCGTCTACCAGAGCTCCATTGGGATCGATCTTCGGCACCATGCCTGCGGCTCGGAGGTCCTCGAGTTTCCGCAAGTGCAAGCTCTCGAACTAGAATGCCGTCATTTCTTGGAGATGGTGGCGACTCGCTCCCGGCCCCTCCCCGACGGCGCGAACGGCGTCGCGGTCGTCGAGGTTCTCCAGCGCGCCCAAAATGCTTTCCGTGCCTGATACCCAAACCCAATCCTTCTTCCACGAAACCGCGGTCGTCGACGACGGCGCCAAGATAGGCGGTGGATCGAAGATCTGGCACTTCTGCCATGTTATGTCCGGCGCGACGATCGGCCGCGAGTGCATCCTCGGCCAGAACGTCTTTGTCGCAAACAACGTGGTCATCGGCGACCACGTCAAGATCCAGAACAATGTCTCGATCTATGAGGGGGTCGTGCTCGAGGACTACGTCTTCTGCGGCCCGAGCATGGTGTTCACCAACGTCAAGACGCCGCGCTGCCTGCATCCACGCAATACCAGCGAGGATTTCACGACTACGCTCGTCAAGCGCGGCGCCAGCATCGGCGCCAACGCCACGATCGTCACCGGCATCACCCTGCGCCAGCACTGTTTCGTCGCGGCCGGGGCGGTGGTCACGCGGGACGTGCCCGCCTATGCTGTGGTCGTCGGCGTACCTGCCCGGGTGGTGAGCTGGATGAGCGAATACGGCGACCCGCTCGAATTCGATGCGGAGGGCTTCGCCACCGACTCCATCGGTGACCATTACCAAAAGACCGGCGACCTCGAGGTCGTCAAACTCGCGTGAACCGCATCCCCGTCCTTGACCTGAAACCGCAGCTCGCCGAGCTGAAATCCGAGATCATGACCGCTATCGAGGAAGTGGTGGATTCCACGGCCTTCATCAACGGTCCCGCCGTCCGAGCCTTCGAGAAGGAGGTGGCCGCCTACCTCGGCGTCAAGCACGCCGTTGGCGTGAACTCAGGGACCGACGCTCTCGTGATCGGCTTGCGTGCGCTCGGCATCGGCCCTGGCGA
>JACKQG010008301.1_pt1 | contig 10163 bp, 9 predicted proteins | sample 8237621 | NCBI WGS metagenome assembly JACKQG01 (sample SAMN15677084, study PRJNA649215) | marine metagenome | biome: marine; feature: Black Sea; material: saline water; isolation source: suspended particulate matter (SPM) from the Black Sea western gyre | collected 2013-06-09/2013-06-10 | depth...
GAACGAGAGGTTTCCCTGAAAAGTGGTAAGGCTGTTTACGCCGCGCTCAATCGCGAGAGATATGACGTCACGATCTATGATCCCCGGAATGACCTGGAGGTCTTGACAAAAAGAAGAGCCGAGATAGATCTTGCATTTATCCTTTTACACGGCAAGTTTGGAGAGGATGGGCGGGTTCAGGGAATGTTGGATATCCTGCAGATACCTTTTGTGGGTTCAGGGGTCTTGTCGAGCGCGATGGCCATGAATAAGCGAATTGCCAAAGATGTTTGCAGGGGCGTTGGTCTCCGGGTGGCTGAGGAGGTTATCCTAAAGCAGGGAGAAAGGTTTTCAGTGAAGCGGTTGATTGCCAAGCTTGGATCTCCGGTGGTAATAAAGCCTGTATCGGAGGGATCCAGCATAGGAATTTCCATAGCACACGACAGGGAGGAGATCTTAGAGGGTATAGACAAGGCATTTCAATACGATGCAGAGGTTATGGCAGAGGAATATTTAGATGGAACGGAAATTACGTGCTGTGTTCTCGGTAACCAGGATCTTGAGACTCTCCCTGTTGTGGAGATTGTACCGGATGTAGCGCACACCTTTTTTGATTATGAGGCCAAGTACCTACCCGGTGCAACAGATGAAATCTGCCCGGCGCGCATAGCCCCGGCCCTTGCGGAAGAGGCAGCCTCCTGTGCAAAAAAGGCGCACAGGGCCCTTAAATGCAGTGTCTGGAGCAGGAGCGATATGATCATTCGGGATAAGACCCTCTATCTTTTGGAAATAAACACCCTCCCCGGAATGACCGAGACCAGTCTTTTTCCATTGGCAGCCCGGAGAGCGGGGATGACCCTTTCCGATCTCTTGGACAGGCTGATTATGTGCTCCCTTGAGCAATACGGGGAATGAGCCTCAAACACATCTGCATTGATCGATGGATTTACTTGTTAAATAGGCAAATACTTGGTATGAATGCGTACTTTGAGCGTTTGTTAAGGCCTGCCTCTGGCGGGATCTACATAATATGTTTTTTTCCATAGGGAATCCACGAGCTGATTTTACCTGGACGATGTCAGAAATGTTTTATAGAGGCAGAAAATATAAACGCATCTTGGGCCGACAAACGGGCTGTTTAGAGGCGGGCTTTATGATGGGTTTATTGGGAATCCTGTTTAGTCTGCTTACGCCTGGTTTTAGCGGGGCGCAACCGCCAAAAAAGCGGGGAGGGCGGCCTCCCGCATTGGTCCAGGTCTCGCCGGTATTGGAAAAGATGGTTGTCACCCGGGTTATGCTTGTGGGGACCGCAGAGCCGTGGTCCGAGACGGTTGTTGCTTCGGAAGAGGCTGGTCTGGTTCGGAAGATGCTTGTGGATGAGGGGGATAAGGTGAGGAAGAACCAGACCCTCTGCATACAGGACGCGAGCCAGTTAAGGCTGAAAATTGAGGCCGCAAGGGCCGTTGTTGCCGAGGCAGCAGCCAATCAAACCCGGGCGGAGCGGGAATGGGGTCGGCTGAAACGGCTTTATTCCATAAAGAGTGTATCAAAGAAGGCCTATGAGGATGCTCAATTCGCAGCCGAGGCAGCGGTCAAGAGGGTGGCGCGGCTCCAGGTGGATCTTTATACCCTGCTGGACCAGGTAAAAAAGAAAGTGATTTATGCGCCTGTTTCAGGAACCGTAGTTGAACGTCATACCCTTGTGGGTCAGTGGTTGGGCAAGGGTGATCCGGTGGTGACCGTGACCGTAATGAATCCCATACGGGTTATGGTGCCGGTTCCTGAGCGTTATGTCTCAAGGATAAACAAGGGTGATTCATCGCAGGTTATCTTTGATGCACTGCCGGGCCGTACGTTCAAGGGAGTAATTGACGCGATCATACCGAGAGCGGACAGGGCTGGCAGGACCTTTCCTGTGCGTATCGAGATATCTAATTCCAAAGGAACCATCAAGGCCGGTATGTTAGGACGGGTAACATTACTCATTGGAAATCCCCACAAGGCCATTTTAATCCCTAAGGACGCTTTAGTATTGAGCGGCGCCGGAAAATCCGTTTATGTGATTAATGATCAAACAGCCCATCTCGTTCAGGTTAAACCAGGTCCTGCACATGGGTCCCTGATTGAGGTGGAGGGTAAACTAAAGGCCGGTCAAAAGGTCGTGATACGGGGCAACGAACGTCTGAGACCCGGTCAGCGAGTGAAGGTTGTCAGTGGTATAAGGGGCGATGCACCATGAAATTAGCTGAGGCCTCCATAAGACACCCCGTGTCCGTGATCGTGGGTGTTTTTTTTGTTATCCTTTTCGGCATGCTGGCCTTGTTCAGGATACCGGTACAGCTTACGCCCGACATCACGCGTCCCCAGATAACCGTTACCACTGTCTGGCCCGGCGCTTCCCCCCAGGAGGTTGAGCGGGAGATTGTGGACCGGCAGGAAGAGTACCTGAAAAGCGTTGAAGGGCTGATCCGTCTTACCAGTGAGTCGCGGGATTCGAGGGGAAGGGTCACCCTGGAGTTTTCTGTGGGAACAAATATCGACTCTGCCCTGCTCAAGGTCTCCACCAAATTGGATCAGGTTCGCTCATACCCGGATGATGCCGATCGGCCGGTTCTGGTTTCTGCAAGTGAGAATGCTCCCCCATTGCCTACATGGTCCTGCGCCGCGTCCGGTCTGACGCCCCTCCCGTCTATACATTAAGGAATTTTGCCGAGGATTATATCCAGCCCCGTCTTGAACGGGTTCCGGGAATCGCCAAGACAAATGTCTACGGGGGCCGGGAAGAGGAGATGCAGGTCGTCTTTGATGAGATGGGTGTGGCTGCCCGGAAGCTTACTATCAGAGAGATAGCCCAGGCGCTCACAGCGGGAAATCAGAATATTTCAGCAGGGAGTTTTGACGAAGGGAAACGCCGGTACCTTGCCCGCACCCAGGGGGAATACGTGAAACCGGAAGATGCGGAAGCAATAGTCATTAAATATGTGGGTGCTGTTCCGGTGAGCGTCAGGGATGTGGCCCGGGTTAGATACGGGTTCAAAAAGCAGGCGAGTGTGACGCGGCATAAAGGGGAAGCTACTTTAGTCATAAATGCGATCCGTCAGGCCGGGTCAAATGTCCTGCAGGTAATGGCCGGGCTCAAGAATGGAATCGCAGAGTTGAACGAGACTATTTTAGCGGAGCGAGGGCTTCGATTAGAGCAGGTTTACGATGAAACCACGTATATCGACAGCGCTATAAACCTTGTTCGTCAGAACCTGTTTGTGGGTGGGTCATTAGCCATTATGGTCCTTCTTCTTTTCCTGCGGAGTTTTTCATCGACCCTCATCGTGACCTTGGCCATCCCCATTTCCATCATAGGCACCTTCCTGATGTTAGTCCTTTTCGGTCGGACCATCAATGTCATCTCTTTGGCCGGATGCGCCTTTGCGGCAGGATTGGTGGTGGACAATGCCATCGTTGTCTTAGAAAACATATACCGGCACCGGCAGATGGGGGAGTCAAGGGTGACCGCTGCCCTGTCCGGGACAAAGGAGGTGTGGGGAGCCATATTGGCCAGTACCTTGACCACATTGGCGGTTTTTATCCCTGTTATTTTTGTCCAGGAAGAGGTGGGACAGCTCTTCAGGGATATCGCAGTAACCATCTGTTTTGCGGTATTTTTGAGCCTGATTGTGGCTGTCACGGTGATTCCCTCCTTGGCGAGCCGTATTATTACCGCTGCTGACTGGGACAAAGAGGACGGCAGAAGGGGATATGGGGGAGGGCTGAGGGGGCTTTTCGGTCTTGCACGTATTGCAGGATGGTTGGGCCGGGGAGTTGCCTCGTTTGTTTACTGGGTGTGCGGCCGTGTTTCAACCCGCTTGATGATTGTGGTTCTTCTGGTCGGTGCGTCAGTGGGCATGGTCTGGTCCCTTGCGCCGCAGGCGGATTATCTTCCCGAAGGGAACAGAAACATGATCATCGGGATTATCATCCCGCCGCCCGGCTACAGCATGGATGAGTATGAGTCAATGGGCAGACTGGTAGAGGGGGAGGTGAAGAAGTACTGGGAGGCAAGTTCAGACGAATCATTGGATGGCCCCCTCATAGACAATCTTTTCTTCGTGGCCTTTGGACAGAGAGTCTTTATGGGGGCCAGCACAAAGGACCCTCTCCGCGCCAAGGAATTGATTCCAATCCTGAAGCGTGTCCTCCGTAAGGTGCCGGGAATGATTACGGTTGTGAAACAGACCAGTCTTTTTGCGCGGGCTACAGGGGCCGGCCGATCCATAGATGTGGATGTGAGCGGGCCGGATCTGCCAGGGCTAATGGTTCTGGGACAGCGTGTATTCGGGCAGATCCTGGCCGAGATTCCGGGGGCTCAGTTGCGGCCGATTCCGAGCCTGGATCTGGGAAACCCTGAAATACGGATTATTCCTGACCGCGACAGGGCCGCCATGGTAGGCCTGACAGCCCAGGAGATTGGTGTAAATGTAGATGCGTTCCTGGACGGGTTCAAAGTGGGGGAGGTGCGACGGTTCGGCAGCAATATCGACCTCACGCTGATGGGCAGGGAAAATACCATAATCGGGACAGGGGATTTTGAAACCCTTCAGTTGAACACTCCCCTGGGAAACAGGGTGACCTTAGGATCGGTCGCTGATATAGAGCTTGTTGCAGGGCCTGCCCAGATCAATCATATAGAGAGATTGAGATCTGTGACTATCCAGGTGATCCCGCCAAAGACAATGCCCTTAGCGAGGGCAATGGAGATCATAAGCAATAAGGTGATAGCGCCCCTTGCAAAATCGGGGGAACTTAGAGAACCGTATATGATCAATCTTTCCGGTACGGCAGATGACCTGACCCAGACACGCAGGGCCCTGCAGGGGAATTTCATTCTGGCCCTGATCATCACCTTTATGCTGCTGGCCGCACTTTTCGAGAGCTTCCTCTACCCGCTTGTCATCATGTTCAGCGTTCCTTTGGCGGCTGCCGGCGGATTCTTAGGTCTTCACCTCATGAACCGCTTTATCGGATTTCAGCCCTTGGATGTGTTGACCATGCTGGGTTTTGTCATACTGATCGGGGTGGTGGTCAACAACGCGATCCTCATCGTGCATCAGGCCCTCAACTTCATGCGCGACTCGGATCTGCCTCCCCGTGAGGCCATACGGGAATCTGTACGCACGCGTATCCGGCCGATCTTCATGAGCGCGTTTACCTCGGTGATGGGAATGCTCCCGCTCATACTCTTCCCGGGGGCCGGGTCTGAGCTGTATCGCGGTTTGGGAAGTGTGATCGTTGGGGGCCTGATGGTTTCCACTGTTTTCACCCTGCTTCTGGTTCCCTCGCTTTTCTCTTTAGTGGTGGATGCCAGGATGGCCCTGCGCCGAAAGATTAGAGGGAGCGGTCGCCCTACCCCTGCAGCGCAGCGTTCTCAACCGTGATGATCCGGGATTCCAGTCTATGACTAAAACTCTGCGGTAACCCGCGTGCCTGTGATCCACCCGTCTATATCGTCACCCGCCCAGGGATGATAGTTATCCTGCATATATTGCACATCCAATGTTATAGAGAGAATACCATTCAGGGCAAAACGCACGTACCCCTCTGCGACCTGGGTGTAATTGATGCCTGTGTTGGCACCGTGTAAATATCCATATCCGATACCGATGTTATCCTGTACTCGACCCCACAGTGCGCCGCTAAGATTAATGCCTCCGGAATAAATGCTCTTATATTTTGTAGCAGCATCGTTGGTCTGGGTACCGAATCGTATCCAGCCGCCGATGATGTTGCCAAACTGCTGATCAAAAGAAAGAAGAACTGCATGGCGCGTCTCCAACGTTGTACCGGTCGGGTCTGAAAAGGCCTTGTTGGGACTACCTTCATAGATCACACGATAGTTTCCTTCCCCTATGGCCGTATCCAGGGTATAGCCCAGTTGAACACCAAGAAAAGTGAAATTATTGCCGTCGTCATTTTCTCCGATATTCATGACAACGCCTTTGACACACCATTTGCCCAATTCCCACTCCACTGCTCCTCCAAGATCATAGGAAGGAGCAAAGCCGTTTGGCCCGTTCACCAATGCCTCGTTCATAAACTGAGTGTACTCATCATTAGCAAATGCATTTTCGTCCAGATAATCGGTGCCGTCAATGATTCCGCCTGTCAGACCAACGGTATTATCACTACTGATTTTAAAGGTGTGTTTGTACCATGCGGTCAAGAGATAATCTCTGCCTCTGCCATGGATGTCTTTTACATCGGTCTCCAGGTCTGCTGCCCAGGGCGCCAAAACAAAAGGGGATGTCCCGTCATTTAGCGCGTTCCCTGCGGCAAACCCGAATTTGGCGAAGAGCTCATCTTTCTCGGTGGGTCTGAAACTGAACTCGGGTTGCAAGGGAAGTGCACCTTTCCCCCTGTTATCGGAACCTGATGATGTATCGACGCTCTGATACTGATAGGCACCTGCTATAATACCTCCTATGGAAAACCGATCCGTGACATCATAACCAAGACCTGCTGGTGCAAAATAAAGGATTAGAATCATTGCCGTAATCAGGCTGTTAATTTTTCTTAACAACGGATTTGCTCCTCTCATTAAAATATTGCCGGACAGTTTCCTTATTCATGGTCAGATTTACGAAATATTGGACGTCAGAGTAAGTTTTGAAAAACAAATATAGTTAGCCAAGCCAAACTTCATTGGCAAAAAAATAGAAGCATTCAAAGACAAAAAATGCTTCCTTTTTGTTTGCCCCGTTCTTATTTTCCCTCCAGCCTATGCGGGCTGGTCATTTTTTTGTGAAACGGCAATACTGGCCGATGACAGGACCACAATCACAGACCCGATATTGTGCACCACCGCTCCCATGATCGGGGTGAGAAGACCGCCCCCGCTGACAAGGACTGCAATAGCATTAAAGGCAAGCCCAAAAACGATATTCCACTTTATGGTGCGGACTGTTCGTCTGCCCAGCTTTATCAAGAATGGCAATTTGCCGATGTCGTCATTCATGAGTGCCACATCTGCAGTTTCCAAGGCCACCTCGGTCCCTTTAGCCCCCATGGCTATCCCCACATCCGCTCCAGCCAAGGCAGGGGCGTCGTTGATGCCGTCACCCACAAACATGATTTTACTGTTCGGGTCCGACTTTCTAAGCTCCCCGATAATATCCAATTTGTCCTGGGGTTTTAGGTCGTTCCAGGTCTCTATGCTCCCCACAGTTTTTGCAACCCTTTCAACCGACTGGGTGTGATCGCCCGATAGGATCCCGATCCGCTTTATCTGCAATGCCTTTAGATCGCGGATGGTCCCATATGCATCGGGCCGCACATGATCCGAAACGCTGAGGAGCCCGATGGGGGTGTTATCATGATACACAACCAAAGGGGTTGCGCCTCTTTCCATTATGGCCTTCAAGTTTTTTTTGAGTGGAGACGGCAAGGAAAACTCTCCCCCACCCATATGGACACTGCCCACCCCCACTGTGCACCCTGAAACACATCCTTTCACCCCCAACCCAATGGTGGTCATGAGGTTTTCAGCAGCCTGGACAGCGATTTTAGCATAATGGGCGGCCTTTAAAACTGCGTGGGCCAGCGGGTGTGTGCTGTTTTTTTCAACACAAGCCGCTTGTTCCAAAATAAAATGCTCCTCAAACCCATGGGCCGGAATTACTTCATCAACCCTGGGATTGCCTTCGGTGAGCGTGCCGGTTTTGTCAAAGAGGGCCACGTTAACAGCCGCTGCTTCTTCGATGTATTTGTCCTCCTTTGACGAGAACACCGGATTTCGCTGCCCGGCTGATGGCGGCCACAATTGCAGTTGGTGCCGCTAATATCAGGGCACAGGGGCATCCAACGATTAATACGGTGATGGCCCGATCCAACTCACCCGTAACTGCCCATGCCAGACCGGCACAAGCGATAATAGCCGGTGTAAACCATTTGGCATATCGGTCAATGAGTCCCACCGATTCAGGCTGATGGGCCTCCGCCTCGGAGACCAACTGAATGACACGTCCCAGTGTACTGTCTTCCCCTATTTTCTTCGCCCTTACCTTCAACACACCATTGTGGTTTAATCCCCCGGCATATACCGGATCATCGATGCCTTTTTCCACCGGTATGGGTTCTCCCGTAATTGAGGATTCATCCACCGAAGTCATACCGCCAACCACGGTGCCATCAACAGGGACCCTTTCACCGGGTTTCACCAGAAGGATATCTCCTGATATTATGGTGGCAAATTTGGGTGTAATCTTCATCAACGACCGGATGGCCTGGCGGGCGGATTCCCCAGTGGCCTCCTCAACAAGGGCGCCCAAAATCATGACAAAGCTGACCACAGCGGCCCCCAGAAACTCTCCGGAAAGCAGGCTTGCGATAATGGCCAGGCTCACCAGTTCATCAACGTTGATTTGCTTTCTTCGAATACCCGCCACCGCACCCCATATAATAGGGAGTCCGTTGATAAGGACCGATGCCAGTATCAACGCCTGCCCAAAAAACCGGGGAATGCTTTCGCTTTCCGTCAGAAAAAACCCAACCAGTGCCATCATACCACCCAGCGCAACTCGAAGAACTGCCTTTACATTAAACAATTCTTTGTAGGTACCGAGTTTTGAAAATCTACCAATCATCAGTTTTTCCGGAGTCTTTACATTGGGCAGACGGAGGGCAGGATGAACAACCACATCCACCGTCCTGCTCTTTTTTTGAAGTTTTTTTGAAACTTTTAAGCAAATATGCCGTTGCGGCTGCGACGATTAAAATAACCACGATTGTTTCCATGTCATCCTCCAATCAGAAAGAAGGGTTTAAGCTCACAGACAATAACCCCTCTCTGTGTACTGTCAAGGTCTTTTAGAACCCCAGGGCTGAGCCGATTTGAAAAATAAGGATTGCCAGCATGAAGGCGAATAATGTGTTGAATATCATGGAAAAGGCCCCCCATTTTCATGATCCGGCTTCCCTGGAAATACAGACAACCGCCACAAAACAGGGGGTGTAAAACATAACAAAAAAGATCAAGTTTAAGGCCACCAACGGCCGCCAATTCGGGGAATTGGCAAGCTTTTTTGAAAGTCCCATAGTATCTTCCGGATCAATTTCACCCAGTGAATAGGCTGTTCCCATGGTGGCCACGGTGTTTTCTCCAGTTTATGAATGACGGTAATAAAGCAATAGGATACAGTGTTTTTGCGAAACCATCAGAAGTATAAGTTTCGTTGAACGAAATCAGTTAGCTATACCAAACAATTTTATATGTCAACAAAAAAATTATGTGCTTGGAAATAATTTTTGTTTGACTTAGTTTATAAGCTGAAGTATTGTAATCGTGACTGTAAGATGAGAGGTCGTATGCCAAAAGAAATTCAGCTATCTAACTCAATAGAAAATTTTCTTGAAATTATTCTCGAGTTGGAGCGCAGAAACAAAGTGGCCCGAGCCAAGGATATTGCTGAAAAATTAGGTATCCAACGAGGTTCTGTGACGGGAGCGCTCAAAAAGCTGGAAGAGAAAAAGCTCATCAACTATGAGCCATACAGTTTTATCACCTTGACGGAAAAGGGCGGCCAAATTGCCAAAGCCGTTACCCGTCGCCACACGGTGTTGAAGGATTTTCTTTCAAAAGTGCTGCAATTGGAAGAGGAGACCGCGGAATCGACCGCTTGTCGGATGGAGCACGCCATCGACGAATCCGGTATCAACCGGCTGGCTGATTTTCTGGAGTATTTTTTCCAATGCCCCAGGACAGGCGAAGACTGGATTCAGACCTTTATTGAGAATAGCCAATCTGGAAAAAGGGATTGGGAAAAATGCGACCAATGCCTGGATAACTGCAAGACCCGCCATAAAAGAAATATATTCTGAGAGAAAACCCAATTTTCTTCCCGTCCGGGTGGATGGTTGCCTGAGCAGGGAAGACCCCTTCAAATAGATTTGTTCAAGAAACTTCAAGCTGTGCGGTAAAAAATAGTACACAGACTCAGAGACGAGGAGGAAAACATTTTAGGGAAAGGAGTTTTTTCAACCTGACCTCAAGAGCAAACCTACCACCTGTTCTAAGTGATTGACAGTGCTGCATTTCCTGGCGATTGAACAGAAGGGGATATATTTCTTCATATCTGAATCACCTGTGCCCCAGAAGGGCGGAGATTCCGGGTTAAGCCAGATCACTCTCTTCCCCC
>JACKQG010008302.1_pt1 | contig 10162 bp, 12 predicted proteins | sample 8237621 | NCBI WGS metagenome assembly JACKQG01 (sample SAMN15677084, study PRJNA649215) | marine metagenome | biome: marine; feature: Black Sea; material: saline water; isolation source: suspended particulate matter (SPM) from the Black Sea western gyre | collected 2013-06-09/2013-06-10 | depth...
TTGAACCAGTGACCTCTGCGATGTCAACGCAGCGCTCTAACCAACTGAGCTAACCGCCCTCTACTACCGCATTTTATCAGCGCTTTCATAGGTAGTCAAGCTACCAGGCCCTTGAACAAAGAGCTCGGCTTCTCTATACTTTGACAAAGCACAGCCAGACAATACCGCAGACTCTTGGCTGATTGGAGGTAACCGCCGTGGCAAAAAAAGCAGACGATGCTAAGGAACACGTTATCAAAAAGACGAGGGAGCAAAACGTCAGATTCATACGGCTATGGTTCACTGACATTTTGGGTTTTCTAAAGAGTTTCGCTATCACCACCGACCACCTCGAAGAAGCACTGAACGACGGCATGGGCTTCGACGGTTCTTCAATTCAGGGTTTTGCTCGGATCGACGAAAGCGACATGATAGCCGTACCCGACCCCAATACCTTCCAGTTGGTACCTTGGCGACCCAAAGAGCAAGGGGTTGCCAGAATGTTCTGCGACATACAATGGCCTGGCGGGCAACCCTTTGAAGGCGATCCACGCTATGTGTTGAAGAAAAACCTGAAGCGAGCGGCCGACCTCGGATATACCTTCTATGTCGGGCCAGAGTTGGAGTACTTCTACTTCAACAATATAGAAGAGATGAAATTCTTGGACCAAGGTGGCTACTTTGACTTGGCACCTCCTGAGGTGGCCACCGACCTGAGAAGAAAAACGATCCTCATTCTACAAGAAATGGGCATCGACGTTGAATACAGTCACCACGAGGTTGCGCCCAGCCAACATGAAATAGACCTTCGTTATACCGACGCCCTGACTATGGCTGACAATGTGATGACCTACCGTATAGTAGTCAAGCAAGTGGCCCAGGAGCACGGAGTTTATGCCACTTTCATGCCCAAACCTGTCTTCGGTGTCAATGGCAGCGGCATGCATGTCCATATGTCGTTATTCAAAGGCAGCTCTAATGCCTTTTTTGATAAGGATGTCCCACATAATCTATCCCAAGCGGGCAAAAGCTTCCTGGCTGGTTTGCTGAGACACGCTTCAGAAATAACCTCAGTTGCCAACCAGTGGATAAACTCCTACAAGCGCCTTGTCCCAGGCTATGAAGCCCCTTGCTACATCACCTGGGCACGAAGAAGCCGAGCTGATTTAATCAGGCTTCCTGAATATCAACCTGGAAAGGAAACCGCCACCAGAATAGAACTCAGGTCCCCGGACCCAGCATGCAACCCATATCTTGCCTTTAGCGTCATGCTAGCAGCGGGCCTCGACGGAATGGAAAAGGGATATGAACCGCCACCACCCACAGAGGAGAATGTGTTTGAGATGAGCCAGGAGGAACGAGAACGAAGAGGCATAGGCACACTCCCTGGCAGCTTATACGAAGCAATACAACTTACCGAAAAAAGCCAGCTGGTCAGGGAAGCCTTAGGTGACCATGTATTCAACAGCTTCATCCAGAACAAGAAAGTAGAATGGGACAGATACCGAACACAAGTAACCGATTATGAACTGAAGAATTACCTGCCCATCTTGTAGGCAGCAGCTAGCGAGATATCAGACGAGATAGGCGCTTCAGCTTGATGCGTTCCTTGAGGACTTGAAGTTACACGGGGCACGATCTGATTTGTCAGCAGTGCTGGTGACGCTGGATACAAGCCCGATTCTACGATGACTATTAGACTTCCAGGCTCAAGCCGAGAGTAGTTTAACCTTTGCCACCCAACTTTGTGCTACTTGTTAGCATAATCTGGACAACACTACCACACTTAGGACAAGTAACCTCCATAATGACAGGCTGCCTCATCACCCGCTCCACCAGAGCCGTAACCATTGAATCAATATTATCCAGTCGCTGATCCAGCATCTCCAAACGTTTTTGTACTTGCTCTGGCTCCATAATTCTAACCTTCTCTTAAGTAATAGTTATGCTTCTCCATTGACAAGCAAAAGAGGAGAGCCTTTTGGAGTCTCCCCTCAACACCCCGTCGAACCATCTGCCATGTCCCCCTCTACAGGCTCTTCTCGGCCACCCCCATTGCTCCCAGTTCATCCTTATCAGCCTTTATTAAGCCGTCTAGATGGCTACCAACAGTTCCCTCCAAATACTTCCGAAAAGCTTCTCGTGCTGCTGGAGAAGACCGTACCGCTTCCTTAGCTCGTTGCCACTCATCATTAATCAACCCGGCTATGCGCTCAGGACTCAGTGGAAACTCCTCCCCCATCATAGATTCGGCCCTGTCAAGAGCCCTACTCATGACCGCCCGCTTTAGACGATCAAAAGACAGAAACTCTTCCTGCGAATAAGGCTGTGGTGCCCATTTCTCATCTGCCATCTCACAACCTCCGGTTCATAGCATGCCTTTTTGATATTACCTATAATATGCCCCGTCAATCACTATGTCAAGCCGACCAACAGTTGACAGTAACCCAAGCTACAGCAGTATTGATTTATTGAAGCCAGAAACATATACTAGATAAAAACAAAGAAAACAGAGGAGGTGACGTTAGATGCCAGAAATCGAGATTGGCCAGGTAAGCGACTTCTTTGCCAGGCCTGTGGTGGCGGGCATCACACTAACTGACACACTAAAGGCCGGCGATAAGATTCACATCAAGGGGCACACCACAGACCTTGAACTCACCGTTGAGTCCATGCAGATCAATAATGTCAACGTTACCGAGGGTAAGGCTGGAGATGCCATTGGCGTCAAAGTGCCTGACCGTGTAAGGCCCGGAGATAGGGTTTACAGAATCACAGAATAGTCGGCTAGCCGCCGATGGCTTTGAGCAGATTCGCCATTTCAATGGCACTTGACGCTGCCACGAAGCCACGGTTACCTTCTTTGGCTCCGGCTCTCTCAATAGCCTGCTCCAGAGTATCAGCGGTTATTACACCTTGCATGACCGGCAATCCAGCATCCAAGCTCACCCGGGAAATCCCTCTGTTAACCTCGGAGGCCACATATTCGAAGTGAGGTGTGCCACCACGAATTACGGCTCCGAGACAAATAATAGCGTTATACTTGCCAGTCTGTGCTAGCTTCTTAGCTACCAAAGAAATCTCCAAACAACCTGGCGTCCAAGCGACATCGATGTCTTGCTCATCAACACCATGGCGTAGAAGAGCGTCTTTGGCTCCATCAAGCAGTCTGCCAGTTATGACTTCATTGAAACGAGAAACAACTACACCAAATTTCAGTCCCTTCCCTATCAGCATGCCTTCATACCGTTCAGCCATATAATGCCTCCTCTTGACTTACAGGTTAAGCTTCGGTGAATTCATCCACCCCCAATAAGTGCCCCATCTTGCTCTGTTTGGTTTTCAGATATTCAAGATTGTAAGGGGTAGGTGATGTTCTCAAATCCAGAGTCTCCACTATCTCAAGTCCGTAGCTCTCCAGCCCGATTACCTTCTTGGGATTGTTGGTCAACAAACGAATCTTATGTAAACCCAGGGCAGCCAAAATCTGAGCTCCGATACCATAATCCCTCAAATCGGCGTCAAAACCTAGGGCGATATTAGCCTCCACAGTGTCTAGCCCTTGATCCTGAAGAGCATAAGCTCGTAGCTTATTATGAAAGCCGATGCCTCTCCCCTCCTGCCTCATATACAGGAAAACCCCCCGTCCCTCATCAGCAATATTCTGCATTGCCAACGCAATTTGCTCACCACAGTCACAGCGCATACTACCGAAAATATCCCCAGTGGTACACTGACTGTGGACTCGCACCAGCACTGGTTCATCTCCAGATATATCGCCTCTAACCAAAGCCATGTGCTCATCTGCGTCAACCTTGCTCCGATAGGCGATAACGAGGAACTCACCGTACTTCGTAGGCAATCTAGCCTCGGTCACTCTCTCCACCAGCTTCTCATGGCGACTGCGATAGGCAATCAGGTCAGCTATGCTCACAATCTTCATTCCGGACTCAGCTGCCATAACTTCAAGCTCAGGCAGGCGGGCCATACTCCCGTCATCATTCATAATCTCACAAATAACGCCGGCCGGGTAAAGCCCAGCCAGCCTGGCCAAATCCACTATAGCCTCTGTGTGCCCAGCTCGCACCAGCACACCGCCATCTCTAGCCCGGAGAGGAAACATATGCCCAGGGCGGGCTAGGTCTTCAGGTCTAGTATTGGAGTCAAGCACAGTTCTTATGGTCACCGCTCGGTCAGAGGCAGAAATGCCACTGGACGTTTTGTGTTTAGCTTCAATAGACACAGCAAAGGCTGTAGAGAATTTCGAGGTATTCTCCTGAACCATGGGCGGAATCGCTAGTTCGTCTAATCTCTGACCAACTATAGGCAAACAGATCAGACCTCGAGCATGCTTCGTCATGAAATTGATTGCTTCCGCCGTGGCCTTTTCAGCAGCTATTCCCAGGTCGCCCTCATTCTCACGGTTTTCATCATCAACAATGATAACGAACTTGCCAGCCTTTATATCGTCAATTGCCTCTGGAACGGAAGCCAACGCCTTCAAACTTCACCTCACTTTCAAAAAACCATGCTCTTCAAGAAAATCTACCGTGACACCTCTACTATCCCTACGGCTAAGCCGCTCTACATACTTGGCGATAATGTCCACCTCGAGATTAACCATGTCACCGGGTCTCCAGCTACCTGAGATAGTATGTTCCCGAGTATGAGCCACCAAGGAGACTGAAAACGAGAAATCATCGTAATCAATAACGGTAAGGCTAACACCATCGACGGCGATAAAGCCCTTGTTCACTATGTAAGGCATCAGCTCAGCAGGTGCAGAAATTCTGGCAATGACAGCCTCTGCTTCAGGTGTCAACGCCATCACCTTGCCGCTGCCGTCCACATGTCCCTGCACAAAATGCCCGCCAAAACGACCACCAGCCGACATAGCTCTCTCCAGATTTACCAAGTCCCCATAATGAAGCCTGCCAATATTGGTACGCCGAACCGTCTCGGGCATGATGTCAACAGAAAAACCATCGTTGCTTATTGAAGTTACCGTCAGGCAAGCCCCGTTGACAGCCATGCTGTCGCCTGGCTTAATATCCTCAAGCACCTCCTTGACCCCAATAGCCAATTGACCGGGGCTCGTTCCCCTAACTGCGCCAATTTCCTCAACTATGCCGGTAAACATTTTACTTGCCAGCCAAATATCCGCTAATCAAAACGTCGTCGCCAAACTCGCTTATCCTCGCCTGACTGAGGCACAGAGCTTCAGCAACCTTACTAACTCCCTGGCCGCCTATAGCGCTCTTGGCTTGATCTCCACCAATTATGATCGGCGAAATAAAAGCCAGAACTTTGTCCACCAGGCCACGGTCAAAAAGCGAACCGAAGAGTTTGTTTCCTCCCTCCACCAGGACACTTGTAACCTGCCGTCTCCCCAACACAACTAGTAGCTCTGCCAAGTCTATTTCATCCCGTTCAGCCGCCAATTCTACAACCTCAGCGCCGGCCTTCCTCAAAGCTTCCGCCTTTCTTGCATCAAAAGGTTTAGCTACGGCAATAAGAGTTTTTCCTGGTTCCGCGAAAACTCGAGCCGACAACGGTGTACGTCCTCTACCATCAACGATCACCCTCAATGGCTGCAGCTTAGTTTTGCCTCCCCTACCGCTGCACCCCCTTGCTGAAAGTTGGGGATCATCGATAACTATAGTGTTTGCCCCCACCATAACGGCATCAACTATATGGCGCAGGTAATGGACAAACTTCCTGGCCTCGTCACCGCTTATCCACTTAGAATCACCATTTTGAGTGGCAATCTTGCCGTCAAGGCTCATGGCAAATTTGGCGATAACAAAAGGCAAACCCGTAGTGATAAACTTAAGGTAACCTTCGTTTATCTCTCGAGCTTTCTCCTCATATTCGCCAACAAAGGTCTTAATGCCAGCTTCCTCCAACTGCTTTAGCCCGTTTCCTAGAACTAGAGGATTGGGGTCAAGCAAGGCCATATGAACTTCGGAAACACCGGCATCAATTATGGCCTGAGTACAGGGCGGAGTACGTCCCTGGTGGCAACAAGGTTCCAAAGTGACATACAGCGTGGCCCCTCTAGCCCTGTCACCTGCTTGCTGAAGCGCCATTACTTCAGCATGAACTGAACCTGGCGTCTGCGTATGCCCTAAGCCAGCAACCACCCCATCTCTAACCACCACAGCCCCTACTGCTGGATTGGGACTAGTATACCCCAAAGCCAGCCCAGCCAGCGACAAAGCACAGTCCATGAAGTCAACAGGGCGAGCTAACACTTATAACGCCTCCGCACAATCTTCATAATACCTGCTGGCAATGGGCTCGGTCTCCCTTCGACACTTACTCCCTAACTCAGCCGAGCGGTACAGCCCGATCGCAAGACAGGTTAGCCAACCAGAAGAGATTCGTCCCATTTCTATCTCATAATAGAGAATAATCGGCAATTTGGCAACATCGCCAGAAGAGGAACACCCCTGTGACTTGAAAATGGGAAGCTTTGTCCCCAGATGAAAGCAAACACTAGCTGGACACAATTTGAGGTTAGAGGCTCTGTGACAATCTCGCCTCTAGCAATCTCCCCATTGACTCCCCGGCCACTTAGCACCATAGCTTGGATGCCACATTGTAGCACCTAGCTTCTTTGAAGTGCAAACAACCTATATACTATCAAGAGATGCCCCCTAATAGATTTCATAGACCATCAGGACGGTAACCTGAAATTCCAGCTCACCTGGGCTGATAGAAGTCGGCACGGCAGCTTGAACCTCGGCCTCTAGCCCGTAGACATCTCTTGCTATTACTGGTGGCACGTGAGCAGTGCCTTCAGAAATATAGATTGCCTTGCCCAACTTAACACCTGCCACGTCGGCCATCTGCTTGGCTTTCATCATGGCATCTTCTACCGCTTTCTCCCGCGCCTCTTCGTAGTAAGGCGCCGGCTCATCAACAGCAAAGCTTATCGTCTCAATCCGAGTCAGGTCACCACCAACTTCAGCTACAGCATCAACAACGGTGCCGGCTTTATCCACTTCCCTTATCTTGGCAACAACTATATTGGTCACTCGATAGCCAACGATTTCTTCCCTATCCTCCCTATCAAACCATCTCCGCACCGGGTAGATGCTAAACCGCTGTGTTTGAATATCCTTCTCAGATACATCATTACCCTTCAACACCTTGATAACCTTATCCATAGCCTCAGCCGCCCGTCGTTGTGCTTCAGTCACCGTGTCTGCCTCAGCCTCAACACCGAGACGCAGCAAAGCGATATCGGGAACCGCAGTCACCTTGCCTTCACCAGCTACCTGTAAGCCAACATTTTGCTGGCTGAAAATTATGCCAAGGTGCCCACCAAATTCCGCTGCTTCTGCCCAGGCAGAAATAGAGGGCGAAGAGCCCCGCTGAACGTCCACAGGCGCACAACCACCAGCCACCACCAGAACCACAGCTAACATTAGACTGGATAGCAACAACCAAAGCTTTCTCATTTTGACCTCCTTCAATTCATTATTTTTCCACATGTGGTCGCTTCGCTTACCTATTCATAAACATCACCTCTTCCAATCATGATATTGTGCAAGCCCTTACCGCTATATACAACGACAAACTGACTTCTTGGTTTAGTCTCAGAGATAGCACAAAAAGGCCGCATGGAATATAATAACAAGCGCTTAACAGTAAGCACCAATTGTGACAAGCCAATGAGATTCTTTCGCGATATCGTTGCGCCTCTTCTTGTTGCACTAGCTATTGCCGCCCTCTTTCAAGTTACAGTCGCAAGCTTCAAAGTATATGGCTCATCCATGTTACCCAACGTCGAACCGGGCGAGTTCATCATGGTCACTAAAGCCGCTTATTTCTTTAGTCCCCCTGAGCGCGGCGAAATAATCGTTTTTGGTTCCCCGCGTAACCCCAACTCTGACCTTATCAAGCGGATAATCGCTCTACCTGGAGACACGATAGAAATCAAGGATGGCACAGTGTTTGTCAACGACGCTCCTTTAGTCGAGCCTTACATTTTGGACCCACCCAGATACGCTTATCCGCGGCAAGAAGTCACCGCCGACCATTACTTTGTTCTCGGCGACAATCGCAACAACAGCACCGACTCTCACAAGGGCTGGACGGTGCCCCGCCAGAATATCGTTGGCAAAGCTTGGATCACTTATTGGCCACCCCGTGAGTGGAGAACCATAGAACACTATTCTCAGCATGCAACCAAACACGCGGTCGAGGTCAGCAAACCGAGCTTGACTATGAAAATGCCATGTCTAACGAAATAATGCAAATCTTCAAGGATGCCGGAGCTGTGCTAGAGGGGCATTTTCTGCTGACTTCGGGGCTGCATTCACCGGTATATTGGGAGAAGTTCCGCGTTTTGCAATATCCATATTATACTGAGAAGCTTTGCCGACTCATCGCACAGCACTTCAAGAAGGAGAAAGTTCAGGTAGTTGCCGGGCCCACTACCGGTGGCATTATTCTTGCCTTTGAGGTTGCCAGGCAACTGGGTATAAAGGGCATATTCGCTGAGAAAGAAGGCGAGGAAAGGCTTTTTCGGCGTGGTTTCACCATAAATCCTGGCGACCGCGTCCTCATTATTGACGATGTCTTGACTACCGGCGGCTCCATCACTGAAGTCATCAAAGCTGTCAACAAATCGGAGGGCATTATCATCGGGGTTGGCGTGCTCGTTGACCGAGCTGAACAAAAAAAGGAATTCGGTGTGCCCCTTTTCAGCTGTCTTCGGGTCACTACCCCAACCTACACACCCGCTGAATGCCCTCTGTGCGCCGCTGGCATACCGCTGACGCAACCTGGCGGCCAGACATAGATTCAAAGCGTTTCCCTTGACAGTAAACGATTGAGAATCTACAATAACTTCAAGCCGAGGTAGCTCAGTCGGTAGAGCAGCGGACTGAAAATCCGCGTGTCCCCAGTTCGATTCTGGGCCTCGGCACCACAGGTTTTCCGGCCGAAGTGGCGGAATGGTAGACGCGGCAGTCTCAAAAACTGTTGAGGGGCAACTCTCATGTCGGTTCGAGTCCGACCTTCGGCACCAGACGTGACACTGCCGAGTTGTGTAGCGGTAGCACGGGGGACTTTGGATCCCTTAGCCCAGGTTCGAATCCTGGCTCGGCAGCCAGTATGGAATTGCTCCGAACTCTGCCTAAGAAGAAGGCTCTCGTTACCGGTGGTGCGGGCTTTATCGGCTCTCATCTAGCTGAAGAGCTAGCAAGGCGGGGCTACCGGGTTATTATTCTCGACGACCTGTCGACTGGTAAAATGGAAAATATAGAACCCTTGCTTAAGAAGGAGAATGTCGAGTTCATCCAAGGCAGCATCACTGACCTTGCTCTGCTTCAGAGGGTTTTCAAGGCGTTGACTATGTCTTCCACCTGGCAGCTATCCCCAACGTCCCTAGGAGTACAAAAAAATCCTTTGGCCTCGCATGATGCAAATATAACCGGCACTTTGAATGTGCTGCTGGCGGCCAGGTCAGGAGCAACGCGGGGACAGTCCATCAGCGAACTACGGCAGGAGATTACCCAATTGAGGGCAGAGTTGGAGCAAGAGACGGCCAAAGGACTAGAATTGGAAAGCTCAAGGGATGTCGCCTGGGAAGCCTTCCAAATTGTTGCCGGCAAGGTGGTAGAGGCAGAAGTTGCCGTTCGGGCGCAGGACGCTGTGGTTCGTGTTGCCGAAGTTGCCGTGGTGCCTGAGCAACCCGTGGCACCTCGCAGAGTGATGAACATTGGTATCGCCCTGGTGCTGGGACTGGTCGTAGGCGTATTCGGTGCCTTCGGGGTTGAGTACTTTCAGAAGACCGGGGATAAACCAGAGGGAGGGAAGAGGGAGCAAGAGGTAAGTTGAGTCTGCCGAGACTCTCAATGTCCTGCGGCGCATGTCCGGGGTGTTTCTGGCTAGTTGTCGGGTAAGCTGACCTTAGATTTGCTGGCTTGTTTAGTATCTAGGGCGTTTCACGCACCTTTAGCCAATTCCCAGACGAGGGGCACCATGTCCCGAGACGCCGCCTGAGACACAAGAGAAACCAAGCAAGAAGGCAAGCAGGAGGGTATAGAAATGAAAAGCGTCTTAGTAGTAGGCTCCGGCTTCATGGGCTCTGGCATTGGCCAGATATGCGCCCAAGCAGGCTACCGAGTCCACCTGATGGATGTCAAGCCCGCGGCTCTGGACAAAGCCA
>JACKQG010008305.1_pt1 | contig 10160 bp, 12 predicted proteins | sample 8237621 | NCBI WGS metagenome assembly JACKQG01 (sample SAMN15677084, study PRJNA649215) | marine metagenome | biome: marine; feature: Black Sea; material: saline water; isolation source: suspended particulate matter (SPM) from the Black Sea western gyre | collected 2013-06-09/2013-06-10 | depth...
GTATTTTATAGATATAACAGTGGATTCCGGATACGCCTTCGGCGTTCCGGAATGACGATTTTGTATTCTCGGACTGACTAATGCGACTTGAGACCTGAGACTTGAGACTTTCATTAACAATTTGAATTTCAAAACATCCCCATGCCCATACCCTCTGATGAACAAATCGCCCAATGGCGCGCCCGCTGGGATAAACACCCAGGCTTATCCGACAAAATCGCCGATATCCTCAAAGGGGATAAACCCGCGGAAACCGATGATGAAGAAGCCGAAAATAGAATGTGGAAAGTGAACGAGGAATTACGCCAAGCGAATAAAGTTAGCGGGGAAATAGATTTCGCTGTGTATGAAGGGAAAGGAGAAAAATTATGGATTAGGATTAAATTTGCCCCATTCCCCATCATTGACTTGCGCGGAATTGACTGGAAAAAGAAAGAACTGAATAAAATCATAATACCAAGCGCGCGGCTGGAAGGGTCGTACTTATACGATGCGCGGCTGGAAGGGTCGGAACTGAGAAGGGCGCGGCTGGAAGGGTCGAAACTAGGGGATACGGGGCTGGAAGGGGCGGACCTGATTGGTGCACGGCTGGAAGGGGCGAATCTTAATTTTGCACGGCTGGAAGGGGCGAATCTGATTGGTGCACGGCTTGAAGGGGCGGATCTTAATTTTGCACGGCTGGAAGGAGCGGATCTTCGCTGGGCGCGGCTTGAAGGGGCAGATTTTTCAGGAGCCAAAGTCGGCGCATATATGCCGCCAGTTGATGAAGCGATGAAGGGTGAAAAATGCATTCAATTGGAAAAAGAAAAAAGAATCACGACATTTGCAAATAATGATTATCTTCCTCATTTAAAAGAACTCATCAATCTCAATGAGTTTATAATATTGTTTTTCTTATTATTAAAAGGCTTTAATCCATCGCTCATATTTAGAAAGGAAAAGAGACGAAGTTGGTATAAAGAAATATATGATAACAGCAAATTTGGTCGTCTGCTTTTATTCCGCTGGTTTTACACCGATTTTCGGGGGGTGAATATTGACGATGCGGACACTACTTTAGCCGCCGATTTGCGCCGCTATGTTCATGACCAGCAGTTTTTAGATAGATTTAGAGCGCAGCATCCCCGGCTCTACGGGTGGTGGAATATTTTCACCAATTGCGGGTGGTCGCTGTCGCGGGTTTTCATCCTGTCGCTGACGATTATAATCATATTCGCTATGATATACGCTAATGCGCCTTTCACCGTGCCAGAATTTTTAGAACAGATAATTCCCGGTTTCCTGATGGTTGAATCGGGGGAAGGGCTGATTACACCGGATTTGAATTATGAGCAGATGGAGCATATTTCCGATAGCATCAAGTGGTTTTTCTATTCTTTCGACATCTTCACCAATCTCGGTATCCGCAGCGCTCATCCCTGCAATGATGCCGGGGTTTTGATAGTTTTTTTGGAAACGATTTGCGGTTTCGCCGCTTTAGGCTTGTTGATTTCGGTAATGGCGCAGAAGCTGGCGAGGAGAGCGTGAAAAAGAAAATTCGAAATACGAAACAAGATTAAAATACGAAATCCGAAATTCGAAATACGAAACAAGATTAAAATCCGAAATCCGAAAAAAACATTAACCTACATCTCAAGGAAATTGTAAAGTGATGAATGACGAGAGGGAAACAGTAATATATGATCTGGAAGAGCGGACTTTGAAATTTGCTAAACGAGTTCGGATGTTCATGAAGAAATTACCCAAAACTATCACAAATATTGAAGATGGGAAACAGTTAATCAGAGCATCCGGTTCAATAGGCGCTAATTATATTGAAGCGAATGAATCTTTAAGCAAAAAAGATTTTGTTTATAGAGTCAAAATCTGCAAGAAAGAAGCGAAAGAAACCAGGTATTGGCTGAATTTAATTATCGTTAACAATAATAATACTTTAGAAGAAGAGCGAGAATATCTTATAAAAGAAGTGTTTGAGTTAGAGAAAATCCTCGCTTCAATAATCCGTAAAGTCGAATAGTATTTCGTATTTCGCGCTTCGTATTTCGTGCTTCGAGTTTCGTATTTCGAGTTTCGTATTTCGTGCTTCGAGTTTCGTATTTCGTGCTTCGAGTTTCGTATTTCGTGCTTCGAGTTTCGTATTTCGTGCTTCGAGTTTCGTATTTCGTGCTTCGAGTTTCGTATTTCGTGCTTCGAGTTTCGTATTTCGTGCTTCGTATTTCGAGTTTTTTATGAAATAATTTGGATAATATCATGAATAACAAAAAAATAAAAATCCTTCTCGCCAAACCCGGCTTGGACGGCCATGATGTCGGCGTCAAAGTGCTGGGGCACGCTTTAGTCGACGCCGGTTTTGAGATTGTCTATACCGGTCTGCGCAAAACGATAGTAGAAATCGTCAAGATGGCTGAGGAGAAGCAAGCCGGTTTAATCGGACTTTCCATTCTATCCGGCACGCATCTGGAACTATGTAAGCAGATGGCTGAAGAGATGCGGAATAGAGGGCTGACTATCCCCTGGATTGCCGGCGGCAATATCCCGGATAAGGATGTGGAAGCGATAAAATCAATCGGAGCTTTAGCCGCTTTCCCCACCGGGACTACCATTGAGGAAGTGATTGAGTTTTGTAATAAGCAAGCAGAAAAGCAGAAATTTGGGGATATAATCCCCCCCTCCCCCCTTTAGAAAAGGGGGAGTTATATTTCCCTTTTTAAAAGGGAGTTTCTGTTTCCCCCTTTTTAAAAAGGAGTTTCTGTTTCCCCCTTTTTTAAAGGGGGACTAAGGGGGATTACAAAATAATGAAAATATAAACAATTTAAAATCAATACTAATATGACCAAAGATATTCAGAAAGTGATTCTCGAATCGGGAATCGAAGTAAAGCCATTATATACGCAGGAGGATATCGAACAAAGCGGATCGACAGCGGATATCGGCTTGCCGGGAGCGTATCCTTTCACCAGAGGGATTCATCCTTTGATGTACCGCAAGCGTCCTTTCACTATAAGGCAGTACGCCGGGTTCGGCACTCCGGCGGAGACCCATGAACGTTTCTTGTACTTGATAAAGAACGGCCAGACCGGGTTGAATGCGGCCTTCGACCTGCCGACTCAGACCGGCTTGGATTCGGACGATGTCCGCGCTATCGGCGAAGTGGGACGGGTCGGTATGTCGGTGGACACTCTCGCAGATTTTGAAGAGGTATTCAAAGGAATTGATCTGGATAAGATAACGGTGTCGTTGACCATTAACGGCTCCGCTATCGTATTAACCGCCATGTACTTTGCAATGGCGCAGAAGTACGGCTTCGATCTCAAGAACCTGCGGGGCACGGCGCAGAACGATATTCTGAAGGAATTCATCGGGCGGGGCACCTGGATTTTCCCGGTCGACGCATCGGTCAAGTTAGTGGTGGATATCATCGATTACTGCGCGAAAGAAGTCCCCAAGTACAGTCCGGTCAGCGTCTGCGGCTACCATATCCGCGAATCCGGGGCTGACCCGGTGCAGGAGATGGCTTACGCCTTCTGCATCGCTAAGGCTTATATCGATGAGACTTTGAAGCGGGGGATCACTATCGATGATTTCGCTTCCAGGCTGTCCTTTAATTTCGACATACACGGCAATTTCTTTGAACAGATCGCCAAGTTCCGCGGGGGACGGAGATTATGGGCGAAGATTGTCAAGGAGCAATACGGCGCGGAAGATGAAAAATCCGGATGGCTGAGGATGATCGCCGGCGGCGGAGGCGGCGGATTGACTAAAGAACAACCGGAGAATAACATCATCCGCAGCGCCTATTACGCCCTCATCAGCGCCTTGTCCGGCACTCAGACCATGGCGCTGTGTTCATACGATGAAGCCTACACTATTCCCACGGAGAAGGCGGCGGAAATCTCCCTGCGCACCATGCAGATATTGATTCACGAAATGGGGATATGCGACACGGTCGATCCTTTAGGCGGCTCGTATTATGTTGAAACATTGTCAAATCATTTTGAAGCGGCGATAGTGAAGGAGATGGCTAAGGTGGAGGCTAAAGGCGGCATTGTCAAAGCTATCGCCTCCGGCGAGATTCAAAAGGCGATATCCCGGCAGGCTTACCGGCGGGAACTGGCAATTCAAAAGGGCGGAATCAAGAAGGTCGGCGTCAATATCTTCAGGAAAGAAGAGGAAGCCAAAACTGTAGAATTTCACCCCTACAATGAAGATAACGCCCGCCGGCAGATTGCGAATCTGAATATGATGAAATCCCAGCGAGACTCCGCTGATGTCCAAAAATGCCTGAACCGAATTAAAGACGATGCGGAGAAAGATATGAACCTGATGCCCGCGGTGATAGAAGCGGTGAAAGCCTACGCCACTGTCGGCGAAATCACACAGGCGCTGAAGGAGGTGTATGGTGAATACCAGGAGCCGGTTTATTTTTAAAATTTTGAATTTTGAATTTTAAATTTTAAATTATGGGGATGAAATGAAAAAAAGAAAGCGAACGAAATTCATTCACGAAGGAAAATACGCGGCGGAAGTCGAAATTGAAGTATTGGATTCTGCGGATGAATGGTCTCCTTATTTATCCTTAGAAGAGGCTTATAAACTTGACGATGTGCGGAATGCGCTGAGGCAGGGTGATATCGAAACCGCGGCTAAATACGGAAAAGTGTTTGAACTCACACCGGTTGGATAATAATTTAATCTTTAGCGAAACCGAACGCTTCACCGCCTTAATCCTGCTGAAAGGATTCGACAGCGCCAAATGGCGGGCGGGAATGGAGAGGGATGGGAGGGGCAAGGGGATAAGCGGAGGGGGAGGGAGGAGAGGAAAGGATAGAAGGATAAAGGAATAGAACTAATTTCTTATAATACAATAATATCAGGCTGGGACGCCTGACAGCTATGAAAATAATATCAACCCGCTACAAAGGAGAACTTCCATGAAGAAGCTACTTGTTTTGCTATTATTGTTGGGGGTGATGGGATGTTACTATGAATATCCCAGAACGCAATACCGCAAGTTGGACATGTCGAGATTAAAATTGGGGATGAGTGAAGCGAAAGTCAAAGAAATATTGGGAGAACCAGCGGATGTAATTGGATCAAAATATTATGAAGGAGGTCATGTCATAAGGGTTATGGAATATATGGAGGCTGCATTGGGTCTTTACATTGATTACAAAAAGAAAGACTATTATCTATATTTTTTGGATGACGAACTTATTCAATGGGGGCGTCCCGGGGATTGGCAAAGAGAAGCAGATTATATTTATGAAGTGCGATTTAGATGAAACATTTAAAAAAGCTGTCAGGTGAGGACGCCTGACAGCACGATAAAATAGAAGAATTCAAATTAATCTAAAGGAAATTTCAAATAATGATTAAATTTACTCCGAAGTATGAAAATTTTAAATTCCTATCTGGTGAATCAGATACATTCGTTGAAGATCCCTACTTGGTTTTTGTGCTTATGTCCTTTGGCAAAGATCCTGAATCTATGAAACTGTTCAAAGATATTTTTAGTACTATAAAAGATACTGTCGAAAAAGGTTGTTTTCATGGAGGAATTCTATCTTGTACTAGGGCTGATTTAGAACAAAACCTTATAATTATGAACGACATTTGCCACTCAATTAAAAAAGCTGGACTTACAATATTTGATATTAGTCACCCAAACACAAATGTATATTTTGAGCTGGGTTTAGCTTGTGCGCTTGACAAATCTGTAATATTATTATATAATCCAGAATTATACTATAGCCAGAATGAAGAATATAAGATTCCTTTTGATATTAATCAATTCAGATATCTTGAATATCATAATAAACAAGAATTACAGCAAAAATTAAAAAGAGCAGTTGAATCAGTAATTTCGCTCCAAAGAACAGACACGATCACTTTAGAATCAGTCTACAGGAAGTTACAAAAATTGACTCGGTATTTGGGATTGGATTCAAAATCCGAACAAATTAAAGAAGATTGGAATATATCCGATTATGAAATTGAAAAGACTTGTGATGTATTAGATGAATATTGGAATAATCGTGAACTCGAAGAAAAAAGATTTAAGGGAATTCGATATCATGAAATAGAAATTAAGATTCGTTCTATATTGTCTACAAATTACTGGACAAGGGTAAAATATTTATTAAAATGTATTTATTGGGCTGGTTATTATCAAGAACTTATTGCAAACTTGGAATTTCTTCCTTCAGAATTATTTGATGTGCGAAGAGATTGGGAAAAAAGGGAAAAGAATAATTGTCAAAATTAAACCCACAAAGACCTCCATACTTCCAGGCGAAAAGAAATACCCCCACATTTTCAGTCCGATACAGATCGGAAAATCTTATTTACAAACAAGAGATAAATAATAATGCCGGAAATTTGCCGCTTTTTCGGTATAATAGTGTCGATGAATTATAATGACCATCAACCTCCGCATTTCCATGTGCGGTATGGTGATAATAAAGCGCTAATTTTGATCGAAACGCTTTCATTAGACCGAGGCAGCCTTCCCCCGCGGGCGATGGGTATGGTCTTGGAATGGGCGCTTATACACAAACAAGAACTTATTCGTAATTGGTATCTCGCATCAAAGCGCCAACCTTTAAATAAGATAGAACCTTTGGAGTAAATAATGTTGAACGACAAACCCTTATTAGACATCGTCAAAGTCCGCCCGCTGAAGGGCTATCGCCTTAAGATTACTTTTGAAGATGGGATTGAAGGCATTGTGGATATCGGTAAAAGCGTGATATTTGACGGAGTTTTTGAACCGTTGAAAGACGAAGATTTTTTCCGGCGGGTCGAAGTCAATCCAGATACCGGTACCATAGAATGGCCTAACGGGGCGGACCTTGATCCGGTAGTGCTATATACGCAGATAACCGAAAAACGGCTTATATTGACTTAAAACGAAGAGATTGATTCAAATATTTCCCTATGTGTTGTCAACCATCTGCGGTCGACACTATGTCTATAAAATACAAGACTATGGTGCCGACTACAGAGAGTCGACACCACAGATTAATCAAGCGATCACACATTACAACACAAAATAATCGATACAAAGGAGACTCATGCTTCCAGGCGAAAAGAAATATCCTCACATTTTCAGTCCGATACAGATCGGCAAATTGTGGGCTAAAAATCGTATCAAATACGCTTCCACTGAAACTAACTACAATTACAGCGACGGTTTCGTGTCGGAGAAGGAATTGGCTTACATCGAGGCTCACGCCCGCGGCGGGTCGGGCATCGTCACCACCCAAGGCGCTTACACCGACCCTAAAGGCGAAGGTCAAGGCTATGCGGGGATGATGGGCATCTGGGACGACAAGTATATCCCCGGCTTGAAGAAGATGGCTGACATAATTCATCAGGGCGACGCTTTAGCCTGCCTGCAGTTGATGCACTGCGGCAGGGTAGGGGGGATCAACTTGGATTACACGGTCGGACCCTCCGCGGTTCCGCAGAGGCTTCGGCGCTTCCGCCCCCAGCGGGAGATGACGGTTGAGGACATCGAAACCTGCATCCGCGAGCATATCGACGGCGCAAGGCGGGCGGTCGAAGCCGGCTATGAAATCATCGAAGTGTCCGGCATCGTCGGCTACCTCATATCCAACTTCGTCTCCAGCTATACCAATAAGCGGACCGATGATTATGGCGGCGAAATATTCGACCGCTGTACTTTCATGCGCAAGATAGTGGAAGGGATAAGAAAAGAGGTCGACAGCGATATCGCCGTCGGTATAAGGCTATGCGGCTGGGAGATGCTGGACGACCGCGGCGGCAGCACTGAACCGGAGAGCTTGGAATCGATCAAGATCGCGCAAACCGCCGGATGCGACTATATGTCGGTCACCGTGGGCTGGCAGGAATCGCTGGGCTCGGTCATCTCCCGTGATATTCCCATGGGCAATTGGCTGTATATCGCCGAGCGCACCAAGAAGGCTTTGAATATTCCGGTATGTATGGCTTACCGCCTGTTCACCCCGGAAATACCGGAGAAGGCGATCGCCGAAGGCAAGCTGGATTTTTGGGAGATGTGCCGTCCGCAAATCGCCGATCCGGCTTTACCTAATAAGATTATGTGGGATAAACAGGAGGATATCATCCCCTGCATCGCCTGCCAGGTGTGCTTAGCGCGGTTGTTCCGCGATGCCGCGGTTACCTGCACCGTCAGACCTTCCTGCGGGCATGAAGGCGAGCGGGAATGGGGATATTACGGCTTCCCCAAAACCGAAAAAAAGAGTAAAATAATTGTGGCGGGCGCGGGAATAGCGGGTTTGCAAGCCGCCAAAATTGCCGCGGAAAAGGGGCATGATGTCACCGTCTATGAAAAGACCGGACATATTGGCGGGCAATGGTATTACGCTTCCCGCAATCCCTGGGGAGAAGGTTCAGGGAAATACTGGGACGATGAGGAATTCATGCGCTGGGTCAATCACATGAAGGCGCAATGCGATAAGTACGGCGCTAAAATCATCCTCAATACTCCGGTCACCAAGGAGCTATTGGCGGCGGAGAAGCCCGATTCGTTAGTGATCGCCGCCGGAGCGGTCCCTGAAGTACCGGAAATCCCCGGCATCGACAAACCGCATGTGGTCAGCATGTTCGATGTGTTCACCGGCAAGGCGAAAATCAAGGGTAATGTGGTGATATTGGGCGGTTCCGGCGCAGCGATTTCTCTCACGCTGTTCGTCATCGAAGCGCTGAAGCGGGACAATATGACGGACGCCAATATTGCCATGATTGATTCCGCTTCCCGTTTCGGACTGGATGTCAATCCGTCATACATATGGCGCTACCGCCTGAGATTGAAGCAGGCGAAGGTGGGGGAATTGACTTACGGCGAAGTTAAGGAGATCACCGATAGCGGCGTCAAAGCAAACTGGACTATCGTTGACAAAAAAACTAAGGCGAAACAGAAGTTCGCTGACCAGCTGGTACCGGCGGATACGGTGATATTAGCGAAACTCGTTCCCAATAAAGAATTAGGATACGGCGTTTGCAAAGGCGATGTGTCCATGATCGGCGACTGCCTGGGGGTGCGCAGAGGAATCGACGCGATACAGGATGGTTACCGTCTGGGGATGAGATTTTAGAAATCGGAAATCGGAATTAAGTAGGGACGCAAAATCTTGCGTCCCTACTTAAACACTTTTAAAACAATAGAAAGGAAAATAAATGATACTACCGAAAATAGCCAGCGCCCGTCCGCATATTCCGGGCACTGACATGAGCGTATATCCTCATTCCGGCTCCAGCCATTTGGGGCTGTATCCCTGGATCGACGCCTATCGCTGTAACGGCTGTAAAGCCTGCGCCAAAGCATGCCCGCCGGACATCATCGGATTCCACAAAGGCAAGGCGGTGATCATCTTAGATTTATGCCTGCAGTGCGGCGAATGTTTCGAAGCCTGCCCGGTGGAAGGGGCGATTCATTTCAAGCTCCCACCCGGCGCGCCGGGAACTAATAATATCCCGTTTTTTTCAAGGATATAAAAAATAGCTGCGAATAAACACGAATGAACACAAATAATTGGTGTCGACTACGGAGAGTCGACACCACATAATAATGAGAAGTTAAAGTGGTGTCATGCGTCCCCGCATGACACTGATATAATTCGTGTTCATTCGTGGTTAATCTGCTCAATCATACCAAAGGAGAATGCTATGCCCGAGAAGATAAAAGCCAATTTCGTCGACCATATCTGCATCGCGGTCAAGGATGTGGAACAGGCTGAAAAGGACTACATCGCCGCATTCGGCTGGGAGGCGGCTTACCGCTATGTCGATGAGCCGGAGAAGATCAAGGTTACCGGCTTCATGGTCGGTTCGACCGCGATTGAAGTGATGGAGGATTTGGACGGCAGCGGCAATGTGGCGAAGTTCATCGAACGCTCCGGCGAAGGAGTGATGCTCATCAGTTATAATGTCGATAACTGCGGGGAAGCGCTGGAGAAGCTGAAGAAGAACGATGTCCGGTTGATCGACCAGAAGCCGCGCTATTTCGCCGAGCATGACCGCAATTTCGCCTTCATTCATCCCAAAGCCACGCATGGGATATTGACGGAAGTGATAGATGGGGAGTATAAGTTATAAATACAACGCGTTGTGCTATTTAAAATACTCCGCCATCTGATTGATATTATATAACTTAA
>JACKQG010008306.1_pt1 | contig 10159 bp, 6 predicted proteins | sample 8237621 | NCBI WGS metagenome assembly JACKQG01 (sample SAMN15677084, study PRJNA649215) | marine metagenome | biome: marine; feature: Black Sea; material: saline water; isolation source: suspended particulate matter (SPM) from the Black Sea western gyre | collected 2013-06-09/2013-06-10 | depth...
TGGACCGCGCGCGCGCCCAGCACCTCGGCTACGAGGAGGCCCTGCGCGACCTCGGCTGCGAGGTGCTCCAGCTCGCCGAGGAGCCGGAGCTGCCGGACTCGGTCTTCGTCGAGGACGCGGCGGTGGTCGTCGACGAGCTGGCGGTGGTGACCCGGCCGGGCGCCAGCTCGCGGCGCGGCGAGGTCCAGAGCCTGGCCGAGGCTCTCGCCCAATGGCGCGAGATCACCCAAATCCAGGCGCCCGGAGCGCTCGACGGCGGCGACGTCCTGCGCCTGGGCCGGATCTTCTACGTCGGCCTGTCCTCGCGCACCAACGCCGAGGGGCTGCGGCAGCTCGCCCTGGCCCTCGAGCCGCGCGGTTACTCGGTGCGCGGCGTCGAGCTGGGCGCCTGCCTGCACCTGAAGTCCGCCGCCTGCGCGGTGGCCGAGGGCGTGGTGCTGGCGAACCCCGACTGGCTCGACGTCGGCGTCTTCGGCGACGCCGAGGTCATCGCGGTGGCGGAGGAGGAGCCCTTCGCGGCCAACGCCGTGGCGGTCGGGGACGCTGTGATCCACCCGGCGGCCTTCCTGCTGACGCGCCAGCGGCTCCAGGTGCGCGGCATCTCGGTGCGGCCGGTGGAGGTCGACGAGCTGGCGAAGGCCGAAGGCGGCGTGAGCTGCTGCTCGGTGCTGGTGACCGTCGCGGCTAGCTGAAGGCGCAGCGGTACCAGTCGTCCCACAGCGGCTCGGCGTAGACCAGGTGGCCGCCGAACCATTCGCGGCTCGCCTCCAGGTCGGTGACGAGGCCGCTCGGGTCGTGGACGATCGCCTGCCAGTTGTCGAGCAGGCTCGCGCCCATCGGGAAGGCGACGCGGGCGGGCTCGCCGGGGACCAGCTCGACGCGCGGACCGGCGGGGGCGGCGCCGCGCTCGAAGTCGGCGATCCAGGCCGAGTAGATGCCCTGGTTGCGCAGCAGCCAGGCGCGGGTGCCGATCCAGTCCTGGAGGCCGAACCAGCCCTGGCCGGGGAACCAGGCCAGCAGGGCGACGATCAGCAGCGCCGGCCTCCACATCGTCCAGGCCAGGCCGGCGCCACCAACCAGCAGCACGAGGTCCGCCAGCGGCAGCAGGAAATGGAGAGCTTCGGCGACGTCCTGGTGAAAAACCAGCCGCGCCACCACCAGCAGGCACCACGAGAGCAAGGGCAGGAGCGAGCGCGGGGGATGGGGCTGCATGGCTGGCCGGAGAATGCGAAGGGTAGGGCGCCGGCCCGGCCGGGACCGGCCTAATCTGAACGGCGCCATGGACCTCACCCGACGGCAGCTCCTCGGCCGCACCGGCCTCGCCGGCGCCGGCCTGCTCCTCCCCCCTGCCTTCGGCCGCTGGCGGGTGGTCGCCCAGGATCCGGGGGAGCTGCCGGCGCCGTCGCCGCGGGTCGCCCGCTTCGAGCGGTTGGGCTTCGGCATGTTCGTGCACTGGGGGCTCTACTCGCAGCTCGGCCGGGGCGAGTGGACCATGAACCTGCACGGCGTCCCGAAGGCGGAGTACGCCGGGCTGATGCAGACCTTCACCGCCGCCGACTTCAACGGCCGGGAGCTGGCGCGGCTGGCCAAGCGCGCCGGCATGAAGTACGTCACCCACACCAGCCGGCACCACGAGGGCTTCAGCCTCTACGACACCCGCGGGCTGTCGAAGTGGGACGTGACGAACACGCCGTGCAAGCGCGACCTGATCGCCGACTTCACCGAGGGCTGCCGCGCCGAGGGCATCGTGCCGATGCTCTACTGCACGACGCTGGACTGGACCGACGAGCGCTTCCAGAGCGACTGGAAGGGCTACCAGCAGTACCTGCGCGCGTCGGTCGAGCTGCTGTGCACCCAGTACGGGCCGATCGGCGGCTTCTGGTTCGACGGCAACTGGAGCCGCAAGGACGCCGACTGGGAGGAGGACGCGCTCTACGGCCTGATCCGGAAGCACCAGCCGCAGGCGCTGATCATCAACAACACCGGCCTCGGCGCCGGCGGCGAGATCGGCCACCCCGAGATCGACAGCACCACCTTCGAGCGCGGGCGGCCGGAGCCGGTCGACCGCCACGGCCACCCGAAGTGGGTCGCCGGCGAGATGTGCCACACCTTGAACTTCCACTGGGGCATCGCGGTCAAGGACTTCAACTACCTGTCGCCGGCCCACGTGATCGAGGAGCTGTGCGGCTGCCGGCGGGCGGGCGCGAACCTGTTGATGAACGTCGGGCCGACCGCCACCGGCGCGGTGCCGCCCTACGAGACGGCGCTGCTGGAGAAAGTCGGCGACTGGATCCGGCTCCACGGCGGCGACCAGGGACCGCTCTACCGCGGGCTGCCGGCCGGCATCCAGGGCGAGGGGCGCGACTTCGGCCTGCGGCTGGGCGACGAGGTCTACCTGTTCGTGCACGACCTCACCCTGACCGCCGACACCCGCGCCCACGCCCAGTCGCGTGGCCCGGGCGCGCGGCCCTTCGCCGGGCTGGACGACGACTGGAAGACGGCGACCTGGCTCGACGACGGCGAGGCGCTGAAGCTGGTGCGCTGGGGCGACGGCCGCCTCGTGCTCCACGCCACCAAGTACCCCTACGGCACTAACACCGTGGTGCGCGTCGCGCGCCTGAAGGCATGATCCCCCTGCTGCTCTCCGCCCTGCTCCTCCCCACCCCCGCCGCCGCCCAGGTCGACACCGGCCAGCTCCCCGCCAGCTGGCGCGACGAGACCTCCGCCCAGCGCGACGCCCGCATGGCCTGGTGGAACGCGGCGCGCTTCGGCATGTTCGTCCACTGGGGCCCGGTGGCGCTCACCGGCCACGAGATCGGCTGGTCGCGCGGCACCCAGACGCCGGCGGCGGAGTACGACGCCCTGGCCGCGCGCTGGAACCCGGCCGCCTTCGACGCCGACGCCTGGGCCCAGCTCGCCGCCGACGCCGGCATGAAGTACCTGGTGATCACCACCAAGCACCACGACGGCTTCAGCCTGTGGGACTCGGCGGTCAGCGAGCACGACCTCGCCGCCACCCCCTTCGACCGCGACCTGCTGGCCGAGCTGGCGGCCGCCTGCGAGGCGCGCGGCGTCCGCTTCTGCACCTACTACTCGCTGGCCGACTGGTACCACCCGGACTATGCGCCGCAGAACATGAAGCAGGGCGGCTCCGGCTACGCGCTGGCCGATGGCCGCGAGCCCGACATGGACCGCTACCTGATCTTCCTGAAGGCCCAGCTCGCCGAGCTGGTGGAGCGCTACGGAACCGCGCTGTTCTGGTTCGACGGTGAGTGGGAGGCGCCGTGGTCGATCGAGCGCGGCGAGGACCTGCGCGACTTCCTGTGGCGGCTCGACCCGGCCCTGATCGTCAACAACCGAATCGGCAAGGGCCGGTCGATGGACGGCGGTCCGCTCGGCCCGGGCGACTACGACACGCCCGAGCAGCGCATCGGCGCCTTCCGCACCGAGCAGCGCTGGGAGACCTGCATGACCATCGCGCGCCAGTGGGCCTGGAAGCCCGATGACCCGGTCAAGAGCCTGCGGGAATGCCTGCGCGGCCTGATCCGCTGCGCCGCCGGCGACGGTAATTTCCTGTTCAACATCGGGCCGATGGCCGACGGCGCGGTCGAGCCCGAGCAGGCGGCGCGGCTGCGCGAGATGGGCGCCTGGCTGAAGGAGAACGGCGACACCATCTACGGCACCCGCGGCGGCCCGTGGCAGTGCGGCGAATGGGGCGGCGCGACCTGGCGCGGCGACCGGGTGTGGCTGCACCTGTTCGATCCCTCCGGCCCGGTGCTGCTGCCCGCCTTCGGCCAACGGATCGTCAGCGCCGAGCTGCGCGGCGGTGGGGCGCTGGAGTGGAACCAGGACGAGAGCGGGCGCGTGCGCCTGGTGGTGCCCGAGTCCGCCCGCTCCCCCATCGACACCATCGTCGAGCTGCGCCTGGAAGCGCCCTTCCACGAGTTCGCGGCCCCCGGAGGCCCGCTGTCCGCGCTCGAGGCCGACCCGCGCTTCGGCCAGTGGATCTCGCGCGAGGCAAGCTTCTTCGCTAGCAGCACCTCGCAGTGGGATCCACGCGACCGACACCCGCTGTTGCTCGACCCGTCGCCGTCGAACCCGGAGTTCGTGTTCCACACGGACATCGAGGAGTCGCCGTGGATCGTCATCGACCTCGGCGCGGAGTTCCGGCTGGGGGGCGTCGCCATCGACGGTCGGCCGGGCTGGCCGCAGCGGATGGAGGGCTTGAAGGTGGCGCTGTCCATCGACGGCGTCCGCTGGGAGCCGGCCTGGACCGCCGACGAAGCCCGCGACCGCTGGGAGCTGCCGCTGATCGGCTTCGAGCAGACCGCGGCGACCCACGGTCCGACCGCGCGCTACCTGCGGATCGGCACCGCTCCCGCCGAGCCGGCGCCCTTCCACCTCCGCTTCGTGCGGGTCTACGGAGTCCTCGCCGAATGATCCTCTCGCTCACCCTCGCGCTGTCGGCTGCCGCGCCGCAGCAGCCCGCTCCGGACCGTTGGCGACTCGAGCCGGACGGCCCGCGGATCGTCTGGGACATCGCCCATGACGAGCGACTGCCGCACCAGGACCACATCGAGATGTCGGGGCTCCGCGTGTCGATGGTGGTGCGCTACGGCGTCAAGGAGGACGGCACCCTGCTGCTCGACCGCACCGTGATGTGGCCGATGCTGCGGACCCTGCCGGACGACACCCACGCCAGCCTGCGCGGCGACTTTCCCAGCGACGGCCCGGGCGGCGAATGGCGCATCCGCATCGACGGTGAGCTGGCGCCGCCGGAGCGTCCGCGGCAAGTGAGCTTCGACGGCTTCCTCACGATCGAGAGCGGGCTCGGGGAGGGGATGACCCTGACGCGTTCGCTGTTCGCCGCTTCCTACTCCACGGCCGCCGTCGAGGAACTGCGGCTGCGGAACGACCGCAGGGCGCCGGTCCTCGTGGATGTCGACTCCGTCGACAGCTCCGAGCACTGGCCGGTGGAGCGGACGCGGACCGGCCCCTACGTGGTCCGGTCAGTCGGGGACACCGTCCAGGAGCGGCTGCTGGCCGCGGGCGAGGAACTGGTCTGGGAGCGGCTCTACTTGGCTCAGGTCGAAGGCGTGGAGGAGCCCACTCAGATTCTGGAAGCGGCTGTCTCCAGCCGGCGGGGACTGTGCGACCTCTACGCGAGGAAATACCTGGTCCTCGAAACCCCCGAACCGGAGTTCGACGCAGCCTTCGCCTTCGCCAAGCTGCGCGCGGTCGAGAGCATCTTCCGCACCGAGGGTGGCCTGATGCACGCGCCAGGCGGCACGCGCTACTACGCCGCCATCTGGGCCAACGACACGGTCGAATACGCCGCCCCCTTCTTCCCCTATCTCGGCGCCATCAACGGCAACTCCGCCAGCTGGAACGCGCTGCGCCACTTCGCCCGCTTCATGAATCCGGACTTCGAGATGCTGCCGAGCTCGATCATCGCCGAGGGCCGCGACGTCTGGATGGGAGCCGGCGACCGCGGCGACGCCGCCATGATCGCCTACGGAGCATCCCGCTTCGCCTTGAGCCTGGGCGAGCGCGAGGTCGCGGAGGAGCTGTGGCCGCTGATCGAGTGGTGCCTTGAGTACTGCCGCCGGCGCACGACCGCGGACGGCGTCATCGCCTCGGACCGCGACGAACTGGAAGGCCGGCTGCCGCACGGCCGCACCAACCTCAACACCTCCATGATGACCTACGGCGGCCTGATCGCGGCGGCGCGGCTGGCGCGGTCCCTGGACAAGGGCGACGGCGTCGCCCAGGAATATGAAGGCCGCGCCGCCGAGCTGCGGAGGGCGGTCGAGTCCTCCTTCGGCGCCGAGATCGACGGCTTCGAGACCTACCGCTACCACGAAGACAGCGAGGTCCTGCGCTCGTGGATCTGCGTGCCGCTGACCATGGGGGTCTTCGAGCGGCGGCAGGGCACGTTGGACGCGCTGTTCTCCGATCGGATGTGGACCGCCGACGGCTTGAAGTCGATCGCCACCGACGACAGCTTCTGGGACCGCTCCACTCTGTACGGCTTACGTGGAGCCTTCGCCGCCGGGGACACGGAGCGGGCGCTGGCCTACTTCCGGGCCTACACCAGGAGGCGGCTTCTCGGCGACCACGTGCCCTACGCCGTCGAGGCCTGGCCGGAGGGCAACCAGCGCCACCTCTCGGCCGAGAGCGCGCTCTACGCACGGGTGGTCACCGAGGGCCTGTTCGGCGTCGAGCCGCTGGCCTTGGACACCTTCGCCTGGACGCCGCGGCTGCCCGCGGACTGGGACCACATGAGCCTGCGACGGATGCACGGCTTCGGCACCGTGTTCGATCTCGAGGTCCGGCGGGAAGCGGACGGCTTGCGCTTGCGGGTCGTGGGTGCCGAGGGCTCAGCGCTGTCCGACGAGATCGTCACGCCCGGCACCACCTTGGAGGTGCCGATCCCCGCCTCGCATTACCAGGAGCAGACCTGGCTGGTCGTCGAACCGAACCTCGCCGACGACACTCCCCCCGGCCACCGATGGCTCAGCGACGAGGAGGCCGCCCTCGGCAGCCAGGAGTGGGGCACGCTGCGGCGCGGGCGCTCGGTCGAGGGGCGGCCGATGAAGATCCGCGGCCGGATGTACACGCGCGGTTTCGGCACCCACGCCGAGTCGGAGGTGCCGTGGTTCCACGACGGCTCGGCGGCGATCTTCAGCGGTCTGGTGGGGATCGACGACGAGGTCGCGATCGGCGCTTCGGCCGAATTCCAGATCTGGAACGGCGAGTCGATGCTGTGGAGCAGCGGGGTGGTCGGCCGCGACGACCCGGCGCAGATGTTCCACGTCGACCTGGAGGGGCTTCACGTCGTCTACCTGCGCGTGACCGACGGCGGCGACGGCAACTCCTACGACCACGCCGACTGGGTCGAGCTGGAGGTGCGGCCGGATCCTGAGGCGGCGGTGCGGCGGCACCTGCCGCCGATGGTGGTGCGGATGTCCGCCGACCACTTCGGCCTCCAGCCGGACGACGGCGTGGACGACTCCGCCGCCCTGCGCCGCGCCCTGGCCGCCGCCCGCGACTCGCTCCGCAACCCCGGAAACGCCGTCACGCTGGTCCTCCCGCCCGGCCGCTACGACTTCCACGAGGAGCACGCCGTCGCCCGCCGCTGGTTCATCTCCAACCACGACAACGGCCCGCTGAAGAGGGTGGCGGTGCCGCTCTGCGGCTTCCGCGGCCTCATCATCGAAGCCACCGGCGCCGAGTTGATCGGCCACGGCCGGGTGCTGCCGCTCGGCATCAGCGACTGCCAGGACCTGGAGATCCGCGGCCTGGCGATCGACTTCGAGCGACCGCACCACTCGCAGGCGACCGTGGTCGCGGTCGAAGGCGACCGCGTCGAGCTGGCGATCGGCCCGGACTACCCCTACGCCATCGAGGACGGCCAGCTGATCTTCACCGGCGGGAGCTGGCGCCACCCGGTGTGGCGCTGGAGCTGCATGGAGTTCGAGGCCGGCACTGGCCGCATCGCCTTCAACACCGGCGACCAGCAGTTCCGCGGCACCGCCGAGGAGCTCGCCCACGGCCGCGTCCGCGTGACCGGCTTCGGCTTCACTCCGGCGGTCGGCAACCAGCTCGTGCTGCGCCACGGCGGCCGCCCCCACCCCGGCATCTTCCTCCAGCGCAGCCGCGGCGTCCGCTTCCGCGGGGTCACCGTGCACCAGGCCGAGGGCATGGGCTGGCTGGCGCAGCGCAGCGCCGACATCAGCATCGAGGGCGGCGGCGTGCACCTGCGGCCCGACGACCCGCGCGTCTTCACCACCAGCGCCGACGCCACCCACTTCTCGAACTGCAGCGGCACCATCACGGTCGAGAAGGCGCTGTTCGAGGGCATGATGGACGACGCCATCAACGTCCACGGCACCTACCTGCAGGTGCAGGCGCTCGAGGACGGCGGCGCGGTCCGCGCCAAGTTCATGCACGGCCAGAGCACCGGCTTCGAATTCGCGCTGCCGGGCGAGCGGATCGCCTTCGTGCGCCGCGCCACCCTGCTCCCCTACGCCGAGGCCGAGGTGGCCGATCTGAAGAAGGTGTCAGACACCGAGGTATTGCTGCGGTTCGAGGGCGGGCCGCCTGAGGGCCTCCAGCCCGGCGACGGCCTCGAGAACCTCGACGCCACGCCCGAGGTCTCCTTCCGCGGCAACGTCGTGCGCAACAACCGCGCCCGCGGCGCCCTGTTCAGCTCGCCGCGGCGCACCGTGGTCGAGGACAACCTCTTCGACCACAGCTCGGGCAGCGCCATCCTGCTGGCCGGCGACTGCAACGGCTGGTTCGAGAGCGGGGCCTGCCGCGAGGTCACCATCCGCCGCAACCGCTTCGTCAACAACCTCACGAGCCTCTACCAGTTCACCGAAGCGGTGATCTCGATCTGTCCTGAGGTCCCGGCGCTGGACGCCCAGGAGCGCCCCTACCACGCCGACGTCCGCATCGAGGACAACGACTTCACGGTCTTCGACGCTCCGCTGCTCTTCGCCCGCTCCGTCGACGGCCTGGTGTTCCGCGGCAACCGGGTCAGGCGGTCGGACGAGTACCCGCCCTTCCATCCCAACCAGGAGCGGGTGCGGCTCGAGGGCTGCCGGGGAGCCGCGGTGGACCCTGAATAGAGCGAGGCCGCCCCGGTCTCCCGGAGCGGCCTCGGTGGATGTCGAAGCCGGAGCCTAGGCGTCCGGCCCGGCTTGCAGCTCCTTCAGGCGGGCGTCCAAGCGCTCGAGGTAGGACTTGGCGCGCGGCTCGTCGGCGTAGCGCTTCTTGGTGAACTCGACCGCCTTGGCGTAGAGCTCGGCGTCGCCGATCTTGTCGGCGTAGCGCAGCACGAAGCCCCACAGGGTCGCCTGCACCGCCGGCGAAGGGGTCATGCCCGAGGCGAGGATCTCCTCGATCCGCTTGCCGGCCTGGATCAGCTTCTCGTCGTCGCGGCCGACGCCAGCGACGATGTGCTTGATCTCGGTGTCGAGCATGAGCTGCCCGAGCTCCTTCTTCTGGGCGCCGGTGAGCTTGGAGAAGCCCTTGGCCTTCTCCTGCGCCTCCTCCCAGCTGACCTTGCCGAGCGCGAGCTCGGCCAGGAACAGGTCGGCGCCCAGGCCCTTCTCGCCGCCGGCCATCCGCTTGCGCAGATCCTCCATGCGGGAGACCTGGACCAGGGTGCTGTCGAAGCCCTCGACGCTGCGGTCACCCTGGACGGTCAAGGTGGTTCCCTCGGCGTCCATGAACTGCAGGGTCGGGAAGCCGGTCACGCCCTTCTCCTTGTAGAGATTGTCGTACGGCTTGCCCTCGATGCGGGTGGTGATGTGCAGGTAGGGGACGACCTTCTCGGCGAAGGCCGGGAACGCTTCATCGGAGAGCGGACCGCTCTCCAGTGCGTCGCACGGGCCTCACGGCGCGTAGGAACGCGAGAAGTAGGTGAAGATCACCTTGCCCTCGGCCTTGGCCTTGGCGCGGGCGGCCTCCCAGTCGGTGATCCAGCCGCCGTGGGCGATGAACTCCTTCTTCAGCTTTTCGGCGTAGCTCGCCTGGAACTTGGCCTGCTGCTCGGCCGGATCCTGGGCGTCCTGCTTCGGCGCCGGCTGGATCTTGGCGGCCGGGACGCCGGTCTTGGCAGGGGTGGCTGCCTGAGCGGCGAGTCCGCCGCCGAGCGCCAGGCCGGCGACAGCGGCGGCGATCCATTTCTTCTGGACCAACATGTTCTTCCTGGGTTGGGGGTGCTCCGGCGAGGAGGGGACGGCCGGAGGGAATGGCCCGAGGGTTCGGGCCAGGAGCAGATCCTACGTCGTCGCCGGGAAACCGTGGGGCCTTCCCGCCGGAACAGGCAGCGAGGCCGCTCCGCGGCGCGGAGCTGCCTCGCAAAAGAGGACGGAATCGTGCTCAGCCCTCGCCCTGCCCCTCCTTCATCTCCTTGAGGCGGGCCTCCTGGCGGTCGAAGTAGGCCTTGGCGCCCTCCTCCTCGCCGTACTTGGCCTTGAGCGCCGCCCGGGCCCTCCCCAACACCCCGGCCTCGCCTCTTCGGTCCGCCCCACCCCCCCCCCCGCGCCCCGCCCCGCCCCCGCCCCCCCCGCCCGCCCCCCCCCCCCCGCCCGCCCGCCCCCCCCCCCCCCCCCCCGGGCCCCCCCCCCCCCCCCCCCGCGCCCCCCTG
>JACKQG010008308.1_pt1 | contig 10158 bp, 9 predicted proteins | sample 8237621 | NCBI WGS metagenome assembly JACKQG01 (sample SAMN15677084, study PRJNA649215) | marine metagenome | biome: marine; feature: Black Sea; material: saline water; isolation source: suspended particulate matter (SPM) from the Black Sea western gyre | collected 2013-06-09/2013-06-10 | depth...
CTTCTCATTCCTTGTTTCGACTTCGATGTCTTTTTCTTTGGGACTGCCATTTTCTCTCCCTATTTCAACTTGTCTTTTAAATTTTTTAACACAGCAAAACGAGGATCTATATCCCCCTCGTTTTGACACTCACATTGATTCGAATTGAGATCAATTCCACACACAGGACAAATGCCTTTGCAATTTTCCCGACACAAACAAATCAAAGGCACATCCAATAAAATCTGGTCACGAATGGGACCGGTCAAATCAACCCGTTCCTCTTCGTAAACCTCTTGCTCAATATCCGTTTCTCTTATTTCAACTTCGCTTCCGGGTGAAAGCTCTTTCACGCGTGGAACAAAGTGAACTTGGATTTTATTTTTTACCGGGAACGGAAACGGTTTCAAACACCTCGTGCAGATGACTTGAAGTCGTGTCTGCAGTTCACCTGAAAACAAAATCTCCCGTTCAATCTTTGTCAGTTTCCCCTTAACCATAACATCTTCGGTCAAAGAACAATCCGACTGATCAATCCCAAGTCGATCTTTCTCTACAAGCGCATCAAAATTTAATCCCCCTTCAGGGATTTCATCAACTTCAAAAATCATCATTGACCTTTGAATTCAAACCCTTAAAAAATCTGGAAACCAAAATCAGAAGGAAGGATATTAAAAAGGGAATGTTAGCTTTTATGGCAAAACCAGTCAAGAAAATAATTCCAGTTTAACCTTTAAGGGCGTGGGTGAAATTGTTGATGAATTTCCAACATTCTTTTTCCCAAAATATGAGTGTAGATTTGCGTTGTCGAAATATCAGAATGGCCGAGCATCTGCTGGACCGAACGAAGATCAGCACCTCTTTCCAATAAATGCGTGGCAAAGGCATGGCGCAGGGTATGAGGAGAAACACTCGCTCGGATATTTGCCTGGATCACATACCTTTTTAATAATTTCCAAAATCCCTGCCGGGTCATGCCCTTCCCTCTTTTTGTAACAAATAACTCTTCTGCTTTACGTCCATGCAGGAGAGCCGAGCGTGAGTTCCACACATACTCATCGACAGCCTTTTTAGCCAGGCTTCCTATGGGTACAATGCGCTCTTTACTGCCCTTACCCATCGTACGCAAGTAACCCACCTCAAGATCCAATTCGCTGACTTTGAGATTCACCAACTCAGACACACGTAATCCCGTAGCATATAGAATTTCCAGCATAGCCTTGTCCCGCCGGCCTAATAACGATTTTCCATCCGGACGATTCAATAAATTGTCAATATCCTGTGAAGACAAAATATCAGGTAGCTTACGATTACTTTTGGGTGTTTCCAAAATTTCTGCAGGATTAACCTGTAATTGTTTATCCTGACACAGGTATTTGAAAAAAGATTTTATAGAAGACAAACTTCTAGCCACTGAAGCAGCAGACAAACCCTGTTCTCGTAAAAAAATCAAAAATCTACGTATATCTGTTGCGCTTACAGAATTGACTCTATGATCGGTTAAGAAAGTTGAAAATCGATTCAGGTCTCGGCAATAGCCTGATACCGTATGCGGAGAGTTTCTTTTCTCAATTCGTAAATATTCAGAAAATTCAAGAATTAGGGCTTTCATAATAAAATTATGATATAATAATCAATAAGTTACAATTAAATATTTTTATTTAGGTTTCTTACAATCAATCTGTTATTCTAGTAAATCGAAAATTTGCGAAGTTAAAGTAATGTTCCCTTATTGGTTCATCCCATCCCAGAAGCTACGTAGCAAATAATATCCGGTAATCCGTAGACACTCTTCACAGAAAAATACCAGTGTAAATTAGCGGCTAAAAGCCTTAATTTATTTTTTTAATTACATAAGCACAACTATTGATAATAAAGGAAAAAATGCAAGACCCAAAATTCATCAGAAACCTCGGAATCATTGCCCATGTAGACCATGGAAAAACCACTTTAGTGGATTGCCTACTACGACAAAGCGGTATGTTCCGCGACAGCGAACTATCTGGCACCTGCATCATGGACAGCAACGAACTGGAAAAAGAACGCGGTATCACTATATTCTCAAAAAATGCAGCCATTTATTATAAAGATCATAAGATCAATATTGTTGATACACCTGGGCATGCCGATTTCGGTGGCGAAGTTGAACGTATTTTAAAAATGGTCAATGGAGTATTACTGCTGGCGGATGCTGTAGAAGGTCCGATGCCACAAACCCGGTTTGTTCTGAAAAAATCTTTGGAACTTGGGTTAAAGCCGATCGTGGTCATCAACAAAATAGATCGTCCTGCCGCTCGCACCGAAAAAGTTGTTGATGAAGTTTTTGACCTCTTTGTTGAGTTGGGTGCCAATGATGAACAATTGGACTTTTCTATTATTTACACTTCAGCCAAGCAGGGTATATCAAGGGACACCCCTTTAGGGCCGAATAACGATATCACCCCTCTTCTCGATATGATTATCGAAAAAGTACCTAGCCACCAAGGGGATCCGGAGGGTGGATTTCAGATGTTGGTTTCATCCATGGATTATGATGATTATGTGGGCCGAATCGCCGTGGGGAAAATCAATCGTGGTAGAGTCAAAGCCAAAAAAAATTATATTCAGATTGACCGTGATGGGAAGCCCAAGCCTTTTGCATTGGCTAAACTCTATACCTATGAAGGGTTACGGAAGGTTGAATCCGAAGAGGCTGTTACCGGAGACATTGTAGGCATTGCCGGTATGAAAGAAGTTGAAATAGGCGAAACGCTTACGGATTCGGACTTTCCCGAAGCATTACCAGTCATTGAAATTGATGAGCCGACCCTTGCGATCCATTTTTCTTCAAACTCATCTCCCTTTGCGGGACGAGAGGGAGAGTTTGTAACATCGCGACAACTTCGCGAACGCTTGTTCAGGGAAATTCGCTCAAACGTATCACTTCGTGTTGAGGAGACCGATACGCAAGACACCTTCAAAGTCTCGGGTAGGGGTGAACTCCACCTTACCATTCTCATCGAAACAATGCGCCGCGAGGGATATGAGTTTAGTATCTCCCGCCCTGAAGTTTTGGTAAAGGTTGTGGATGGGGTCCTCCATGAACCTGAAGAGTTTGTCATCCTCGACATTCAAGAAGCCTATCTCGGAAATGTTATGGAAGCCATGGGAAAACGTAAAGCCACTTTGCAGGATATGGCTCAGAACGAAGGGGCGACCCGGCTTGAGTTTCTCATTCCAACACGTGGGCTGTTTGGGTTTAGGTCCGAATTTCTCACACTAACAAAAGGCACAGGTGTTATAAATCGGAACTTTAACCAATTCATTCCACATTGTGGAGACATTGCCCAAAGGGTCAATGGTGTTTTAATTTCCCTCGAAAATGGAACCACTACCGGTTTCTCTTTATTCAATCTACAAGAACGAGGTACCTTGTTCTGGGGGGCCGGTGAAGAGGTTTATACGGGAATGATCGTGGGTGAGAATAATAAAGATAATGACCTTGTTGTAAATGTTTGCAAAGAAAAAAAACTGACCAATATGCGTACTTCCGGGCATGATGTACATATCACTCTGACACCGCCGACAAAAATGAGTCTGGAACAGATTCTCAGCTTTTTGAACGAAGACGAGTTGGCAGAGATAACACCGAAAAGCATTAGACTTAGAAAAAAAATTCTAAATGAAAACGACCGAAAAAGATATTCGAAATCCCGCGGTCAGGTTGCTGCCTCCGTTTGATAGTTTATTGTCGATAAAGTTAAAATACGTTAAAATGTTATTTTAGTAAGCTATTCAAAAAAATGCGGAGTTCAAAAAATATGAATAAAAGCATAATAGCGGCAGGAGTAATTTTTGCCTCAATAATTTTGGCGCAGCCCGTGATGGCAGAAGAACGAACCGTCAAAATTGTTAAACCCATCAACAATGCGCAACTAAGCAGTCCCGTTGAGATTTGTATGAAAGCTAAGGGGATAATAGTCGAAAAAGCTAAAAAAGGGGTTAATGAAGGTAGAGGTCACCATCATCTATTGCTCAACTCTTTACCTACAGATTTAAGTCAACCCATTGGAAAACAGGAAATCCATATGGGGGATGGTTCCGAATGCAAAAGTTTGGAGTTTGTCTCAGGGCGACATGTGATCTATGCCGTTTTTGCATACGGTAATCATGTTCCATACTATCCCCCTATTACTGACCGAATTATTATTTCTATCAAGGACTAATAAGAATCCCATGGCGAACAATAAATACAACCCTAAGACAGGCTTAAAAATAGTTTTATGTATTTTCTTGATGGGCTTTCTTTCATCGTGTGCTTCCGTCAATTCAAACCCCGCAAACTCAAGTGCTACAGCCCTCTCCTATGTAAAGCCCATGCTAATTGAAGATACTTGTGGGGAAGGAAAAGGAACCTACAGAAAAATAAAAAACGCACATAGCGCGAAAGAAATAATTGTCACCATTGAAACGGATATGAACCCCGATCCCAACAACTGGTATCCCGGCAAAAGAGATTTCACCTTGAAGCCAGACCAAATTCGAATTTTAGGTTGCTCCATTGTAGATGAGGGCGAGGGTAAAAAAGACAGCCAAGTTTCTCATACGATACTTGGAGCCAGATTCAAATGAATCACCCTTTTATGAAGCTGGATGAGTGAGAATAAACAAGTGTAATCGGCCCGCCATGCTTCCTATCCTTTCCACATAGCCATTTCCGTTGCTCAAGAATTAGAAATAATGTAAAATCTCCATCCATTCTAAATCTTTAAATTTTATTAAATGTAATCTCATTACGATTTTTGAGTTTGGAATTTTACGAATTCAATTAAATCTTTCTTAACGGACGCAATAATTCATGGAACGTACCACCCTTGTTCAACATATTCGAAAACAGGAAAAATATAACCCAGAGGCTACCGGAGAATTTACTAACTTAATGACCGAAATTTTGGTGGCATCAAAAATTATTTCCTTGGAGGTAAACAGCGCGGGTATAGGCGAAAGCGTTCTTGGCCTGACAGGAAAAATAAATGTCCAGGGAGAGGAAGTCCAGAAATTGGATGAGTTTTCAGATATCACTTTCACAAAAATTATCGGTAAATCAGAGGCTGTTTGTGCGATCACTTCTGAAGAAAAGGAAGATCCCTATATCATCCCTCCCGAAGATAACCCCGGAAAATATATTTTCATGATGGACCCTCTTGATGGATCCTCTAATATCGATGTGAACGTAAATATCGGAACCATTTTTTCTATTTATCGCAAGAAAAGCGAAGGTGATACAGTAACAGAAGAAGATTTATTGCAAAAAGGTGAAGACCAAGTTGCTGCGGGGTACATAGTTTATGGTTCTAGTACTATCTTTGTTTACACCTCCGGTCAGGGTGTTCACGGTTTTACGCTCGACCCTTCTTTGGGTGAATTTTTTCTTTCTCATCCAGACCTTAAAATTCCCGAACAAGGTTCTACCTATAGTGCTAACGAAGGTAACTGGGGTATTTGGGATGAATCCCAAAAAAATATCGTCTCCTATTTGAAAGAAGACCATCCAAAATCGGGCAGACCTTATAAGTTACGCTATATCGGCTCTCTGGTCGCAGACTTTCATCGTACTCTATTAAAAGGCGGACTTTTCATGTATCCAAAAGATTCAAAAAGTCCCAAAGGCAAACTGAGGTTTTCTTTCGAAGCTGCGCCGCTTGCCTTCATTGTAGAAAATGCAGGAGGAAAAGCATCTACTGGAGAACAGCGTATTCTGGATATCAAGCCAAAAGGAATCCATGACAGACTACCGCTTTTTATCGGCAGTAAAAAGGACGTGGAGATGGCAGAGTCTCATCTTGCCGCTACTGTCAAAAAAGGAGGCTGGTTCAAGTGGCTGAGCGGTTGAGATAATCAATTCCATCCTTTGCAACTAAACTCTCCTACCCTAACTAATTCTGTCTCTCATCAAAAATTATGAAAATACAAAGTATCCGTGGTGTAAAAGATATCCTGCCCGAAGAAATCTGGAAATGGCAATGGGTAGAATCCATAGCCCACAAGGTGTTCACCCGTTATGGATTCCAGGAGATTCGTGTTCCAATTTTTGAAGACACCCGACTTTTTTCTCGAAGTATTGGAGAAACCACAGACATCGTTGAGAAAGAAATGTACACCTTCGAAGATCGAGGGGGTGATTCCATCACGCTTCGTCCGGAAGGAACAGCATCCGTAGTACGGGCTTACATCGAACATAAAATGTATGCACCTCCTTCTGTCATGAAGATGTTCTATATAGGACCTATGTTTCGCTACGAACGTCCTCAGGCTGGGAGATTGAGGCAGTTTTACCAAATTGGGGTAGAGGCAATGGGGTCGTCTAGTCCCGCTATCGATGTAGAGGTTATGAGCATGTTGATCGAATTTTTTCGCGAATTGGGTCTGCATGATACGCAACTGCAAATAAACAGTCTGGGCAACCAAAACTGCCGACCTCAATATCGAGAAACCTTAAAATCCGCTATAGAAAAGCATTTGGATAATCTTTGCAAGAACTGCATCAATCGATATGAGAGAAATCCTTTGCGCGTTCTTGATTGCAAATCCGAACAATGTAAAGAAATAGCACAAAACCTTCCCAAAATGATCGACCATTTGGATGAAGTCAGTCAACAACATTTTGATGAGGTTAGGTCCTTACTGGATATTGCGAAAACACCTTACACCATCAATACCAATTTGGTGCGAGGACTGGATTACTACAACATGACAGCCTTCGAAGTGACATCCAATAACCTGGGTGCACAAAATGCAATTTGTGGTGGTGGTCGATATGACACTCTGGTCGAAGAACTTTCAGGCCCATCCACTCCTTGCTTCGGATTCGCCTTAGGAATGGAACGCCTGGTTTCTTTAGTCCCTTTTAAAGAAGAGCCCAATAAGAATCCTGATATCTTTTTAGTTTGTCTTGGAGATACTGCCAAAATACCTGGCTTTCAAGCAGCCCATGAATTAAGGCTCACAGGGATAAAGATTGAAAGAGATTATGAGATGGGGAGCATGAAAAGTCAGATGCGAAAAGCGAATAAATCCAATTGTCGATTCACCTTAATTATTGGAGAAAACGAAATAAATTCTGGAAAATACGTTCTAAAAAATATGGGAAATGGTGAGCAAAACGAGGTTGATGCTAAAAATTTGTCTACTGAAGTGAAAAAACAAATTGCGCATAATATTTAAATTCTTCAAATAATTGCAACCCTATAAAGTTATCCTCATCTACTTCATAGAGTGACATTATTGACCCATTCCGGTGGTCGTGCTAAGTTAGCAACGTTTCCCGATTTAAAACAAGTATCAAGAGTTAGATATGGCAAGTAAAGAATTAGAAGTTCTGGAAGATTATATAGTTCAGAACAAACTAAAAATTACCAAGCAACGACGCGCAGTGCTCAACGCATTTATTGAATGCGAAAATCATGTAAGTGCAGAGGAGCTTTATAATCTGGTAACAGCCATAGAACCTAAAGTCGGGCTGGCTACGGTATACCGCACTTTAGCTCTTTTAACCCAAAGCGGTCTTGCCTCTGAACTGGATTTTGGAGATGGCCAAAAAAGGTATGAACACAAATACATGCATAGCCATCACGACCACATGATCTGCACCGAATGTGGAAAAATTATCGAGTTCAACCACCCTCTTATCGAAAAATTCCAAGAAGAAGTTGCCAGCCGAAATGGATTTACTATTACTTCCCACAAACTAGATATGTTCGGCCTTTGCAGCGAGTGTCGTTAGCAACACTCTGAGCCGAAACTTCACATCCTTCAATTTCAGGTTGGTTCGTTTTTAAGAAATAGATTTTGCGCAACGGAAGCCAATATAATTATAAACTTCGTTCATAATTTGGCCGTACGTAGTTACCTTGGGAAAGACTTTATTTCTAGGATGGAGCCATACGCGATTGGTTATGCGTAATGCTCCGGCAGAGGAATCAAAGGATCCGCCACGGACAACTTTCGATTCACCTGTTGTCGGCCCGGTAGGATTATCTTTGGTGCGGATTTTGTAATAAGGTTCATACCAGTCATCCACCCATTCCCAAACGTTACCCATCATATCGTATAGGCCGTACTGATTGGGAGCTTTGGTGCCAACCGGATGAGTGCTTGCCTGAGAGTTTTCTTCATACCAGGTATATTCCTCATTGACCATATTGCCCCAGAAATAACGTGTCTCTGCTCCACCTCTGGCTGCATATTCCCATTCTGCCTCTGTGGGCAATCTACAGGTACCCGCCAATTTTTTTATGAATTTTTGTACATCTTCGTGATTGACCTGCTCGACCGGTAATTCTGCACCTGTAAACTTGGAAGGATTAAAACCCATCACCTTTTCCCATCGCGCTTGAGTCACTTCAAATTTATCCATATAAAAATCATTCAGACAAACCTCATGCTCCGGTTTTTCATCTTCCTGAGTGTAATCGTTTCCCATTACAAAACATCCGCCCTTGATAAAAACCATTCCGTCAGGAGCATTATTTGCTTTTTCCTGATCCTCGGGGCTGACTTTTATTGGAACCACCCTCTGCCCTGATGACTGACCAGACTCATCTATAATTTCAGGTAATTCAGAGAGGCTGGGGTGTAAAGAGTCCTCTGATTGGTCTGCTGACTTATCAGAACAGGCAAATAAAAAGCAAATGGATAGACTAATTGTAAGTAATTTTAATAAATGCATGGTTTTCGCAGGGATTGTAAAAGGCTTGAATCATAACATTTTAACCGAATTTTACAAAAAAAAATGGCCTTCAATAGTGATTTTTACGACCTAAATACCCATATATGCAGAGATCCCTGTAATTTTCGAATTATTCTCTTTAAATTTTTCGCCAAATACCGATAAATAATGGGAATAGCATGTTTAAAAACCTGGGCACCCTAAAACCTATGAAAAGTCGATTTACCAAAGTCTCTATATTTATATTCGTAGTATTGTACGGCATCAGTTGTACCACGCTGAAAAAATCCTTCAAGGAAACAAAAAATAGCATCGTTTCCATTGCACAAAAATCACCGATCACAAGGAACGATAAAGACCAGGATTTTCAATTCGCACAGCATCAGTTCAACCGCCGCGAGTTTTCGACCTCCGAGTTTTATTTAAAGAAGGCTTTAGCAAATCGTCCCGGAGATCAACGCGCTCTCAATCTACTCCCCTGGACTTACTTTTTTCAAAAGCGTTATGACAAAGCACTCATGGCTTTTGGTCAGGCACATACATTTAACAAAAAAAACCCTATCCCTCTTATGGGCATGGGCTGGTGCTATTTCAGCCTCAAACATTATGAAAGAGCCCTTGAAAACTTTGATCGTGTAGAAAGATTAATGCCCAATTCGTATGAAGTTCACAAGGGTCGGGCTTTCATCTATCTAGAGCAAAAACGTGAGGACCTGGCAAAGCAGGAATTGAGTCAAATTTTCAAGGCAACTAATGTCGAAGATATCTTCCATCTTTGGCATCAATGGACGCATGAAAACCCGGATGCCGTATGGGAAATTGTACCTTCCAGTGCAGCATCCACATCTATATTCACCTTACCTGCTGAACACCCACGCTATCGTAGTGTTCTCTGGGGGTTACCGATCCACAAAAACATCTCGGAAATAGATACTGCATGGGAAGCCTATCATCAGGGAAAATATAAAAAAGCGATAAATTTATTTGAATATCTTGCCTTAGAGAAAAACCCAACGCTGGATGCCGTCAATGGCCTGGCTTGGAGCTTGATGAAAACCCAGCAGATCAATAAATCTGAAGAAGTTTTCAAGGAAATCCTAGAGCTTTATCCTCAATTCATTGGTGCGCTTAATGGATTGGCTGAAATAATAGAAATTAAGAAACAGCAGGCTGTATACGTCCAATATTATCTTGATCTGGGAAAATACCGACTCGCCAAAGAAAAACTCGATGAACTATTGTTCAAATATAAAAACTGGGCACACCCCTACAATCAGCATGGAAAGATATCATTGGCGAGGAAAGAGTATGACCTCGCCAAAACCTATTTTCTTGAGGCATTGGAAAAAGAGCCTAATAATTCTATAGCCGTAAATGGTCTCGAACAAATTTTAAAAGCCGTCGACAAACATTTATATAAAGCCGATCAAGCCTTAAAACAGGGTGATTATAAAACCGCCGCGCTAATTTAT
>JACKQG010008309.1_pt1 | contig 10157 bp, 7 predicted proteins | sample 8237621 | NCBI WGS metagenome assembly JACKQG01 (sample SAMN15677084, study PRJNA649215) | marine metagenome | biome: marine; feature: Black Sea; material: saline water; isolation source: suspended particulate matter (SPM) from the Black Sea western gyre | collected 2013-06-09/2013-06-10 | depth...
AACTCCTTCTTGTTCGCCAGATACTAAATGATAATCGCCTTTCTTATCTAATAAGATATATAATCTGCTTGTATCTTTCTTGTTTTCATACTCATCAACTTTTGCTTGAAGCTTCTCAATTGTTTTTTCAACATCGACTCCTTTTCCAATATCAAGCCATACATCATCCATTGTTTGACCTTTCTTTGCTGGAATCTTGTCAGGATCAATTTGCTGATCTATGAGTTTTTGTTTCAAAGCGTCTCTCTTAGCAATTGTTTCATTAGATAAATCGCCCATGTTGATTTTTGCTTGCAAGTCACCTAAAGCTGCGAAGAGTTTTCTTTGTTTCTTAGTATACTTAGTTTTAACACCAGTAACTTTTTCTTTTTCTTTATCAGCTTCAGATGCTACTGTATCTTCTTCTGAAGCGATTACAACTTCTTCTTCAGCTTTCACAACTAGTTCTTTATCCTTATCAAAGATTTTTACAATTAGTTTCTTTGGAGCTGAGAAAATCTTCTTCAATAAACCTGGCTCTTTGCCTGGTTGTACATTGTTTTCTGCAATTGTTTGCCAATGTGTGTCCCATGAAACAAATTTACCGTTATCATCCTTTGCTCTTGGAAACTTTACAACGTCTCTAGCGTTTATGCCATATTCATCTTTTAACTTTGTTTCAGCATCTTTAACAAGTTTGTACTGGTCATTATCAATCTTATTTGTTTCAGTATATATTCTGTTCAACTCTTTCTGAGCAGTAGCCATTTCAGTGAATAATGCTGCTGCTTCTGAAGATATAGTTTCGCCAGTAGCCTCTGCTTCTGGTTCATCTGTTGCTTCAGGTTCTTCTGGTTCATCAGGTTCTTCATTTTCTGTAGCTTCTTTTTTCTCGGCTTCTTTTTTCTTAATTATATCGCCAGGCTCTCTGATGTCAGGATCTGCTTTTTTAATAACAGTTGTTGTAACTCCAGCAGTTGCTTCTGGTGTTGCTGATTTGGCCTGAGCAGGTGCATCTTTGTCAATAACAACAGGTGCTTTTTTCTTTGGTGCTTCAGGTGGACCTTGAACTTGAGGGATTGGTTTTGCAATTCCATCTTGAAGGACAATCTTTGTCCAACAATCATATCTATTAATAATACCTTTACGATCCTTTTCTGAATCTGCGGTAAACAATAGTCCTGGATTGTCATGATCCTCTATTAAACAAGTGGCTCCTTGTAATGTTGGAACGCCACCATAGAACTCAATGACTGTATTGTCGGCTAAGGAAATACCCATTTCTCTTCCTTGAATATTAGATGTATGGTACACATTAAGCGCTCCTCCTTCACTAACAGCAATACCTATCTCGGCGCCTCTAATATTGGTGTTTTCTCCAACAGTTAGAACTCCATTTTCAGCAACAGCCACAGTATAGAAAGTTATGCCTTTAAGTTCAACATCTTCAAGGATGACTTCTCCTTCTGTTTGAAGAGCTGCTTTTCCTTCAAGTAATCCTCCTTTAAAATGAGCTTTTCCTCCAAAGATAGAAACACCCATGCCGCCTTTGATAATACTGTTTTCAACGTACATTTCAGCTTCTTCTCGCATCGCAATTGAAGGTTCAAGGTTAGTCAATGTTGTTGTAACCACGATTTCAGAATCTTTTATAGTCAATTTTCCTCTTGCAATAGTTATTGCCCAATCTTTAGCTACAAATTTAGAATTTAATATGGTGACGTCTCCATTTAGAACTGTCAATCTTGTGTCTAAGAAGTTTGAATCTTTGATATAGATTTTCTTTCCGTCTTCTTTAACATCTATTGCAAAAAAATCATATTCAGATCCGCCACAATCCATATTTTGTATTACAGTAATTTCATCTAAACCACCAAAAGAAGTGTCTGTAATTGCTTCGCCACATTTCAAATTGCTAATAACAATTGGTCCTTTAGCAGGATCATCATTTGATGGCTCAGTAATTTTAGGTGATTGTGGTTCTTCAGTTTTTGGTGCATCAAGTTCTTTTAGTTTTTCTTGTTCATCTTCACTTGAAACGAATTGAGGTTTTGGTTTCTTTAAGAAGTTGAATTCAACTGCTCCACCATCTTCGTTTGTAGCTGAGAAAATCTCAAGTTTTCCATCAGGATACTTAATTTGCACTTTTGTAAAGAACTGATCTGTTCCAGCGTATTGTCCGCCTTTTTGAATCAATAATTTTGTACCTTCTGGCAAAGTTTCATGGTTTCGCAAGACTAAATCAATACCATCACCAAATGTAACTGCTTGCAACAAGCCGTCATGTTTGTAATCCATGATAACCATTATTTCATTAGATTTGAAATCTCTTGGGCCATTGCCTGATAATACATTATAATCGGTTTTAATCTCAACATTGTAGAAGTATTCGTCTAGTAAGTCAATTTGTTTTTCACTTAAATAATTATATCTATATATGGTATTATCTCTGAATATCTTCTTGAAATAAGTTTTTATTGAAGCTCTTTCTTCATCACTAATCTTATCTGATATACTGAATCGAGCCTTAGCAGCAACAAAACCAGCGGTATATAAATCTAGATTGGATAACCAACGGCTGTTGTAATACTGTGTTGCAGCCATTGAATGTATGATTAAAGCTAATTTGTAATTATCGTGAATTTCTAAAGCCATTTCATAATTTGTTTTTAAATTATATAAGCTTGTTTTTGCATCTACCAATGTAGGATTATAAGCAGAACTAATAGTATTTTGTTGGGGGATATGAAGTTCATCGTAAGGTTGTTCTATAATATTAGCTTGTTTGAGGAGATTTTTCATAAATGTGGAATATCGATTTAAATCAGATTCTGATTTTATTTTCAAACCAGCAGATAGTGTGTATTTGAGTTCTTTAGTTGTTGTGTCAACTTCTGCTTTGTCAATATGAAGCCCAGCATATTCTACTAGAGCTGTCGCTAAAACTTGTATGTCTGCAGATTCGAATTCAGAAGGTGATAAGGTCGTAATATCCAATGGATTTACTTTCAATAATTCGTTGACTTCATCTGCACTCTTCCCAGCGGAAACTAATCCGCTTGCTAATACTAGTAGAACTAATATTGCCGTTGTTAGCAAATATTTCTTCATTTTTGTCTATCCTCCTAAATCACGAATACTAAGAATGATTCTCCTTTCTCAATGTTAATGATGTTTTGTCCTGCAATCGGAATTATCTCTATTTCTGCATTGTGTATTGATTGTAATCCTGACAGTAGCATTGAATCAAAACCTTCATTCACATCATAACTTTCAAGAACTCCTTTAGCAAGTTCTAATAATTCATTCATAGCAGATTCTTTGCTATTTGAAATGACATATTCTGAACCTTCATATGTGAATCTCGTTGCAACAGTGTAACCACCATCACCTAACATGACGCTAGATGTTGTAACTGATAAACCTTCTAAGTTTAAGCCTTCAAAATCAGAACTCTGTATACATGAATCCATGTTCTCATCGATGTAAGAAGCAAGGTTTTCTTCAATAGTTGCAGCTAGAACAACGCCATCATCAAAGTATGGTATGTTGTAGATAAATAATTCGGTTGTAGGTTGTGGTGGATAAATATATCCTCCTTGATTACTTATAATTAAGTTTCCTTCAGTTAGCAAATTGCTAACGCAACTTTTAACAAAAAATGATGCGCCTGTTTGTTGTGCGTCCAATCCTGGACTTGTACGGCTTTGGTTCATAATGAGGAAAATTAAAGCAACCACAATAATTAGAACTATACCAAGTAATGCAAATAAAGTTATCTGACCCCTCTTCATGTATATCTTCTCGTATATAATACTATATAAATATTTCGTTAGAATCCGAGAATAGAAATAATCAGAAATTAAAGAAGTAATTTCTAGTCTTTGAAATTTGAAAATTTCAAAAAATTAAAAAACCTTAAGCTTTCAAGAATATTATGGGCTCTTAGCTCAGTCTGGTAGAGCGTTCCGTTCGCAACGGAGAGGCCGCGGGTTCAACTCCCGCAGAGTCCATTATTTATTAAAAGAATATCCTCTTGGAACAACTGTTATTCCGCTATCTGTAACTGTGAATCCTCTTGCTATGTCTTCTTCTTTATTAGCACCAATACTTGTTCCGTAAGGAATGGTGACATGTTTGTCTATGATTGCTTTTTTTATGAATACATGTTGACCAATATTTGCATTGCCCATAATTACTGAGTTCATTATATTTGTGGCTTCTTCAATTAAAACATTGTATCCAATAACAGAATTCTCGATTGCAGCACCTATACTTACAACTCCTGGTGATATGGCTGAATTCATAGTAAGACCAATATGATCTGGTGTGCTACTAATTAATGCTGGTGCATGTGATTCTGCATATGTAAGAATTTCCCATCCAGGAGTATTTGGATTAATTAATGGATTTGGTCCTTTCATATCCATTGCAGCTCTATAATACTCATCAATATTTCCTATGTCTCTCCATTGTCCTCTCTGTATGTCAGACAATCCCGGAATCATATTATCCATGAGATTATAAACAAACATAGGTGCGCCAGCTCTAAGCATTGTAGGAATAACATCGAATCCAAAGTCATGTGAAGAATATTGATCTGGTGACTCTTGAATTTTTTTCAATCCTTCATCTGTTTTAGGGTTTGCATATTCTTTTGCTGCATCTCGAATTAATTCTTCTAATAATGGTTCTGGTTGAAAAGCGTAATTTCCCATTGAAGCTAAACAATAATCAGGATTGCCAGGCATAGCAGTAGGGTTTTCAGGTTTTTCTTCCCATCCAATAACTCTCCAATCTTCATCAACAACAATTACTCCATAGTTTTTCGCAGCCAGTTCTCTTTTAACAGGGATGGCTGAAATTGTTAAATGAGCTTCACGATCAATATGGAATTGGTTCATTTGAGAATAATCCATCATATAGATATGATCTGCTCCAAGAATGTTAACAACGTCTGCTGAGTATTCTTCAATTTCTCTAATATTTTTAGATATTGCATCAGCAGTTCCAATATACCATCCGCCATTAGCGCCTTGAATTGGCAAGAGAGTTTTTATTTCTTGATCTCTGCCAACACCTATTCTACTATACCAGCCATGTCTAATATGTCTCTCCGCAGATCTGGATTCAGATTGTAAGAGAACTGAAATCATATGAATTCCAGAATGATACAAATTACTAAGCACCCAATCCATTACTCTGCCTGATCCAAAAGGAGTTGCAGGTTTAGCTCGTTCATCGGAAATTGGTGCGAATCTTGTTCCGCTTCCCCCGCCCAGTACTAATGCTTGTCCTTTCATGATGTTTATGGAACTAAGTTTTATTTAAAAGCCTTTAGCCTCTTCACAAAGTTTTTAAAACAATCATTGTTTTCAAACAGAATACGGGCTCTTAGCTGCAATGGTTTCGTCCATTGACACTGAAGTGGGTTACAAAATTCAAAGAATTTTGAACTTCAAAAATCTTCGATTTTTGTAAGTTTCGCTTCGTTCAAGCCCACAAAAAAACTTACGGGCTCTTAGCTCAGTCTGGTAGAGCGTTCGGTTGGCATACAAAAAAGACGATTCTTTTTTGAATCTGTCCTACGTCCAGAAATCGAAAGGCCGCGGGTTCAAATCCCGCAGAGTCCAGTTTAACGAAGTGAAACTGGATCTCTGGGTACCAAAAATCTTCATTGTTTTTGAGAACCGCAGAGTCCAGTTTTACTTTTTATTTCTCTAAAAATATATAAATAAAGTTTTATTTCTGTTTTTATGACATCAAACCCAATAGAAATCCCTGATGATTATGGTTACAACGTTAATCAATTCATATTACCAGATCATATTGACAAAAGAAGTATTTCTTCAATTCTCATTCCTGGCGGTATGATTAGAGATAGAACAAAAGCTCTTGCAAGAGAAATTACTCGTGAATATGGCCAAAAAGATGTGTATTTATTATGTGTGTTAAAAGGAGCTCATCAGTTTTTCTCAGACTTAATGCATTTTATGCAAGATCAAATGTCTGCAACTGATAATGCTTTTGGTTATGATTTTATTCCTGCATCAAGTTATGAAGATACACAAAGTACAGGAAATCTTTCTATAGGAACTCTGAAGGACCCATCTGTTTTAGAAAATAAATATTTAATCTTAGTAGAGGATATAATTGATTCTGGACATACAATGGTTGGCAAGAATTATGTAAAAGGACAAGTTCCTATCGATGGATTAATAGGGCATTTCATGCAATATAACCCTCTTGAAATATCAGTTGCTTCTATGATTGTTAAAAGAAATTCCGAGAGCAACAATTTCCAACCAAGGTTTGTTGGCTTTTCAATTCCTGACAAATTTGTTGTTGGATATGGTCTTGATTATAATGAACATTTAAGAGAAATAGGGCATTTATGTGTTCTAAGTGAAGCTGGTATAAAAAAATATGCACAGAAAAATACATCTGTATAGCAATATTTAAAAACACACAATATTTTTCTACAAATAGGTGGTTATGATTGCAAAAACTAAGATTAAAGGAATAATGTTTGATTTCTGGGGAACAATAGTAGAAAATGGGATCTTTCCAAGTCCTGTAAGACAAGCTCAAAGAATTCTAAGAATCAATAGGCCGTTTCCAGAATATATTGAACGATTTGAACAAGCATTTATGACTAAAAATGTCGAAACTCTAACTGAAGCGTTTCATAATGTTACTAAAGAGTTTGAAACTAATCCGCCCGAATTTGTATATGAAAAATTAGTTGGTATGTGGAATAAAAACACTTTTTTATGCAAACCATTTCCAGAAACAATTGAGGTTTTAAATGATCTAAAAAAGGATTACAAACTAATACTAATCTCTAATACAGATAATCTCTCAGTCCCTCAATTGCTTGACAAATTTGACTTGAGAAAATATTTTGATGAAATTATTCTTTCATGCGAAACAGGTTTATTGAAAACTAATAAGGACATATTTGAATTAGCTTTGAAAAAAACCAAGTTAAAAAACACCAATACAGTCATGATTGGCGACTCCATACCAACTGATATTGAAGGCGCTAAGAAAGCAGGTATCAGAGGAATTCTAGTCGATAGAAGGGACACTAGAGAGTTTGACGACAAGATGGCTACGCTATCAGAAATTAAAGAAAAAATCAAGGGGTGATTTTTTGAACGATTGCATTTTTTGTAAAATTGCAAAAGGCGAAGCACCATGCCATAAGATATGGGAGGATGAAAAACATCTTGCATTCTTATCAATATTTCCTAATACTGCTGCATTCTCAGTTGTTATCACAAAAGAACATTATTCTAGTTATGCATTTGACCTAGATGATGATGTCTTGGAAGGATTAATCGTTGCTTCGAAGAAAGTTGGAAAACTAATTGATTCTAAACTTGAAGATGTTGGGAGAACGGGTCTAATATTTGAAGGATATGGTGTTGATCATATCCATTCAAAGCTGTTCCCTATGCATGGAACTGCTGACATGAGTACTTGGAAACCAATTGAGTCTAGGAAAGAAACATTTTACGAACAATATCCAGGGTTTATATCTTCTCACGACGCTGGTAGAGCGGATGATGAGAAGTTAGCTGCTTTGGCTAAAAAAATAAGAGGAGAAGAATGATTAGGGAAGAAGGTTGTGTTTTCTGCGAAATAGCTGATAAGAAAAAGCCTGCAGACATAGTTTTCGAAGATGATAAAGTTCTTGCAATTCTTTCAAACGCTCCAACATCTAAAGGACAGATAGTTATTCTATGTAAAGAACATTATGTGAACTTATTTGACATGCCTTTGGACTTAGCGCAACATATGTTGGCAGTGATTAAGAAAATTGCGCCTGGCGTTGTTAAAGCCATGGGCACTGATAGTTACATTTTGGGTATGAACAATGGTCCTGCTACGAGAAATCATGTTGATCATGCTCATATGCATATTGTTCCAAGACATATGGATGATGATCTGCCAAAGTGGCCAGATGGAAAATATGCTGAAGGCGAATCTGAATTAATTAAAGAAAAAATAATTAAGAGCTTAAATAGTTAAATATTTATAAGGGTCTTTTTTCTCAAAACATGAAGAGTCGGCGTAGTATAGCCTGGCTAATGCCCCAGACTCATATATTTGAGTGTTGAGCCGAAAAGCGATGAAAGACTTCATGGGGTAATCTGGTGATCGGGGGTTCAAATCCCTCCGCCGACACTCTTTTTATATTGATGAAATCGATCTTCATGCTTAGGGTTTAAAAAACCAATTTTTCTTCTAAACAATAATAAATTTGTCTGGCCATTTGATTGCAATCTGAAAAGTGTATTCCAGTTATTTTGGTATTTTTTTGAAATATAAACTTTTGATTTTATCCCTTTTAATTTCAAGTAAGCACTTACTTGCTCCAATAAACCTTTTGAAATGCTGGAGATCTCTAATCTCGGATATAATGTTCCATTATTATTAGTCAACACCAAAGAGCCATCTGTTGCAAAAAGTCCTTTTATAACAAATCTTTTGAAATTATTGAATTTGTAGTTAATTATTAATTGTGTTACTTTCTTTCCGACAGGAAAACTAATTGAAGCGAGTTTTTCAAATAACTTTTTATCACAGAAATTAAATTCGATTTTGCCGTATTTTCTTCTCATACGAAAATTGGTTTCTTTATTCCTAATATTATTTATTATAGGATTAATCTTAACAAAAAAAGCATAGTCATCTTTTTTATGTCCTGAGATAGAAATGAAATGGTGTTTGCCAACTTTACTGAGACAACCGTCACCAAGCACGATCCCATAAAATGTTGCAAATTGTTTGTTTAATCTCATACTTAAGCCTCTTTGTGAGATAACAATAAACAAAAGGAACAGGTTTATATACACTGCGTATGAATGTCCAGTGATAATCTCCCCTTCGGCACTTTTTTCTAATAAAAACTTATAAATACTAGTCATAATTATATATCATTAAAATGCTCGACATAAAACTTCTTAGGGAAAAAACCGCTGAGGTTAGAAAGAACCTTGCAAGGCGTAAAGATAAGAGTATTCTTGACAGATTGGATGCTGTCTTGAAGAAAGATGAAAAATACAGGAAGATTCTTTTTTCCGTTGAGCAATTAAGAAAAGAAAGGAATCAAAAGAGTCAGTTAATCAATCAACTCCAAAAAGAAAAGAAAGATTTCAAAAAAGTTATTTTAGAAGTTAAAAAAGCAACACAAGATCAAGCTAAGAAAGAAGAAGAATTGGCTAAAGTGGCTGCTGAACTAAGGTCTGATCTTCTTAGAATTCCTAATTTAATGCATGAAAGTGTTCCTGTTGGTAAGGATGAACATGATAATGTTGAAGTAAAAAGAGTTGGTAAACTACCAAAATTGGGCTTCAAACCAAAAAATCACTTCGAACTACTTGAAAACCTTGGTTTAATTGATTCAGAAAGGGCCAATAAAGTAGCAGGACACGGATTTTTCTATCTAAAAGGAGATTTAGCATTACTAGATTTTTCATTACAGAAATTCACAATCGATTTCTTAGCAAAGAGAGGTTACATTGTCGTTGAACCACCTTTTATGCTTCGAAGAAAACCGTATGAAGGCGTAACTGATTTAGATGATTTTGAAAATGTCATGTACAAGATTGATAATGATGATTTATACTTAATTGCAACTTCAGAACATCCAATGGCTTCATATTACATGAATGAAGTTCTAAACGCACAAGAATTACCAATCAAATTTTGTGGTATAAGTCCTTGCTTTAGAAGAGAAGTGGGAAGTCATGGTAAATACACTAAAGGACTCTTTAGAATGCACCAGTTTAACAAAATTGAACAATTCATCTTTTGCAAACCAGAGGATTCATGGAAGTTGCATGCAGAATTACAGAAGAATTGTGAAGACTTGTACAAAGAACTAGGAATTCCATATAGAGTTGTAAATGTATGCACTGGTGACTTAGGCATTATAGCTGCAAAGAAGTTTGATACTGAGATTTTAATGGCTGATGGTGAATACAGAGAAGTTGGTTCAAATTCAAACTGCACTGACTACCAAGCAAGGAGATTAAACATTAGATATCAAGAAGGAGAAGGAAAACCAGTCGCTGGATTTGTACATACTCTAAACAACACAGCAATTGCCACTTCTAGAACCATGATTGCAGTTATTGAAAACAATCAAAACAAGGATGGTAGTATAA
>JACKQG010008311.1_pt1 | contig 10157 bp, 13 predicted proteins | sample 8237621 | NCBI WGS metagenome assembly JACKQG01 (sample SAMN15677084, study PRJNA649215) | marine metagenome | biome: marine; feature: Black Sea; material: saline water; isolation source: suspended particulate matter (SPM) from the Black Sea western gyre | collected 2013-06-09/2013-06-10 | depth...
CTTTTTTTGTTTTGGGCCACATAGTGGGTGCAGTTCGGGCGGGTTTGGGCCGGTTCGGGCGGGTTTGGGGATGGCTGGAAATAAGAACAGCGGCAACCGGGGAACACCGAAGAACAAGACGCCGATTGACAAGGAAAAAAGGATTGTGTCAGCGTTGAAAGAGGGCAAGGGCGTTGTTGAAACCGCCGTACTCACCGAGTCGAGCAAAAACGTAGTCCAGCGGATTAGAAATGAAAACGCGGATCAGTTGCCCGTTTGGCGGAAAAGAACAGCGGAAAATATGATGCGCGTTCACTCCAAGCTATTGGACACACTGGAGCAATCAATTGACAACACCGATCCCGGCTCCAAGACTTTAAGCTCGGTTTCCATTTCCCTAGGTATATTATCTGACAAATTGCAAGCGATCCAGCAAACCGGGCCGCAGATCGTCGAACATCGTCACTTGCACGTTAATCATTCCGACGTCAATTCCCTGTTATCTGACAATAAGTCAGGAGGGAACGACGGAAAACAAAGGGAAACCGGGCGGGAAGGGACAATAGCGGACACAAAAGGCGAGGCGATCGACGTTGAACCAGTGAAGGAGAGCGGATCGCTGGGCGAGGACTCAAAGAGGGGGGGAGGGGGTTGCGCGAATCGCGGCGCACTGGATACATAATGGATTTAGCTGTTACAAAATTTTTTATAAAAAGGGCATGAAGGAGTCTGAATTAGCAGAATATCTCGGTGTTCCACGGGCGCAACTCGTCAAGTTCCGTAAGGAGAATCCCGAATACACCTACAAAGTCGGCCCCGCAATCCACTGGACTGAAGGAGGCTGCGCGGCTCTCTACATAGACCTCGGCCTCGACCGCCCGCCCGACTACAAGCCGAAGGAAACATTCGCCACCACTGAACGCTGTCATTTCCCGAACAAAAACTTGGTGGAGGCCCGGCTGGACGATGGCAAGCAGATACTTGTGAGAGTGCGCGACTCGTCGATGTTCGTCCCAAAGATGCGAATACCGATAAAGCCAAACGGGAACGGCTGGATGGTGACGCGGCATCCGAAGCGGCGGGGGAGAATATGAAGATTGATAAAGATAAACTAGCATCAAACATAGCAGACGGGTTGGACTTAAAAACCGACATGGGGCGTGAGATTGTGAAGGTCGCACTGGAATGTATGAAGTTGTTTGATGACAAGCAGCAGGACTATGGCAGCGCAAACATTTTGATGACTGGAGAGTTGGGTGTGGCGTGTAGGTTGCAGGATAAGGCGAGCCGAATACGGCACATTTTGATTAAGCAACTCAAGGGCGACACGAAAATCAACTATGAATCCTTGGAGGACGCATACATAGATGTGGCTAACATTGGGATGATTGGGATGTTGTTGAGTCGGAACCTCTGGAAATGAAAGCAATTTTAGGAAAGAAACAAGTAGTATGGAAATAGACGAAGAATCAAATGCCGAAGAAACTAACTTACGGAAGAAACTTTTTGAGTATGTGGCACTGTGTGAAAACTATGAGCGAAGGTTGGACATCAGAGTCAAGACCATTGAGTTTCTAACCCAAAAAATCATCGATTTAGAGAATAGATGAAATAAAAGATCGGCCAAGCTGGAAATAATTATGGGATCGGTTAAGCAAGACGAGATAAGGCGCATGGACACGCATAGGGAATTATGTGCAGCGGCCCCGCCATGTGACAGGTGCGGCGGCGAAGTGGATGATCCAGATGAGGGGAAGTGTGATTGGTGCAATCACATGACAGACAAAGACGATTAAATGTCCTTCACTCCCACACCGCACCCCGTACTTGTCGTGCCTTCAAAGGCGCGTATGCAGGAGTTTGCGGATCGCGGGGATGAGGGGCTGGACGAACTAGCCCGCGCACTGGAGCAGCGCGAGCAACTAATCCAACTGGAAAAAGAAGACCCCTACCGCTACGGATTTGAACCCGGCAACTGGAAAGACGCGGACGAACTCTGGAAGGGCTGCGGCGAATTACTAATCCAAGGAGGCAACCGGGCCGGAAAGTCCGAATTCGCCGCCAAGCGCATAGTGCAGATGATGACTGCCAAGAAAGGTGCGAAAGTTTGGGTGTTGGGGATGACGGCGCAGAGTAGTATCCGCGACCAACAACAACTCGTTTACAAATACATACCGACTGAGTGGAAGAACATTAAGAAGGGCCGCGTACAAAATGTAAGTTTCAGCCAGAAAAATGGCTTCACCGAAAACACCTTCGTTTTGCCGAATGGATCGCAGTGTTGGTTTATGAATTATTCGCAGGAAATGCGAGTGATTGAGGGTGGCGAGGTGGACATGATTTGGTGTGACGAGCTTGTGCCGCTGCCGTGGATTGAGACGCTGAGGTTTCGGTTGGTGACGCGGGCCTCCAGCCACGACCTCTCTGGAAGGCTACTAATCACATTCACCCCCGTGGAAGGCTACACCCCCACAGTGAAGGAATACATATCGGGGTATCGGGTGCTGGAGGCGCGGCCTAGCCCACTTCTACCCGGCACAGTGAACGTCCCCGGTTGCCCGGCTGGAACCATGCCGTACACGGCGCAGTGTAGGAGGCCCGCCGCCCGGCTCATGTGGTTCTTCACCGACATGAATCCGTATAATCCGTATGAGGAAATGAAGAAAACCCTTAACGGGGAGAACAGTATACAGATTAAGTTGCGGGCGTATGGGTATGCGGAGAATCTTGCTGGAAGCCAATTTCCGAAATTTTGCGAGGCCCACACACTGGAGGCAGATAAAGTCCCAGCGGAAGGCACGAACTACATGGCCGTCGATCCCGCGTGGAATCGGAATTGGTTTGTGCTTTGGTTGAGGGTGGATGATCGAGGGCGTAAATACATTTACAGGGAGTGGCCTAATTTAGACGAATATGGGGAGTGGGCAGTGCCGGGGGATAAGGCCGATGGTGCGCCCGGCCCGGCACAGAGCGTGGGGGCTGGACGCGGGCTTCCAGAAGTGAAGGAAATCCTTGCCGACTTGGAGCAGGGCGAGGACATCGAGGTGCGATACATCGACCCCCGCGCTGGAGCCAGCCAAGCAGCGGGGCGCGAGGGCGGCACAAGCATTATTGATTTATTGGGGGAAGGCGAAGACCCCATGTATTTTGAGCAAGCCGCTGGAATCTCGGTGGCCAACGGCTTAACCATTGTGAATGATTGGCTAAACTACGACCAGAACGAACCCGTGACGGCAGTTAATGAGCCGAGCCTCTACATAAGTAAGCAATGTGGCAATCTGATTTACAGCTTGCAGGAGTGGACGGGGCGCGACGGGGAGAAGGGTGCGAGCAAGGATTGCATAGACACGCTGCGATATTTGGCCGTGATGGAGCCGATATTTGTGAATGACAAGACCTTCGCTGGATCGGCAGTAGGTACATATTGATGCGGTTGTTTGAGTTACCAGTGTTGGTGAGGCCAGATGAGGCGGCGGCAGTTACCGGGTTGAGCAAGAAACAACTGGCGCAACTTGCGAAGCTGAATGCGTTAAGAATTTACAGGACGGTGGGAGATCACCGCCGGTATTATAGGGACGACTTAATTAAACACTTAAAAAGGGAAAAGAAAGATGGAGATAGTTGATAAATTAGCGAAGGCAGCGGACACACCAGATGTGCGGGAATTGGCGGCGGAATATAGCCGTAGCCTACACGATGGGGAATCGCTGGATAAAATATCTGATGTGGACAACATTAGATTCACACGCTGGACGGGGCAAACCACGGACGGGCGCAAGCACAGCGAGAGCTTACCAGAGGGCAAAGAGGCTTTCCCTTGGGAGGGCGCGAGCGACACACGCATTCCGTTGGCCGACCAGATCATAAACGACACGGTGGATGTGCTGACCACCTCGTTTAGCCGGGCCACACTGAAGATTGGGGGAACCGAGATTGGTGACTCCGAGGCGGCTGGAGTGGCGAGTAGCATGATGCGGTGGCAGCGCGACACCAAACTCTACCACACACTAAACCGCGAATCCGAGTTGTTGGCCCAATACGGGCAGCAATACGGGTGGAGTGCTTTGTTTGTTGGGTGGGAGCAAAAGAGTGCGGTGAAGGGGCGCAAGATCACGATGGAGGAAGTCATGGCCTTGGCGCAGCAAGCGGGGGGCGAACTGGAAGCCTTACCTGACATGATAAATGATCCAGAGTCGGAGACTCATGTGGCGGAGATTCTACAAGCGCAATTCCCCGGCCTCGCAAAACGCAAGGCGCGGAAGGCAGTTAAGGAACTGCGCGACACTGGGGAAACGATTCTTCCACAGGCATACTTGGCGGTGAACCAACCAGCAGTTGTAGCGTTAAAGCCGTGGGAGGAAATCAGTCTGCCGCCCGAAACCGTGGATTTGCAATCGGCGCGAGTGATCTTCCGCCGGTTGTTTATGACGGAGGTGGAGTTGCGGGCCAAGGTTGTAGACGAGGACTGGAGCGAGGATTGGGTAGAGGCCGCAGTGAAGACGGCGGGCCGCTCGACGGAGTTCCACGACTTCACCGTGCAGTTGAGCGACCTGACTAGTGGCCACATTGACCGGCAGGACAACCTAATCGAAGTGGTGTATGCGTACAGTCGCCAACTGGATGACAACAACATACCGGGCATTTATTACACGATATTTAGCCCGATAGCCCAAACTGGAGATGGCGGTGAGGACATTCATGCGAAGCACGAACTACTCGACTACGTTCACTGCCGCTATCCATTCGTCGAATATCGCAGGGAAAAACTCAAACGCCGCATCACGGAGAGCCGTGGAGTGCCAGAAATCTGCCGAACTTGGCAGGACGAGATCAAGACTCAACGAGATTCGATATACGACTCGACGAGTTTCGAGACATTGCCGCCCATCATGGTGAACAAGCGGCTTGGGCTGGCGAACAAAGTTGGCCCGGCGGTGCAGTTGCCGGTGATGAAGGCTGGAGATTACGAGTTCATGCGCCCCCCGGCGCGGCAACCCAGCACAGCGTTCAACTTGATTGAAGCCGTGTCGCGTCAGGCCGACGAATATTTTGGCAGGGCGAATCAAGCAGTGCCGCCCGTGCAGACGCAGATAAAGCAGCAGCGACTTGTGAACAACTGGTTAACAGTGTGGACAGAGGCGTATCAGCAAATGTTTCAGTTGAGCTTGCAGTATTTGTCGCCCGAAGAAATATCCCGCATCACTGGAACCAACATCATTCCAGAATCAGATATGTACCAGTTTGATTTTGTGTTGAAGTATGATGTGAGAGAACTGGATACTGAATATGTGGAGAGCAAACTCTCAAACATAGCGCAGTACGTTGTGCCACAGGACGTATCTGGAGTGCTGGATCGGAACAAGTTAATCGGCATGATTACGAGGGCGATCAGTCCCGACATTGCGGAGGAACTTATCATCGACCAAGCCCCGGCTTCGCAGAAGATGTATGAGGACGTTAAGGGGCAAATTGGCCAGATGATGTTGGGCAACGAAGCCAGTTACACGGAGAACGACCCAGCCGCCCAGACTAAAATGCAATATGCACAGGAAATTGTTGGGCGCAACCCGAAGGCGCAAGAGGCGTTGCAGGGCGACGAACTGTTTAGGCAGTTGTTCGAGAACTACACAAAGAATCTGCAAATGTCATTGATGCAGCAACAAAACGCTCAAATCGGGCGCATAGGAGTGAGTCAAGTAACATGATGCAAAATCTGTCAGCGTTCCAGTGGCAGGGGGAGAATCCGCTTTGGAATGCCCTGCTGGATAATCTGGATGCCGCCATTGATGTGGAGATGGTGACGGCGGTTAGCGCAGACACGGTTGGTGAGGCGAGAGTTCATCAAGCGGGCCGCGCCGATGCGCTGCTGGATTTCAAAAACCATTTGGTTGAGTTGAGGGAGAGTGCAGTCTCGAAGCTCAACTGATATGTCGGTATAACGTATAGTCCATATTAGTAGTGGCCGCTCATCCTGTAATGGGGTGGGCGGCTTTTTTCTTCCTAATAGCATTTTCAAAAATACACCCAAACCCTCCCGAACCTACCCAAACCGACCCCCCAACCTAACTATTCTTTGCGACCCCGCTCTTATAGACGTTTAAGAGGTGCGGGTTTCTGCAAACCACAAAAATGCTGTCAGCCAAACTTGCGGGCTATAAATAAGCATGAGCGATAAGGGAATCGAAGCCGTGAGTGACGCGGCACAAACGGAAGTCACAACGAATGTCGGCGAACTTTTGGACGCTGACGGATTAGCGGGCCAACTGGAAATGCTGTTGGAACGCGAACCGGCAGAAGCACCGGCCTTGGAAGACGAGGAAAAAGCTAAAGGCGAACAGCCTCCCGATGAGGGTGAGTCGAGTGACCCACCGGAGGATGAGGCTAAAGCTGAAGAAGACGCTCTTTCACATACTGAAGAAGAAACTGCGGAAGCTGAACCGGCTTTAGATACCGACGAGCAATCGACTGAAAAGGACAAGGCCAACAAGGGGCTGTTCAAGAGGATCGACAAGCTCACGGCAAAAAGGCGCGAGGCAGAAAGCAGGGTTGACGGATTGGAAGCCGAGATTCGGACTTTACGCACTGAATTGGACGCCAAGGAGGAACTTCCATCGTTGCCGCCCGTTGATGGGAACCCATATAGCCGTTTGAAATCGACTCAAGAAGTCGAACGAGAAATGGATCAAGCCGAAGAAGTGCTTGAATGGTGTGAGGATAATACGGATGGCGCGGTGGTTAAAAACTCAAAGGGCGACGAAGTCGAATATAGTGCCGAGGAAATTCGGGGAATTAAAAAGAATGCCCGCAAATCCATTAAAAAGCACTTACCGAACCGGCTGGAATACTTGAAGGAAGAAGCTGCGGTAGCGCAGCAAGTAGAGCAAGTGTTTCCATACTGGAAGGACAGGAGTTCCGAGGGCTATCAAGAGGCTATGGAAATCCTCCGTAACAGGCCAGACATTCGCAATCACCCGACATGGAAAGCCGACGTAAGTGTTTTCCAGTTAGGGCTACAAGCCTACCGGGAGATGGTGAACAACCCTACTCAAAAGGCGGCGGCGAAGAAGGAGGTTAAGAAAGCCCCCGAACAACCCGCCGCCCCGGCTGCGGCCCCGGCCACATCGAGCGCATCTAAAGCCCGTTCAGTTTCCGCGAGAAAAAACTTTGGTTCTGAAAATTCGGTGGATTCTTTAGCGACAGTATTAGAATCGGACTACATATAGTCTAAAATATTAGGGGATATTATATTATGGCACTTCTTTTAGAAAAAGGATACAACGGCACTCAATCGGGTGGCCGAGAAGACTTGTCCAACCTTATCGCAAATGTTGATGCCCGTTCCACACCTTTTACGTCGATGGCGAAAAAGGGGAAGAAGCCGGGCAACGTCTTGATGGGTTGGCAGTTAGATAAATACGAAGACCCGGCAGTAACGGGAACCGTGGATGGTACTGACGTAGATATGACTTCTGCGGGCAGTTTCACCAACCCGGCCAAGAACCGGGCTTTGATGCAGAACTACGCGCAGATTTTCCGTCGCGTGTTTCGTGTGTCGAGCTTGGCGAACGAAATCCAAGTGGTTGCTGGCGTGAAGTCGGAACTCGCAAACGGCATCGCCAAGAAATTGGTGGAGATCAAACGCGACATGGAGATGACGTTCTTGAATGACGCTGACGCGCAGATCGACAACGGAACAAACGCATACTTAACAAAGTCGATGGGTTCGTTCCTACACGCATCTGGCACTGGTGGCGGCGCATCAGATGTCACCGTCCCGTCGAACTTCCGTTGCACGGCAATCAACACGACGGCTTCTGGTTCATTGACCGAGGCACTTGTGCAAACATTGTTGTCCACGTTGTTCACCAACACTGGTGTTATTCGTGATTATGATTTGCTTCTAGGAACTTCCTTGAAGCGGGCATTCACGAACTTCACGCAAAGCACCTTGTCTGCGACGGTTGGGGCCAGCCCAATCAAGACGTTCAGCCAAGACGCGGCTTCCAAGTCGTTCATTAATGCGATTGACGTTTTTGAGGGCGACTTTGGCCGGTTGCGATTGCACCCCTCCACATTTATTGCGGAGAGCGGCAGCGCGGTTCCGTTCAAGGGATATGCGATTCCGTTTGACCAAGTGGAAATCCGTTATGGAAAACTTCCGCAGATCAAGGAATTACAAGACAACGGCGGTGGCCCTGCGAGGCTCATCGAAGCGGTTGCTGCGTTGATCGTCAACAACCCGAAGGGTGTTGGCTACTTCAACGGCGCAAGCTAATTAGTATGATTGGGGTCGAAGGACTCAGCGACGAACTAGCTTCAAGCGTGGCCGGTGTGTTGCGTGGGCAGATGCAGCGCGAGCATGAAAGTGCTTATGCTGAACAAGCCCGCGCTGCACACGCGGCCAAGCGCGAAACTCGATCAGTGGAGGGGATGGGGGAACTCAAGGCGAGGATCAACCCCACCTCCTACCACTATTGGGGGAAACGGCTCGGCTATAAGTGCTGGGATGACCGCAAGTTTATGAAGGAATACTTGAGGGACAATCCAGAGAGCCGCGTGAACGGGGTGAGTGGCAAGGTTCAAGTGGGGTATGGGGGGGATGGGCCGATTGGCTATTACGACACTCCGGTTGGGCGCGTCACATACCGCAAGGTGTATGGGCCGAACGAGCGCGTCGAGGTAGATGCAAACGCTTAAATTCAGCACAGTTCTTTATGGAGTAGCCCAGTTAGCGGGACTGGATCGGGACAACTTACCGACACACTTCTTTAAGCAAGCCCGCGACTTGGCGAGCCAGAGGTTGTCGGTGGCATGGGACACGGAACGGTGGCCCGATTTGGTGCGCGTGGAGAGCGCGACGGTCACAACGGCGAGTGACATTAGCACGGCCCCGTATCCGACAACGGCGGGAATGATACTGCAAGTGTATCAAAAAGACCCCCGCGCAACGACAAACGCAATTCCAGTTGGATACTCGTTGTATGATACGGGAACGGCACAGCAAATAGTTTTATCCGACAACACCACACCCGTTTATGTGGAGTTTTCGATTACGCGGCCTAATTTTACGGGAGACACATACAGTTCTTCCACAGACTATGTGGTGGATGACCAAGTTTATTATTCCACCAAAGGACAATTTTACAACATGACCACAGACGCGACGGCTGGAACCGTTCCAACCGACACCTCAAAGTGGACAGTCGTTAGCATACCAAAGATTTTTGAGAACTACCTCATACGAGGAATTTATGCGGATTACCTTCGAGCAAACGGCCAACTCGAAATCGCGGGTCTGGAAGACCGCACCGCTGAAGCCTTCATCACCGTGGAAGCGGATAAGGTGTATAGGCAGCAGGGCCAAGTGAAGAAACTTAATTTTGTAGGATATTAAATTATGAAAGTACGAGCAGTAACAGGCGCGAGAACAATCACGGCGAACAGCACGGGATCGTTCAGCACGGCCCCGGCGGCATTGGCGGCAAACGACTATCGAAAGTCGTTCATCATAACAAACATGGCGGTGGACAAGTTGCTTGTTAATTTGTCTGGAACCGCACCAACCGCCACGGCTTGCCACTTCGTCCTTCCCGGTTGCAGTTCAACCGCAGATGGCACGGGCGGCACGTTGAGCGTGGACGGGTATGTGGGTGCGGTGAAGGTGGCTGGAACGGGGGCTGGAGGCAGTTACTCGGTTGTCGAGTTCGGTTAAAATAAAGGAATAATATGGGAGCAGTATTTAGCGGCGGCGGCGCAGTTGTATCATACGATGACGGTGTACAAGCTGCTGCCAGCGGCGCGACAGGAACCGGCGGCACACAGCGCAACGAGTTCGCGGCGGCGATCAAGAGCGTCACGTCGAGCGCGACCGTTGGTGCAGTTTTTTTATATTCGACCAAAGACGATTCAGACGGTGGCGCGTGGCGTAAGAAGTGCAAGGGGTTGAGTTGGTTCGACGAGGCATCGAGCGCAACCAGATCGGCGCGGAGCGAGTTTCCCGCGATGGCGTTGATTGTTGCGGATAATGTCACGAACGATACCCTCAGCATCTACGACCTTGACGATGTGGCTGCGCCTCTTTGGTTGCAGATTAGCGGGGGGAGTTCGTCCACGGCACCGTGAAGAAGCTTAGACATTTCTTCATTCTACGCACTAAACTGGCGGGTGTTTCTCGCCGC
>JACKQG010008312.1_pt1 | contig 10156 bp, 9 predicted proteins | sample 8237621 | NCBI WGS metagenome assembly JACKQG01 (sample SAMN15677084, study PRJNA649215) | marine metagenome | biome: marine; feature: Black Sea; material: saline water; isolation source: suspended particulate matter (SPM) from the Black Sea western gyre | collected 2013-06-09/2013-06-10 | depth...
CATGTTTCAGCAACTTTTATCGAAGTGCGAAATCCTTGTCAACTCCTGCTAACGCCTTAGGCTTGAGCTGCTTCCGTAGAAACAGTCAAAATAGTTATGAAACCTTGTGTTCTTCCAATCAACATTCAAAATCCCCCTAAGTGACTGTGAGTCAGCTCTAAGCCTTTGTTATATTTTCCATATTTTCTCGTAAGCAAGTTTTGCCATTTGCTCCGCATGTGTGTTAACTGACTCTGGGGTCCATGCTGCCTGTTCTGCAATGAACTTTGGAACAGTGTATCCTTTGTCTTTGAGGAGTTTCTTCTTCTTTGGAAAGTCTTTGGTTGACAACTTACCATTCATCTCTTCATCCAATAATATCATATTTCCTAAACTACCAATAACTTCCACAGTCCATTCTTCATCACCATCAGCCTGCGCATGTAAGTGTTCCACTGTGAGCTCATCATAATCAGACGGGTATTTGTATTTGTGATGCTCAGAAAATGACCTGAGAATATACTGAACTAACTTTTTCTGCTTTGTATTTGAATTCGTAAAATTCACTTCCTTGAATGCAACAGTAAATTCGTCCAATGATGGTATCTTTGATCGCAATTTGCCAACTAGCACTTTAATTTCATCTGCAGCGGTTCCAGAGTCTTTTGCGTTAAATAGTTTCCGAGCAAAAGATGAATACATTGCTGAAATCCCTCCCGAAGATCGCGAGGAAGTAATTGCAGTAAAAATGAAATGAAACTTTTCAATTGCTCTTAACGTGTCTCTTAGCTTAGCATTTTTAATAATATCTGATCTATAAGCGCGAATTAATGAAAGAACTGCGGGTGTTGGTTGTGCTAATTTGAATAGCTGAAAAGCAGTTAGAGATTTAGTGATTGCGACTTCATTTTTCTTCCATTGATAAGTGACCTCGTGTAATGAGCGGTATAGATGTGAATCTTTTACTAGCCTGTTTAAATGCTTTTTTGCGGTTTGTTTTGTAATTTCCTTCTTCAGCTTTCGAAACAATTTCTTCTGTGGGATCGCTTCATATCTGGAAGCCCAATAATGATAGATAAATGTATCAGTCGAAATTTCAATCGAGGAGCTTCTGATTGTCTCCAAGATTTTTTCCCACTTTATTTTTGCATGGTCAACCTCACCTGTTGATTTAATGTGTTTTGAAAAATGATTCTTTACCAAATCAGTTAGTGCTAAATCTTTACCTCTCGTATTAAGTGTTTCAAAGATCAAGTATGCATCATCTTCATTATCAAGGGTGATAAAGATCAAGTTTAAGTTTGATACAGCTTCTCTTAGTTCAATTAGTTTGCTCTTTTTAGTTTTTAATTTCTTTTCTTCAGGAATGGTAGTGTCATTCTCAATAGATTCAATTGCAGACCCTATTAGTTTCTGAAATCTAACGTGAGCATTTTTTAGATTAAGCTCTTCTTTTAAAAATTGTCCATCAAACTCTGCATCCTCACCATATTTCTGTATCTGTTCTTGGAAATATGGAAACGAGGTTTCTGTCTTAAGCACATATTGTGCGATATTATTACGATCCTTCCTTTCTATCAGTTGATGAATTCCCTCCGCTAAATCTTTAAACCCTAATTCATCAAAGTAATCGCGCAATACACATAACATTATCGTGATAGTTGTGATACGCTGTTGCCCATCTACTAAGGCGTAATGTTGCTTCTTTTTTTTGTAGACCACCATTGATCCGATGAAATAATCATCAGATTGATTTGTAATAATGTCCTCCCAGAAATCACTAATGTTCTCATCTTCCCACGAATACGGGCGCTGGAATCTAGGAACATGAAAATATCTTGAGTTTAATAGACTATCAATATCAGTATCTTTTGATTCGATTTTCATTGGATTGTCCCTTTATTATAGATTGAGGATAAATATAACGCCTTAGGCTTGAGCTGCTTCCTGAGAAACAGTCAAAATAGTTATAAAACCTTGTGTACCGCGTATCAATATTCAAAATCCCCCTAAGTGACTGTGAGTCAGCTCTAAGCCTTTGTTAGGCAGGGGAAGGTTCCTCTGTGTTGATCTTTTAGAATCATACGGACGACATTCTACTTGCTTCCGACATTTAAAGCAACTGATGCAATAAATATGAATTCAATTAATTACTCTTATCTCCGCCTGGCGCGAGAATTCGTTGCACTTGATTAACAGCGTATTGGAAACCGGAGTCTGGATCGCTCAACAGCCGCTTTGTTTCGCTCGCATGCGAACGAACACGCGGATCTTTGCTCGCCACTGCCCTGCGAAGAACTGGCTCGATAACTTCCTCACCGAGAGCGACAAGAGCAATACTCAGGCTGCGTTGCACTTCCTGATTACCCCGACCAATCTGATCGGATAACTCTTCTGCCAAAGAATTCTCCCGCCCGGAAGGTACAAGGACGACGGCAGCACGCCACGCCGCCTGAGCAACAGTGTCGTCTGAGTCGCGCAGCAGAGCCCGGGTGATTGCTGGCCAGGCTCTTGCGTCCGTTGTCTTGGATAGGGTGTGTAGAGCTTGGCTTCGAGCTTGAATACCCTCCGAACGCAGTTCAGAGAGGAGCTTAGGGACAGTAACATCTGCGGGGCATTGTATCAGTGCCCAAGTGAGAATTTCGCGAACGTAAAAGTCCGGCTCGATGGCGCATCGAGCTATTAAAGTGTCGACAAATCCCTGTTCGGGATTGGAGCCGATTGCCAGTGCGGCTCTCAATCGCATTGACGGATTGTCAGAAGTCAAGGCAGCGATTATGCTCGATTCTAATGGTTTAACATCTAATTCATTCACTAGCAACATGTCCTTTTTCAAATGTCGGTCAATATCTTGGAGTGTATATCAAAAGACTAATTGATTGGTACGGAATAAAGCAACCACCATAATATCCATACTCTGCCTAACGTGCTCGGCTTGAGCTGCTTCCCGAGAAGTTATTGCTTTGTGAGTTAATTGTATCCCTCCACATCATTTTCAATTTGCACACCCTTCGAGTGAGTCCGCTCTAAGCCGTTGTTATACCGAAATGTATCTACATTAAATCACAATGTAGTGTGAGAATAAATGTGCTCCAAAGTGCGCGATTATCGCTGCCTCTAGCCCATATCTCCAAAACAAAAAACCAGCTACAATTCCAAAAAGTGAATTGAAGGTGATAACATATGCTATACTAGCTAATGATAGTGATTCCCCAGCGATTAGTGATGCAGCTGGTATGTGCCCAATTGCAAACAGAAAAGCGCTCAATAGGATACCAAGCACCACAATGGTTGTTTTTGGGTTCCCGTTTCTCTTTTGAAACAACAACCACAAAACCCACACAAAGAATGACATCACTCCCCATCTCAACAATATTTCTTCAGTAATTCCCCCGTACAAAAGTTTCACAAATAATGGAAATATTGGCAATACTTCAGAATTACTCAATTGACCAGGGATGATAAGGTTAGCGATTATAAGGACTATGCCTCCAACTAAGCCACCGACAACTCCAGGCAATATTTGGGGTTTTAATGCATCTTTTGTTGATCCACCTGTCGTGAATGCATGTATTGCTGGTGCTTCTAAGCCAATTTTGTCTGTCAGCTTAAATCCACCCCAAGAAGCAAGTGCTAGCAAAATGGAACTTTGGAGAGTTGACAATACCACAGCAAACTCAATGGAAATTGGAATTTCTTGATTCTGTAATAATGCTGGTACCACAAAAATATTAACTGCTAATACTCCAAACATCCCAATAATCCATATGTCCAGCAGTAGTTTATTTTTCTGAGTCATTTCATGTCTCTTTATTTTCGGTATAACGCTCTTGGCTTGAGCTGCTTCCCAAAACAGACTCGCTTTGTTCGATAATTGTATCCATCCACTTCATATCTGTCTTCCACTTCTCTGCGTGTGAGTCAGCTCTAAGCCATTGTTATACGGGTATTTTTTATCGCTTAAAGAACCATCTCACTTGCGATTCCTCCGAAAGACTTCCATCGGTCATAGACTCTCCACTGACAAAAGCTGCGTTCCATCCAGATCCTAGTGGAATATAGAATGCCCAACCTGTTTCCTTCCTAAGTTCAGAGTCGCTAATATTCTTCACCTTCAGCCAACTATCACCTATGCGCAAGCCTTCGTCAGTAACAAATTTCTGATCCGAACTTGATATATACTTAACATGACCTTCGGGAGAGATACCAAGCACGAACTCAATACTGTCCACTAAAAAAATATATTTCGCTAAAAAACTTCCGGACGCGGCCATAATATATTCTTGGTTTTCATCCAATGATTCTACTGTGTCACCAAGATTGGGTAAGGGTTCAGATTTCAATTTATCCAGATCATGATATGCAAGTGAGGCATTCGATAATTCACCTTGTATCAATTCAGAATATACCCAATATACTTTGTAAGTTTTCTCTGTCTTTGCCTCGATCGTGACCCGGCTAAAATCAATTACATGGCTCGCTGGTGAATCCAGATATGTCCGACTTACCTCGCCTCCATTGCTGAGCGTCAAATATTGATTGCCATAGAGTAAATTTGATGAGCGTTCATTTTTTACAATTATTGTCCCATATATCATATATGATTCTAATTCCTCGTTGAATTGATATGAGGTCAGTGTCGCATTGATCGAAATTTCATCCTCGTGAAAATTATATTCACCATCAATCTTTTCTCTGCCACACGATATGATCAACAGAACGCTAACGAGTATCAATGGTCTAAAATGCATAATTCAACCCCGTATAACGCTTTAGGCTTGAGCTGCTTCCCGAGAAAGCATCGCTTTGTGCGATAATTGTATCCATCCACATCATTTTCGTAAATCGCTCCGCTGCGAGTGAGTCAGCTCTAAGCCTTTGTTAGACACAAGCTTATGCCCATATAATGTTTCTACTAATTTGCCTGCTTTACTATTTCATCAAGGGGTTTGGAGTATACCCTACTCGCAATTTCTTCAATTTGACTTTTATCATCCACATGCACATGAAGCAAATAGACCAATGTAGAAGAGTTAAAATCCACAAAGAGATTCTTAGTATTAGAATTCAGGTATTTGCTATCGATTATCATGAAGCCGATGCTACAAGTGTCCACTATTTCCGAGACTGCACTGTATTGGACATCTGTTAACAGCAGTGTAGGATATAAGGCATGAATTAGAAGTGTATTTTGCTTTCTAATTCTACTCGCTTGCAACCTTACATTCTCATGTGAGCTGTCAGTCAAAACAGATTCAAAGCATGATTTGATTGAGTTCGTGTCTTTTTGTCCGAGATGGTAGTTTTCATGACCAAGCGACAAATGTTTGTCGAAGTATCTTGTAATGTCGTATCTGCTCCTTTCTCCAGCAAAAATGATAGAAAGAGTCAGAAGTGTCATTACGATTATTTTTGAATTAGTTCTCATATACAATGCTTTGTGTCTAACATCTATTAGACTGTTCTTGATAACGATTATTTGCCCTTGAGAAGGTCTGCATATGCTCATGATGCTCGTCTGGCCATTCCCTGAGCTCCACAGGCATCTGGGCAGTGTAATTATGAAGAGCTTTTATATTGTTCTGCATAAGACCCCGCTTATATCTTCATACTGAATCCTGTATCATCCAAACCAGAGCAGTCAATATGATCCAAGATAGTTAATATAATTCAAGACCGTTAATATGATCCATATTTGTGCATATATCATGCTAAAACTATCCATATTTATAAATTATAACTCATCCAACGGACTACGTACACCACCAGGTCCCCGATTCAAAACATGTGTGTAAATCATGGTGGTCTTTAAATCTTTGTGACCCAACAATACCTGAACCGTACGAATATCATAACCCCCCTCCAGTAAATGTGTGGCAAATGAATGCCTGAAAGTATGACAACTGATCCGCTTGGTCAAGCTACTTCTATCCACAGCACGCCGGATAGCTCGCTGCAATACCGTCGCATGAATATGATGACGACCATGTTTGCCAGTCCCACGATCAAACCATCGCCGCTTCTGCGGGAAGACCCATTGCCAACGCCACTCCCGCGAGGCTCCAACATATTTCCGATCTAATGCCCCTGGTAGTGGAACTTCACCAAAACCTTTTGACAAATCTGAGCGGTGGACCCGCTTAACCTCTTCAATATGTTCCTGGAGCCGAATTTTAAGTGAACCGGGAAGCATCACCTCCCGATCCCTTGCTCCCTTACCATTTCTCACTAAAATCTGATTCCTTTCGAAGTCCAAATCACAGATTCTTAATGCAAGACTCTCATTCAATCGAAGTCCACTGCCATAAATGAGCTCCACCATGAGTCTATCCCTACCCTGCAATTGCATCAAAACCAGTTTCACCTCATGCTTTGTCATTACCACTGGAATCCTTACTGGTTTTTTAGCTCTAATCAATTCACCCAGGTCACCTACATCACGCCCAATAATATTCCTGTAAAGAAATAACAAGGCTGCCAATGCTTGATTCTGTGTGGAAGCACTCACCCGACCTTTTACCGCTAAATGAGATAAGAATGCATTGATCTCCCTTTCCGCCATGTCCTCAGGATGCCTCATGTCGTGGAATTGAATATATCTGACAACCCACCGACTGTAGGTCTTTTCAGTCCTTGCACTGTAATGACGACCCCTGAGCGCTTGGCGGTATCGAGACATGAGCGATTTCTCAGAATGCCTGTGCTCACTATTCGAAGCATATTTTCTATCACTTAATTTCTTTTCAGCCTCCTGCATATACAGTGGAATCTTCGACATAACCTGCCCTCCTTATATATCTTTTGTAAACCGGGTGATGTTTGAAATGGATCAAAGGATTTTTCGAGAGATTTTAAGCACTTTAATGGGAAGTGATACAGACTAGCGCTGACAATTCAGTGCAGCAATCCACCATGCAAATAAAAATGCATGTCCTGTAATCCTGATGATGGTGGAGATTGGTTAACGGCTAAAATCTAGCCAATTACTCTAAATATTCAAGGAGGTTATTGGCGAAAATTAATCTACTTCCAAAGGGTGCTTCCTCAGGAATTTCCTAAACCAAAGTAAGGGTAACCCCTATAAGGAATGTCATCATTTATTATAATTTGTGATCTAACAATCAGACTTGGGAGGGAAGATCATGAATAAGAAGAATAACCCAAGGGGACAACAACATTACCATACAGAACTCACAATTACGGGTTTGCTGCTAAGCGGCGTGGCACTTCTGTTCACCGATATCCCATTCAACATCATTGTTCAAAAGCCCATTCATCTCATAGGAGATGCTGTCGTGGCAGTCAAACAGACCTTTATTTCAATGCTCTTTGATCCGCTGGTTCAAATGGAGTTTTCTGACCTGATTGGCATCCTTCTCATCACCATTTCATTGGGGCTCATGATAGCACAGATTCGGAATAGAATCATCTCAACCAGCTATGAATCCCATACCTGTCCTCTCTGCCACACCAAACTTCACCGAATCCACCGAAACAGGTGGCAGCTTTGGGTGAGCAAAGCCCTGTATCTGAGTTCTGGATTTTACCACTGTGAGACTTGTGATCACTCCACACTACGCTTTTACCAGAAGACGCCACATCTCCATCGAGGGTAAAGAAGTCGCCAAGCTACCTTAGATCAAGACAAGCAGGTCACACCCCCTTGTGATGAATTACTTAATATTGAAGATGACTACTGCCAGACATTCGCATCAGTAGAAAAGTTACCATAACAAATGTGAAACTAGTCCTTAACAGTTGCTCGCTGTTCTCTCAGACTCAGACATCTCTCATGATGATCGATTATTGAATCAACAAGCTCTTCACCCATATGATCTACATGATGAAATCTCTCAGAAATCGGCTTTGATCGATATTTTGCAAGAGGACACTCAGGAAGTGCTGAATATAAGGGACATTCAATCATTAAGGCTTTTAACCAGATCACTTTGTTTTCTAATGAAAGATCATGTAACATACCCCCTCCTTTTGATCTATATCTTAGAGCATCAAAATCCAATCCAGGATGCTGGAAATCATGCTTGAGTGGAAAACATTTAGCCATCCCTCGAAGTGAGGTACTTCGTGCGATTTACGATTCCTGAGTATGCCAACTCAAGATTCTTGGCCAGGTGCTTTTTGTTATAGCTATTCAATTTGTAGTGGTATTTGAGCATATCTTTCTCAAAACAATCATTGATTTCAACCCAGGTTTTATCCCGGTGCAGCCTGGCATATTGTTGTAAACCTTCCACATAATTATCCGCTGGAATATCTACATCGCTCTTCCGAAAATTTGGAAAGGTAATTCCTCGACTCCGGAGTCTTTCTGTGGCCGAATAAAATGAAGAAGCTGGAAAATCCAGAGCTTCTAGTGTTTTATTGCCCACTCCAGTATTCAGATAATGATACAGGAATAAATTATAATGGAACAAGTCCTTGATTTTTACCCAATTCAAATCCTTTGAAAATGCAAATAAATCTTCATTAGCTGATTCAGCCACCTCCCCAGGGAAATGCTCCTCCAAAAAGATAACGTACTCGTTAATGACTTTTCGTCGCGCTGCATTGATTGGAATACCCCGCTTCGCTAAAGCCATAACGGAGCCAAAGGCCTGCTGATAATAGAAATACGCCTTGGTGATATCAGCAACTTCTCGGTGATAAATTTTCCCAAGGAGAAGGCAGGCCCCGGCCAACTCTGAGGCAATTGAAAATTGCTGACTCACTTCCATGCTGGCCTTGGCAGCTTCCAGAGCTTTATCAGCATCTCCAACAATATGGTACAGTTCCGCTAACTTTGATTGAATCTTGGCGGTAAAATGCGCATTCTTCACCTTCTTGAGTAAGCCCTGGAAATACCCTATTGCCTCGGTACTGCGATTTTGATTCACCAGAAGAATTCCCCGGATATAATCAATGCTCCGGTGAAGATACTGATAGCCATGGAGAGCCGCCATTTCATGGGCCTGGTCCAAATGGCTAACCGCATCAGCCATATTCTCATTTTTAACCAGTTGAAGCGCCAATACATAGTGGGCTTGAGATTCCATGACGGTCATCTCATATTTATTGAAATAGGCAATACACTGTAACCACTTCTTAAGATTGAATTTTTTATTTAGAGCCGCATTTAAGGCGAGATGCTCATAGGCGATCATCTGTTTCATCTTATTTGATGAGGTAGTACTGCGAGCGTTTTCCAAATACCTGAAGGCAGCATTTGTATCACCCAGTTGTGCAAAATAGCTTGCATATTCATAGTAAAAATAGGTGAGGGCTCCCTCCTGCTGGGATCCCTGATTGAGGACACTGATCTTCCCTGCAACCTGCTCATAAAGCTCCGCAGCAAATGTATAATTGCCCTCCAGGGTGGCAATTTTTGCATAGGTTATTTTTTGTAGAGCTTCCAACATGCGATTCCGGCGATCAGATATTTTGCCCTGATCCAACATCAAGGCGACCTTCTCTTCACTCAAAAATCCAATCTCTCCGAGCAGGGCATAACATGCTGATGCGTGGAATTTTTCCACGGTGTCAGCTGCTTCGCTGGTCCGGTTTAATTCATTACTTAGAAGAATTTTGCGCTGTGCCATGTTTCCTCCATCTCATCCATACAACACTGTCTGAGGCTGCCACTTGAATTGCCGTACCTGATTTACACACCTCCAATGTTTTACTTTGTGGGTATTAAAGATAATTTATCAATCCACACTTAACAAACTTATTGCTGAATTTCAGTCATAATAAGTAAAATAGAATGTCATTTTCCCATATTTATATAAATTTCTTTATATTTAATAAAGAATTTTACTGCCCCATTCTGTCATTAAACACACAGTTTCAGACTGATGCTTTGGTAAATAACTGAAATGATGGTGGTGAATGCATTAAGTTCCATTAGAATGGCGGTGATCCTTCCCCTTTTTCCACGCTGCTTTCCATTTATATTTCCAGCCATACATATTATTGATTTAAGCAACATGAAATAAATTACGGAACCAATTATGTCAGAGAATATGCTCACCGAAATTCAGGAATTAGAAACCGTTTTCAGTACCGATGAAGGAACCGTAAAAGCTGTCGATAAGGTTTCTTTCAGCCTTGAAAAAGGTCGCACTGTCGGTGTGGTTGGTGAATCTGGCTCTGGAAAATCAGTTACCTCCCTCTCCCTCAT
>JACKQG010008313.1_pt1 | contig 10156 bp, 11 predicted proteins | sample 8237621 | NCBI WGS metagenome assembly JACKQG01 (sample SAMN15677084, study PRJNA649215) | marine metagenome | biome: marine; feature: Black Sea; material: saline water; isolation source: suspended particulate matter (SPM) from the Black Sea western gyre | collected 2013-06-09/2013-06-10 | depth...
GGCGAGGTAGGAGATAATGATGAATATAGCGAGGTAATTCCAGATGACTTCTTTGTTGAAAATGATATTATTAATTTCTACTGTGAAGGGTATGACTCTACAGATGGAACTTATTCTTATGGAACAGACCAGAATGGTGCAGGGCCATTTACTGCTGAAAATCCAGGTGTTTATTACATTGGCTCACCAACTTCAATAGATGTGACAGTTACTTTTCAAGTGAATATGTCTCTTGTTTCTCCAGTTTATGATGTATCTGTGGCAGGAACTTTTAATGGCTGGACTCCTGGAGCGATTATACTTACAGACCCTGATGAAGATGATATTTATGTGGGTGACTATACAATACCAGAAGGCTCCAATCCTATGCAGGAATACAAATTTATTAATGGAACAGATTGGGAGTATATCAGCAATCGAACATTTATTATTGATGATTCTTCACCAACTCAGATTTTGCCTGTTGTGTATTTCAATGACCAGAACCCTGAGGATTATATTTCTCAAGATGTAACTGTTACTTTCAATGTAGATATTTCTGATTCAGCTTCAGCAGGGTGCATTTTTGATTCTCTCGGTATTTACGGTTCTGTTGCACCGCTTGACTGGGATTGGGAAACCATAAATAATCATCTTGCTGAAATTACTCCGGATATTCTATGGAGTGGCGAGGTTTTATTTCCAACAGGTTCATGGAAATATGTTGATTTCAAACTTGGCCGCAACGGAATGGATCTTGAAGCTGGTTTTGGAGAAAACCATTCATTTACAATTGATGATTCAAACCCAACCCAAATAATAAGTTGTGTATATGGCACTATGGGTCCTGTCTCGGCTGTTGACGATGGAATTGGTTATTCTGATGAAATGGTTATAAATAACTATCCAAATCCATTTAGCACTTTCACCACGATTTCTTTTTCAGCCACTGATTTACACAGATTACCACAGATAAAGATTTATAATGTAAAAGGACAATTGGTGAAGTGTTTGGAGTGTGGAGAGTCTCTCTCCACAATAGCCCCGACATATCGGGAATACTTCATATCCTGGGATGGAAGGGATGATACTGGAAAGTCACTCTCAAATGGAATTTACTTCTTCAAGCTTCAAGCAGGAAGCGACATACTCGTAAATAAAATGATTTTGCTGAGATAAAACAAACTTAATTGTTTATCAACAAATGCACATGAATTTAAACAATATTTATTATTTAGGTTCCCAATGCCAACCTTGTAGGTGCCTATCTTTTGTGTTTCTAGTTCTTTTTCTGATGTTTTTCTCCCAAGCATTTACAACTACTGCTGATGACCTCAGCTCCCGAATCGTAATTGACGGCTATAGTGACGATTTTACTTCTAATGAAGAACTGTTTATCAAATATCCACTCTCTGAATCCCAGGAACTGGATGATGATTCTTGGTGGGGAGAATATAATGATGTAAAACAAATCAAGCTCACTTGGGATCTAAATAATCTGTATATTGCAATTGATGCCTGTTCGTGGAATAATAATGTTATCTATTTCTTAGATATTTATGATGATTATGGCATACAGGATATGCTTAATCTAAATACATGGATGCGAGCATTCAAATTCTATGGAACTAATCCTGATTTCTTTCTTGCAACCTGGGACACAAATGACAATCCTCAATTCTGGAAAGTGCGAGAAGGTTCTACTCTGCATGCTGATGAAATTACCATTGATGACTTTTCAACTTATAATACTGGAAATCTTGGCAGGGCAATGGAAGCTGCAATTCCATGGGAAGTTATTTATTACGATTCTCTACATACAATGAAACACTATCCATACATAAAAATGCTTGCAGTAATTACAACTGGTGCAGATAATCTTGGTGGACCAGATGTCATGCCGAACAACCTCGGAGGAATGCCAAGTGATGGTAAATCAATGGCAGTATTAGATAACTATGTAAATATTTGTGTTGATTCAACAGGAAATGGAGAACCAGATATTGGAATTAGTCCCAAAGCAAGGGTTGAATTTTTTAAAACACCACCTTTTGAAGAAATTGCTCTAAAAGTAGAAAAAGTAAATTTTCCTGACGGTAAAGTGTTCGCATCAAGTCAATCTGAAGAGATAAAATTTACCCTTAAAACGAACCGATTGAGTTCTTTTAATGTTGAAATTTACAATGTAAAAGGAAAATATATTTGTAATGCACAATATATTGGAGAAGATGAATGGAAATGGGATGGGAAAGGTCAAGGTGGTAAATTGGTTCCATTCGGTATTTATATTTTACGATTCGTATCTGATTCCAAAGAAGTTAGCCACAATGAAGCAATAGCAGTGATAAAATGAAGAAGTTAGAAGTTAGAAGTAAGAAGTTAGAAGTAAAAGAAGTTGAAAAAAATACACGACTTTTTCTTCTGATTTCTTTGTTTTTATTTTTTACGAGTTCATTGTTTGCAAACTTTATAGGGATGAACTGGGGTGCTAGACCAATGGCGTTGGGTAGTGCTTATGTTGCTCTCGCCGATGACCCGAGTGCTGTTTTTTGGAATCCTGCAGGATTGGCACAAATTAATAGTTATTCATTAATTACTTCCCACCAGAACTTGTATGGGGTGAAAGACCTTTACAACGAAATGGTAGCCTTTTCCATACCTTTGCCAAAAATAAGAATTGGTTTGGGCTGGGCACAGATAAACCTTTTAAATGAGTATTCTGAACAATTAATAACTTTATCAGGAGCCAGTATTATCAGGTTAAATGCAGTTCCAGTTCGTTTTGGTGTAAGTGTGAATAACTATTTTGTTAATGTATCTGGATATTCAAATATTAGTGAACCATCAACAAAATTCTTGGGTAAAAATATTCCTGGCAAATTTGATGCAACTGTGGGGTTATTAATTAGTCCAAGGAACAATTTTTCTATAGGATTTTGTGCTCGAAATCTTTTTGAAAAAACATTCACATTTATATCAATCGGTGATAAAATTGAAAGAAATCTTGTTTTAGGTGTTAATTATCATTGGCGGGAGTCTGTTAATTTCTTGATTGACTATAACTGGAATAAGTATGAAACTAGCTGGCATTTTGGTGGTGAAATATGGTTCTTCAATGTGTTTGCTCCACGAATAGGTATGAATGGAGAAAATCTAACTGTAGGTTTTGGGATTAAGACTAAATACTGGAATGTTGATGGTGCAGTGTTTTCTCACGAAGAACTGGGGAGCACTTATAGAATTTCTGTTGGATTACAATTTGAATAATTGTAGGAAATTGCTCAAATGAGTAAAAAAATACTCTTATTATTTTTGCAATTATTAATGTTTACCTTTCAGGCTCAAACGCAAATCAGGCTTGAGGGCTATCTTGAAGGACAATTTGGAAGCAAATATGAATCTGAGGGTTTTCATTGGAATATGTGGGATCCAGACTATAAAGTTGAGATGCGTCTCTGGGCATCACCCATAGCAAATTCTGAAATGTATGTGAAATTATATGCTAACAAATGGAATGCAAAAGGCCAGATGATGGATCATATTGAAGCACTTTTATCAGAAGGACATATTTCATACAGACAAGAAATCAATGGTAGAGGTTTTAATGCAGTTCTCTTTACCAGGGAGAATAATCATTACTGGACTGATGGCTCAATGCTCAATATCCTAAACACTGGCTCAGTAAATAATGATGGAAATGGACAGGGAGTTCGAATAGACCTCTGGGAAGACTGGGGTGGGAGTGCCACTTATGTTTTTTCAGATTTTTCACAAGGCGAAAGTGATGATATTCACTTACTTCGTTTACGCCAGGCTTTTTTAGGCAATAAGATAAAAGCAGGATTGTTTTATCAGAGGAAGAATTATGGATTTGGTGGTGAAAAAGAGTATAATCAGGTAATAGCCATTGACGAAAGGTTACAATTTAGAAATTATTTTTTCAATATTGAATTTGCTGTTTCACAAGTTCCTTCTGAAAAAGATATTGTTGAACTTAATAAAGATTATATGCACAAAAGTAGTGAGTTTTTCCAGGATGGGAAATATATTGCTGGTTTCAGAGAGTTTTTCAAAGGAAATGTAGCAGCAAAATGCGAATTCCGGGGTTTGAAATTTGGTTCAAACCATTTTGGATATTGGTTTGTAAACCCTGGTGTATGGACTTATGGAAAGTGCTTCAGAAATTATATGGGTGAGAACAAATCAGATGAGTACGGTTTCTGGGTGAATTCATACTATATGGTTCCTCAAAGAGCTATAACCTTTACACTCAATTACTTACAGCACAAAAAACTAGAAGCTGAAGGATTTCAAACAGGAATGAGTCTTGACCCTGTGTCAAATCTTTATAGTGAAATTTATATCGAATTCGTTAATGGTTTTAAGGGAAAGGTTTATTACAATAAAAAAGATGAAGTCTGGCACGGAAAAAATTATAAACATAACGATTTTTTTGTAGAACTTTCAGTTGAAAACCGATTAGCGAAACTTCTTACGCAATTCAAAATAAAAGATATTGGTGAGACATGGGAAAAACAGATTGCAGGTATTGAATGCGGGATAAACCTAACCGAGCGGTGGAGGGCTTTTGTAAGAGGTATGGTTGCAAATGATAGAGTGGGCTCAAGAATGAGTTTTTTTGGAGAAATCCAGTATCGTGTCGGAGGAAATACCGAACTTTACTTGCAATATGGACCAAGCTGGTATGGAGCTTATGGTCTTGTTAATGATGATAATTTTGCTTCTGGTGGAACTATGCAGAAAGAAATTAAGTTGATCTTGAAAGGATGGTTTTGAAGGAATACTATGTTCAAAAGTATTCTTAAACTTATGCGTGAGAGAATTCGAAAAAGTCAGTATGTAATGACACTTCACGCAGAAGAAGAAATGAATGATGACCAACTATCTATCTATGACATTGAAAGCGTTATCCTTACAGGAGAAATATTGGAACGACAAAAAGATAGTATGACAGCTGAATGGAAATACAGAATTAAAGGCAGAACAATTAAAGAAGTTGATGCAGAGCTTATTGCCAAGATAAGTCCTACCGGCAAGCTTGTTATTATTACTGTATACATTTTACAAAAATAGGAGAAAACTTATGAAATGTGATATATGTGGACAAGAAGGTGCACATATCCACAAAGTTGCTAGAATATATGGCAAGGGCAAGAATCTTTTGATCATAGAAAATATTCCTGTAGTAATTTGCCCACAATGTGGTGAAAGCTACTTGACAGCAGAAACATTGCATGAAATTGAACGGCTTAAACTTCATAAAAGGAGTCTTGCCTTTGAACGGTCTGTGAGAGTCCTCAATTTCGCATAATAGATACAATACAGAACTTTATTTGCAATATTGTCCAAGCTGGTATGGAGCTTATGGTCTTGTAAATGATGATAATTTTGCTTCTGGTGGTACTATGCAGAAAGAAATTAAACTGATTCTGAAAGGGTGGTTTTAGTGTAACGCAAATGTCTCATTTGCTTCTCAATTGTGGACAATTGAGTTACAAAAAGGAGTTAAAGTGAAATTTTTTAAGTTACTTTTTCTTTTAGTTTTATTTACAAATTTTTTATCTGCTGGTGTAAATTCTGTTAAAAATGGAATTGGATTTTCTTATGAAGACCCAAAAGCAAATAGCGTTACAATTGCTGGCACATTTAACGATTGGAACACAAATGCAAATCCTTTAAAAAAGGATGATGATGGTATGTGGGGAACTGTCATTAAATTATCACAAGGAGAACATCAATACAAATTTGTTGTTGATGGAAATTGGTATGTTGACCCAGAAAATCCTAACCAAACTGATGATGGCTATGGTGGTTTCAATTCAGTAATTGTTGTTAATGAGGAGGGTCAAGTTGTAGTTAAAAAAGTATCAGAGACTCAATCAATAATCGGTATAAAAACAAAATTAAATCCAAAGGTTTATTTTGATGGAAGATATTATACAAAGGGGATTTTTGTAGATAATGAAAACAGTCGCTTTATGCTTGAAAAACCCTTGCATGATATAAATATTGGAATGAAAATAAAGTTCAATAGTGCTGTTGAAGGGTATACTGTTATGAATATTAACAATATTGCTGAAGGAACTGATATGTGGAAAACTCATCTCAATTTCAAACGTTCTATATTAAAATTGAATGCACCTAATTTCTTTTTGAATACATTTGATAATTTTGGGTATATTACTTTTGATGACCCTTTACATATTGTTGGTGATGAAGGACAATATCATTATGCATTTGGTTATGATTACCTTGGAATCTATGGAAAATCAAAAATTCCATCATTAAAATTTCCCTTTAAAAAACTACCACTTAATTTTGGTGTTGAACTACTCTATGCAGACCAAGCTGGAAATGATGACGGGGACATAAGTGCAGCACGAGGAACTCTGGAATTTGATTTGAATAATAGTGAGAGAGTTTCAATTTACACTACGAATGAAAAGAAGAGTAAAAATGAAATTAGAGTCGGATATTCAATTTATTCTGCTCAATTTCCCCTTTCCAGTAGCAGTTCTAAAAGGCAGATTAGTAACGAGGTTGACTTTCAGCTCATATATAAAATTGAAAGATCAAACTGGAAAGGACCTATTAGTTTTGATTTTAATGGAGAATATTACTCTTTTGAAAATTCAGATATTGATTCTATTACTACAAAATGGTTAAATGGTGATATAGTATATCTTGGTTTAGGAGTAGGATTTTTAAATGTAAAATTTCCAGCTTCCTTTGATATTTACGGAAATTTTCAAAGAAACAAATTAAATTTTGATGAAAGCCTGAGCAAGAATCGAATTGTACTTGGATGTAATTTTTCTAATGAACATATTTCTGCTAAGTTAGAAATGAGCTGTTGGAAAAATTATCTGCCAGATAGCACAGTTAGTTGGTCGGATTATTATAAATATTTAGAAAAAACAGATGGAAATGGGCGATGGTATCAGAAATATTCAGATGTCCCATTTGAGCAATATACCATTTTAGGTTACAACACAGGCTTACTTTGGGGCTTACGACTTGGTTGTCGTTTAGCTATTGGGTCTCAAAAATTTGATATACAATATCAAAATAAAGTTGCTCAAATTGATTTTACTTATAATCCAAAATACATTGAAAATGAAGTAATCCTTAACTGGAAGATTGCAAAACATTGGGGTATCTATTCAAATACCCGAATTCCGTATTATAATGATTCCTTTCTTGAAATTAAAACTGATTACAATTCATGGGAAGATGTTTTTATCTGTAATTTTTCAAAGATAACCTATTTTCTTAGTGACAATATTGAAATTTCACTTGGCTGGGGTGTTAATCCAAGAGTATTGAACGCTGTTACTGATGAGTTCTATGATGGGGGAAGACAGGAATTTATGGCATCAATAGGTGACTTTGAAAATTATTTAGAGAATAATTACAAAGGTCTTGGAGAAAAATTAAGAACTGCTGAACAAAGACTTATGGACGAACAGAGGATAGGGATTGAGGCTGTAGTAAAGTTTTGAAGTTGAGATTAGAACATTGATAAAAGTATTTACAATAGTGTAATCCTATTTCATTATCTTGATATATTAGAATGGTTTGTTAACGAGATGACCAGGAGTATGTAAAATGAATTTGACTTTTGAGTGGGATGAAGAAAAATCTAAAGAGAATCTTAGAAAACATAAAGTAAGCTTTGAAGAAGCAAAAACAGTTTTCAATGATCCTTATGCAATCACTATTCCGGATCCACAGCATTCTATAAATGAATGTCGTTATATTGACATTGGCTGTTCATCAAAAGGAAAAATTTTAATTGTAGTTTATACAGAAAAAAAATCAACCATTCGGATCATTAGTAGCCGGAAAGCTAATAAATTAGAACGGAGAATATATGAAAAATAAAAATTCAGAAAATAATGATATGCTTCCTGAATATGACTTTAAGGGTGGTATTCGTGGTAAACATTACAAAGCATATCGTAAAGGACATACGGTTAAAATTCATAAAGCAGATGGATCAACAGAAATAAAATATTTTACTCTTGAAGATGGAGCAGTAATGCTTGAACCAGATGTGCTTAAATACTTTCCTGATTCAGAATCTGTAAATAAAGCCTTACGCATTTTGGTTACAATTATACCAGAAAGTGTAAAGCAGACAAAAGCCTAATTCATTAAGGAAGCAGGAAGTCTAAAAATGGTAAAAAAGAAAAGCTCAATATTTGTATATTATATCATCGTTGTTGCGTGCTTGTTTCTTATAAGTTGTTCATTGAATTTTATTAAGAAACGTTTAGCTCCTCCCCACAGGGTTGACGGTGGTATATTGTTTCAAATTGAAGCACCATCGTCCAGAGTTGTTACATTATCTGGAAGTTTTCCTGATAATCTATGGAGCGGGACCGCCAGTAGTTCAAATAGATTTGATGAAAACATAGATAAAATGTATGATGATGGAACACATGGAGACCGCGTTGCTGATGATGGCATCTGGTCTCTTGTAACACCTCTTAAACCCGGAAGATATGAATATAAATTCGTGCTGGACAGGAATACATGGGTTAAAGACCCAAATGCCTTTGAAACAACAGATGATGGATTTGGTGGTCAAAATTCTGTATTGATAATTAAATGAAAAATGATAACTAAATCCTCAAATAATGGAGTTGATTTATTATGTTAATCCAACAAGAGCAAATTAAAAAAATTGTGCTTCTGGCAAAGAAATATGGAGCGACTCGTCTCATTCTCTTTGGCAGCACTCTTGAATATCCCTCAGAAGCCAAAGATTTGGATTTTGCTTGTGAGGGCGTTCTTGGATGGAAATTGTATGAACTGGGGGCAAAGCTTGAAGAAGACCTGCAAATATCTGTAGATATTGTTCCATTAACACCTTCCACTCCTTTTACAAGATATATTGAATCCAAAGGCAAGGTAATTTTATAAGAATTTGTGAGTCTAATGAGGAAACTATGAAACAAATAAGATGGTTTTTTTTAATAGGATGTTTATTATTTATGCTTGGTTGTGATTTATTCAAAGACAACCCTGATGAACCCCCATTTACCTACAATTCATCATTAGAAGGATATGTCAATTTTGAAGAAGGTAATCCTGATACTATTTTTGCTAAAGTACAAACTTATAAGGAAGGTATTTCTACCCTCATGGGTGAATCCATTACTGACACCAACGGGTATTTCCTTATAGGGAATTTATCATATGGAACTTATCACATCACTGTGTCTGCAGATAGTTATGAAGACTTCACCCTGACAGATATAATTCTTAATCCTTATGATACAACAAAAGCGGATACAGTTTGCTTAACTTTGATAAAAACAATTGAAATAAGAACTGTTGTGATTGATGGAACTATTGATGAGGGATGGGAGCCTGTATATGAAGACACCCATATTTCAGATTGGGGGCCATCAAATAATTTTGATAATCTTTACTTATCAAGAAATGAGGATACACTTTATATTGCTGTCTCTGGTGGTTTTGATAGTGATAATAATACAGTAAATGTTTATATTGATAAAGATTTTGGTCAAAATACAGGTATTTCAAATTTTTACTCAATATCAGGTGGAGCTTATGGAGATCATTTGCAAAAAGCAGTTATCACAACAGAGAGTTTTGGTGCAGACCTGGCTTTTAGTGCATGGGCACTGGTGAGTGATGTGGGTGTTGTCAGTCTTGAAGAACCGAGTTCTGTTGATCAACATATATTAAATGTCCATATTGCAATGAATGCTTCTGTAATTGAAATGGCGGTCCCGTTTTCAGAAATGTATAGCAGCAAGGATGGTGACTGCCCTGTGGGCACTAAGATGGCATTAGTTGCTATCATTGGCGGAGGAGATCCATGGTGGATTTCTAATGATATTATTCCAGATCAAAATAATTATCCATATTGTCCCCTTTCTGAAGATAATCCATTTCCACTTACCATTTTTTTCAGCAGACAGTATTAAACCTTAAAGACAGTTCAAATCTTCAAGGGTTTGTAAAATGAGTTCTGCAAAATGAGTAATTTCACTTCATTTCTGGCTATGGCTTGCTTCGTCAAGACAAGTGTCATTCCCGTGAAAGCTTGTCCTCGAGAAATCGGGGACGGGAATCCATTCCTTACAACCTGTCTTTTACTGCGTCTTCCCTCTATATGGAT
>JACKQG010005660.1_pt1 | contig 10154 bp, 11 predicted proteins | sample 8237621 | NCBI WGS metagenome assembly JACKQG01 (sample SAMN15677084, study PRJNA649215) | marine metagenome | biome: marine; feature: Black Sea; material: saline water; isolation source: suspended particulate matter (SPM) from the Black Sea western gyre | collected 2013-06-09/2013-06-10 | depth...
CGTTGATAGGCTGCAGGTGTAAAGCCAGTAATGGCAAAGCCGAGCAGTACTAATTACCCGTAAGCTTTCTTCTGTAATAGTTAGTTTTTTTAACTTCGATCATTGTATTTTCTTTCTATATATGTCATTAAAGTATTTAAGAGTTTTTGGTGACTATTGCAAAGGAGTCCACCTCTTCCCATTCCGAACAGAGAAGTTAAGCCCTTTAGCGCCGATGATACTGCCTTTTGGTGGGAAAGTAGGTCGTTGCCGGATTTTTATAACCCTGACGTTTACCGTCAGGGTTTTTTTTTACATAATAATGACTATTTTTGACAAAACTTCGTTATAAATAAATGTCGAAACTTCTCAATAAAGGTCAGGTATTATTGATATTCTTGTTATATCTGTATTTACCTTTATTCTCACAGGATTCTTTAATGAATTCTCTTGATTCATCGAAAGTTTATTTCTTCTATAACAATTTTGAAAAACAGGGACCGGGCTTTTTAAAAGAAATAGATACTTTAATTACCAACATCGAAAAATATGATCCTCTTACAAAACCAAATAATTATTATGCTGCCTTAGGAAATACAGGGCTTGCTTCTGTGGATATGGTATATAAACCTTACCTGACAAGCGGTTTTAATTTCGGTATTCACTCGTTTGATAAATACCTTTTTCATAACGATAGTATAAAATATTACTGGGTAGGACGTCCATATACTCAATTATTTTATATTATGGGATCGAAAAAAGAACAAAACCTTCATGTTGATCACTCACAAAATGTGGCAAGCTGGTTCAATATCGGATTATACTTCCGGTATGTCAATTCACCGGGATATTATATAAACCAGAAAGCAGATGATAAAAATTTTGTGTTGAAAACCAGGTTTCAGACCAGGAATTATCGTTATATGGTTTTGGCTAATTACATTCATAACAAAGTACAGGTTGAAGAGAACGGCGGAATTAAATATGATTCTGTATTTGAACAAAATATTATCACTTCCAGAGATGGTATTGAGGTAAATCTTACGGGTGCTCATAACCGTCTTAAGGAGAATAGCTTTTATGTAAAACAATTATTTAAAATATCAGGCAAAGAGAGTCTTAAGCCGGCAGATACTATTAAACCGGGCAAAACACATAAAATATCACCGGGAGTTATTTCATATTCTATTCTTTTATCAAAATTTACTTATTTATATGAAGATAACTTTAAAGACAGCTCTTTTTATCATTTTACTTTTGATACGGTGAACCCTTCTTATGATTCAACTTATATTTATAAAGTAGAAAATCAGATTTCATGGACAAATGCCGATAATACAAAAGACCAGCTCCTTACTTTTAATTTTGCATTGAAATATCTTTACGTTGAGAATTCTATTGATTCTGTAAGAAAAATCTATAATCAATTAATTCCTTATGGTAAAGTTGCCTTTAGTATTTCCAGGAAATTGAAACTTGATTTCTATGCTGATTACATTACCGGTAACTCTTATGTGGGAGATTATAATTTAACAGGCAAACTATCTTTTAATACTAAGTTCGGTAATCTTAAATATAAAGTTACTTCTGCCTTACAAGAAGCCGGAAGGTTTTATAATTACTATTCTTCTAACCATTTTAAATGGGAAAATAACTTTAGAAAGCAAAGTTTTTTCATCAATACCTTTGAATATAATTATAAAAATCTGCAAGCAGGTGTTAAACTTATTAATATTGGAAGTTTCGTTTATTTGGACACACTTGCGATACCTGCCCAATTAGATAACGGCATGAACATTTTTAATGCTTATGTAAGAAAGCTTTTTAATGTCGGAAACTGGAGTTTTGATACAAGAATCATCTATCAGAATGCTTCCAATTCCGGTGCAATTCGCTTGCCAGAACTTATTGGGAACCTTTCTGTTTATTACACAAAAGACCTTTTTAAACAAGCAGCAATTTTACAAACAGGTATTGATGCATTTTACAATACGAGCTATTATGGGTATTCATATATGCCTGCAACAAAAAGCTTTTATATTCAAAATGAGAAAGAAGTTGGAGACTATATATACGCTAATGTGTTTCTAAACCTACAAATTAAAAGGGCAAGACTATTTTTAAAATATCATAATCTGGGTTTTCTTTTTAAAGATTTCAGCTATTTTACTGTCCCTTCTTACCCTATGCAAGACGGAGGCTTCAGGTTTGGGATTTCGTGGATGTTTTATGATTAACTAAAATTTACCTGAGATTGATTTTCCAGAACATAAGTGAGTTTTCATTTTCCAACTTAATTCCAATCATATAATTTCCCTTTGGCAGACAAGAAATATCAATTTCATAGCTTTTTTTATTCAAACCGGCTTCCTTCACAACAGCACCGTTAATATTATATACAGAAATATATTCGATGTTTTTTTCTGATTTAATATTAAAAATTCCTGATGATGGATTAGGGAAAATATCAACAAATTTTGAAAGCTGCGATTCCTCAATGCTATTTGTTTCATTTCCCCGTACAAAAATCTCATCAATTTTTGATATTCCGTCCTCCAGGACAGGACCGCCACCGGATGCCTCATTTGTTGTCATTATCCACATGATAAAAACGTGAGGCTTATTACTACATTCTGCAGGTAAAGGATAATTATTAAGAAAACCTGTTTCCCAGTCATCTTCAACAACGATTTCTGAACCTGGAACGTCTTCCACTGTCCCGTTTATTCCAATCCAGTACTGTATCTTGAAGTTCTTTGGGCCGGGAGCATTCCCAACCGACTTTTGCCGGGAGCTGAGAGTGATATTATCAAAACCTGTAGTATTTGCCTCTATATACCACGCTTTATAATCCTGACCGTTTTGCCATCCGGTAGTTTGTGCTGCTTTGGTTGTATATCCGTTTTCGAACTCGATAGCATTTGTTCCCAAGGCAACAATTTCTTGACCCATGTTGGAAGAAGTTCCTGTATCGGCAACCACAGTGGGATATGTATCGGGAAATGTCCAACCTGCAATTACCTTGTCTTGTCCGTTTACTTTAGCAATTGCCGAAAAAACTAATAAAATAATTACAAAATTTTTCATAATAATTAGTTTTATAATTAACTAAATTTTTTACAAATATAAACATCTTATTATGATGATGAAATAGAAAGTAATAATATAACTGTATATCCCAATCCTGCTGAAGATTATATAAGAATTACTTTAAATAATTCGTAAAATAATTAAAATTTAGCCTGCAACTGAACCATGAATAAATTATTTGGCAGGTCAATACTGATATAATCATTAATAACATAGTTCACTTGCAACCTTGTCCAATCATTGAAGAAATAATTCAAACCTACTGTATATGAATTTTTCATGGTGTTATCAACATCAGTATCGGGATCATAGTTTTCATATTTAAAAACAGGTTGAAGGTTCCATGGAGTATTATATAATGCCATAACAAAGAACCCTTCTTTGTTTATTTTGCCATCAAACGGTACAATTGTCGGATCCTGACCGCAACCACCGCCCTCAAGTTTAAATCCGTCATCAATTCCTCCGATGTATTCAGCCTGAACAAGGAAATTCCATTTTTCAACCGAGATATCAGCGCCGTAGCGAACAAGTTTATCGGATTCGTCATTTTTTAGTACTTTTCCATATTTATAACTACCGCCAATATCCATGAAATCCCACGGAGAAATAATAATACGTGCTGTAATATCCTTAAACCTGTTATTGTCAATTTTATTCATACCTGTTCCGTTTGTAAATGAGAGTTTCCATTTCAGAATATCTGATTCACGCAATCCAAAACCAGTTCCGCCCCAGATCATTAAACCGATATCACGAAAAGGACTGGCAAGTTCACTTACTACCAAAGACCTGTTTATTGTATGTAAAGACTGGCATGGTGTTGAAAGCTCAAGACCAAAAGGTACTTTATACTGACCGACAGTAACATTTGCCAACGGGCCAAGCTTACTCCATGTAATAAAGGCATCCAAAAGATAGGGGCCTTTTAAAGTCGGGCTTAATTCCGCCATTACATAATAACTGAAATCATAAGGTATAGAACCGGTAACACCAATTCTTGCCCTGTTAAACATAAAGGTGTTGTTATAATCGCCATTAGCTTCATCGTAAGTCCATTGTGGCTGAATATAACCAACTACACTAACACCTTCATCAGAAGTTGCTTCCATACAACCCTGGGCATTTATTGCTGCCGGTGCAAGTAATACAATACTTAAAATTAAAAACAGAAATTTTTTCATGTCGTTTATTTTTTTGTTTGTTTTTGTTTTTATTGTTTTTATTGTGTTAAAGGATATTCCATTATTTGAGTTGGTCCCCATTTATTACTTTCAAGATTTGTATAAATCATGCTGTTTGTTCCGTATGTCAAACTGTATGAATCATATCCGATCACTTTGAGGTATGCTGTAACTATTGAAGAAGAATGCCCTGTCCAGCAGTAAGTAACTACCTTTGCATTAGGATCAAGGTAAACATATTCGCCGGTGCCAAGTGTAAGCGGTTTAATCCTGCAAGCATCTTTAATATTTCCATATTGCTCAATATCAGCGACCTCCCAAAAATTATTAACAAAATAATCAGCCGGATTTGCAAGCACATCTACACCAGACACACCTGAAAAACCACCGCTAAGTAATATTAATATCTGATCCTTGAGAATTTCAGAACCATCAGTAGTTGTGTAATTAACTTCCGGTGTATTATGTGCTGTATTACCCTGAATACTACCCGGAGGATTTATCCAGTTTCCATCACCGATTGCTGCATCACCAGTGTGTGAATTCCATGGACCTGCTGTTGCCGAATTCCAACTGCTCATTCCCCACTTCATTACTTTAGCATCGGTGTATCCGCTCAAACGAAGAGCTACAACGCCATGCCCCGCAGCTTGGCCAGAGTAACATACTACAATTATAGGTTTTCCGCCTGCATCTTGTGCTGTTTCTAAAATACCTCCTAATGTAGAGTTTACTGCCCATTCCATATGACCGGCACTATAATCTTCTTCTTTACGAATATCAATAATGAAATAGTCGTTTAAAGGATCAACGTCTGTCATAACTGTGTACACATCTTCTGCGGTTGTTATCCAATCAGTAAGAATATCATCCAAATCCATGTTCTGACTGTTTAAATAATTTTTTAAAACATCAAACCGATTTTGTGCTGATGGTTGTGGCTCATCACTTTTATCACTGCAACTTACTAAAATTATAGTAGATACAACTGCAAGAACCCATGTAAAATTTAATAACTTTTTCATAAAATTTAATAATTTAATTTAATAACACGTATTTGAATTATATAATATATCTATCTTCCTTTTTGTTAAGAAATTTAAGTGAGCAAAAATATAATCTTTTTTTTGCGCTTTAAAATGGTAAGGGGGGTATTGGCTTTAAAAATAAATGAGATAAATCAATTTAATATTGATTTAAATCATTTTATTTTATGATTTGGTTTTATCTCTGTTTCTAACAATAATGGCATTAGATAGTTTGTTTATTAATCAATTCCTAAATGCAAAATTATTATGGTATGACCAGCTTAATTGCAGCAAGTTTATTAAATGGGTTGTAGTAGAGTTTACGACACGAAGTTAGTACGTATGTATGCGTTTCAGTATAATTGCCTAACCATGTTGGCTAATTTTACTTAATAAATCATAGTTAATAATCTTTACTGTTTTTCCGTTTTCTGATATCAGTCCCTCATCTTTAAATTTTTTCATAATTCTAATAACACTCTCGGTTGACATTCCGGCAAGTTCTGCGAGTTCTTTCCGGGAAAGTAAAAGTTCAAACTTTTTACTTTTATAAATATAGCCTGACAAACAAAGAATAATATCAGCTAAACGTCCATACGATTGTTTTTTCTCAAAACAAAAAAACCTCCCATACAATTGAATGGTATTTGCACTTAATATTTCTATTATTTTATAGGCGAATTTTGCATTATTCTTAACGATTTTCCTGAAAACATTAATATCAATTAATTTCGCTGAAGAATCCTCATAAGCAAGAACCGAATATGGAAATACATTATTTTCTTCAAATAATGATGGCAATCCTATAAGGTTACCGGATGATAATATTTTTAAAATCAGGGTCTCTTTAAAATTCTCAACATATATTCTTACAAGACCTTTAGATAAACATATTATATATGCTGCAAATGAACCTTGTTTTGCAATTGTTTCTCCTTTTTTATATGAAACCTCTACCAGGTTTTCTTCAATCTCCTGCATTTCTTCTGCAGAAAGTAAATCAAAACATTGTGTTTGTGTCAGGCTTACCGTACAACTATTGTGTAAAAAATTATTCCCCATCAGTTTATTTCAAATTGATTCAATTTTTTTACTTTAATTCGCAAATATACAATTAAATCATTAAATAAAATGATTCATGTCATTATTGGTATTGATTTTTTTCATTGCAATTTAAGAAATGTATCATTTAGCATTTCTTTATAAGGATAAATTTAATTATCAGATTTGCCCCTTTATTTATTTATCATAAAAATTAGCAAAAAAATGGAAACTAAAGTTGATCAAACACTGGATTGTAAAGGGCTTTCATGTCCTATGCCAATGATGAAATTAGCAAAAGCTGTAAAAGGGCTTAAATCGGGTGAAGTCCTTGAGATGCTTGGAACTGATCCCGGCACAAAATCGGATTTACCGAGATGGTGTAATAAAACCGGAAATACTTTATTGGATGAAAGCGAATTACCAGGTGGGATTTCTCGTTTTCTGATACAAAAGAAATAGGAGGTAGAAATGTCAGAAAAAAGCAAAGAAACCGGCGTATTAGGCCAGTTATTTAAGACTTTTTTTGCGAAGCACTGGCCCGTATGGGTTGGAGGAATAGTATTAGGTACATTAAATATTCTGCTTTTTGCAATAAAAAGCCCCTGGGGAGCAAGCGGAGGAATTAACAACTTTGGTGAAAATGTGTACAGGCTTATCGGAATATTTGGCTTGGAAAACTCAACACATTTAAATGCAAGCTTTTATGGTATGTTATGCCTTTTCCTTGTGATTGGGTCATTTATAGGCGCTCTTTTATCAAAGGAATTTGCTTTTAGGATTCCTCCAAAAGGAGAATTAATTAAAGGATTCATCGGAGGAGGTTTGATGGCCTTAGGAGCAACCTTTGGCATAGGCTGTACAATTGGAGCATTTTTCAGTGGTATGCCGGCTATGTCGGGAGGGGCAGTAATCTTTACCATCGGTTTGTTTCTTGGAGTTATTGTCGCCTTAAAATACCTTATGTGGGAAATGGAAAAATTTCCGGGATTCAGCAGCGGGAAAAGTTTTACTTTCTTAGCCGGTACCGGCAAAAGCGGTATTTGGCAAAAATGGGCAGGTTGGATAGCGTTAATAATAACTTTAATAATTGCATACCAATATTCAGGTGGAAATAAGATAATGACCTGGTTTATTATTATAGGTATGCTTATGGGTTTGATAAGCCAGCGCTCAAGATTTTGTATTGTAAAGGCTTTCCGTGATCCTTTTATGACGGGCGAAGCTGATGGTTCTGTGGGTGTGATGGCAGGATTGCTTGTTGGATTATTCGGATTTACCATAATAAAATATTTTGGTATCGGTGTTGGAGATGTAGCGCTCCGTACAAGGGAAATGACATGGGTCTTCCCTCATTTCTTCTTTAGGGCAGCAATAGGTGGTTTTATTTTTGGCCTTGGTATGACAATAGCCGGTGGCTGTGCTGTTGGAACACTCTGGCGAGTTGGCGAAGGACAGGTTAAATTGTGGGCTTCAGCCCTCGGATTCCTTATTATTTCTCCAATATCAAAATTATTTATTGTTCCCCCGATTGTTGCTGCAATTCCGCAAAGTTGGGATTTTAAAAACTATCTTCCCGATTATTTAGGATATTCCGGAGCATTTGCTCTTATTGTATTAATTATCCTGATATGGTATGTATTTGTTAAATGGAATGAAAAAACCGGAAAATTTAGTGCATATTAATTTAACCATAATTATACGATCATGATTAAAATTAAATTATTCCAATGGATATCAGCCTTATTTATTTTAATATTTATTTCAGGCTGTACGAATATATATGAGAATGGTAAAGAATTAGCGGCAGATACTAAACCATATATTGAAAAAATTACAGTTGACGAATTAAACAATAAAATTGGAAATCAGGAAGATTTTCTTCTTATTGATGTTCGTCAACCTGCAGAATATAAAAAAGGGAATATTCCAGGGTCAATATTAATACCCCGCGGAGTTCTTGAATTCAAAATAGGTGATGACGCATTTTGGGAAGAAGAATTTTTATATACACCCGACAAGGATGCCTATATAGTTATTTATTGCAAAAAAGGTGACAGAGGTATTTTAGCTGCTAAAGCATTAAATGAGCTTGGATATTCGAATGTCAAAAACCTTTCGGGAGGAATTATTGCATGGGACCCTGATTTTGATTTCGGAAGCGGAACAAAACAGGAAGAAAGCGGCTGTGGCGGATAATATCTTAAATTTAAAAAAAATAATAAAATTATTAATTATTTAAAAAATTAAGTTATGAGTAAAATCAAATTATTAGTTGGATTATTTTTATCCATAATACTGTTATTTAATACAGAATCATTTGCACAAGGTGATTTAATTTCCGCTAAGGAAACTGCTAAAATAATGGGTAATGACAATGTTGTATTAGTTTCAACCAGAAAAACAAGCGATTATGCAAAAGTGCATATCAAAGATGCTGTTAATATAGATTTAACAACACTTTATAAATCCGGAGATATTAAAGGTATTATGAAAAGCCCGGAGGAAATTTCAAAACAACTTGGGGCAAAAGGAATAGATAAAGATAAGACAATTATCATTTATGATAATGGAAAAGGCGTTAATGCCGGAAGATTATACTGGATATTGAAATATCTCGGTTGTAAAGATGTAAAAATCTTAGATGGACACATGAAAGCATGGCGGGTAGCCAAAAAACCTGTTACTAAATATCCTACTAAAATAAAAGAAGTAACATTTACTCCGTCGCCGGACGGAAAAATATTAGCCACTTATGAATATGTAAAATCGAACCTGAATAATCCGAAAGTAGTGATTGTTGATGTCCAGAGCAAAAAAGAATTTGATGAAGGACATATTGATGGTGCAATAAACTTTGAATATAAAAATATTATAAATGAAGAACCATGCACATTAAAATCGCCGGAAGAAATTACAGTACTTTTAAAAGGGGCGGGAATTACACCGGATAAAGAAATCATTTTATATTGTGCAACAAGCGCTCGTGCCGGAATAGTTTTTATGGCTATGACATCAATGCTTGATTATCCGAATGTAAAAATATATGATGGTGCATGGAATGAATGGAAAACAAAATAACTTTCAGTTAACAATTAAACCATTTAATAATGAAAACTTATAAGTTCTTTTTTCTTTTATTATTAGTTATAATTATTGGGGGCTGTGGTTCAAAAAAGAATAATAGTTACGATAATGTCGGTCAAATGGTTAGTGATGCACAAGCAGGCATCACAAAAGTTACGGTAAATGACCTGAAAACAATTCTTGATATAGAAGGTGATTATAAAATTATTGACTGCCGGGAAAAAGAAGAATTTATCGAAGGACATATACCCGGAGCAATAAATATTCCGAGAGGAGTGTTAGAATTTTCAAATAAAATTTCAAACAGGAGAGAACCAATATATGTTTATTCTCAAACTGTTGACCGGGCATCCTTAGCTTGCCCAACCTTAAAACTACTAAAATATGATAAGGTTTACCTTGTTGACGGTGGTTGGCAGGAATGGAATGAAACATTCCCCGAACTGATTGAAGAAGGAGAAGGTGATACAGGTGGCAAACCAGCGCCGAAAGTAGAGGAATCAGGTGGTTGCGGCGGATGATAGAATGATAAAACAGCAAAATGGTAAATAACATTTAAGCATTTAATCATTTACGCATTTACACATTGTACAAATAACAATTCTATAAAAAAAATAAATTATGGCAAAATTATGTATGGGGCTTTTTTCAGGAAGCCTTGATAAATTAACAGCAGCAGGAGTGATCCTCAGTGGGGCAGCAGCCGATGATATGGATGTAGAAGTTTTTGTCTTGCTTCAAGGCG
>JACKQG010008314.1_pt1 | contig 10154 bp, 8 predicted proteins | sample 8237621 | NCBI WGS metagenome assembly JACKQG01 (sample SAMN15677084, study PRJNA649215) | marine metagenome | biome: marine; feature: Black Sea; material: saline water; isolation source: suspended particulate matter (SPM) from the Black Sea western gyre | collected 2013-06-09/2013-06-10 | depth...
GAGAACAGGATATCGGCAGCCTTAAAGATTGGTTTAGCGATGAATTTCATGTTATTATCGCACCAGCTCATTCAAATTCTTAATGAGTCTCATTAGTGAGGCACGCAAATTATATCCTGCCGTGCCGTCGACGACGGAGAATCTAGCCTATATTCAAAGATTGGTACTATCCTTCACATACGCGCGTGCCGTGAGCCACTACGTACTCGCTAAACAGCGCTGAGAGCTTTGCTGCCACCGGCCCACAATTGCCATCACCAATCATGCGGCCATCGACTTCGCCTATTGCTGCAATCTCGCCCATGGTGCCGGTGCAGAACATTTCGTCGGCACGGTAAACAGCCGTCAAAGAAATGTCGCCGACCTCACACGCAATATTATTGGCCGCGCATATTTTCAGAACCGTGTCGCGCGTCACTCCCTCAGGGCAAGCGCGAGTGGTCGGCGTACGCAGCACCCCACCGTCGACGATAAAAACATGCGTCGCATTGGTCTCAGCAACGAAGCCCTGAGTATCGAGCATCAAAGCATCATCTGCACCCGCCGCATTGGCCTGCACCTTCGCCATGATTGACTGCACCAAATTGTTATGGTGAATATTCGGATCAAGAGTATCAGGGCGGAATCTACGCACCGCAGATGTCATGAGCTTCAATCCAGCCTTGTCATAAACCGGAGCCTTATATTCGGCTAATACTATCAACAGACTCCCTTTAGTATTCAGCCGTGGATCCATTCCGGATGTCATCTTCTCGCCACGCGATAAAGTTAAGCGGATATGAACGCCATCGCGCATGCCATTAGCAGCCAAAGTGCGGGCAATTTGCCCAGTCATTTCGGCGTCCGTCGGGATATCAGCAAATGCCAACGCTTTTGCTGACGAGCGTAGTCTAGCCAAGTGCGTGTCAAGCCGGAATATCTGGCCATCGTAAAGTCGCAGGCCTTCCCATACGCCATCACCACCTTGGGCGAGTGAGTCAAAAGGTGAGATCCGTGCTTCGTCGCGGTGGACTAATTCACCACCGATATTGACTATTAAATCAGCATTTCGTTCATCGTATTTTTGCAGCATAGTGACATGATAACAGTTTTATCCTAGGCGCACTCTTGCGCAAGGCACCCACTACATAAATCGCGGTGCTGAGAGTGGCCGCCACACCCAATTCTTCAAAGATAATTGTTAGCAAACCACTTGAAGATAGAGTATTCTTTGCATCATGGCTTTAATCTCATTACGACAATTACTCGATCATGCCGCTGAAAACGATTACGGCGTACCGGCATTCAACATCAACAACATGGAGCAAATGCTCGCAATCATGGCTGCTGCCAAACGATGCGACGCACCGGTAATCATGCAAGCTAGCCGCGGCGCACGCCAGTACGCTAACGACACTGTGCTAACGCATTTGATTCGCGCAGCCGTTGAGATGTATCCGGAAATTCCCCTGTGCATGCACCTCGACCACGGCAATGCGCTTGACACCTGTGAATCGGCAATTGAAGCAGAATTCTCATCCGTAATGATGGACGGTTCGCTCGAGGTCGATGGTAAGACCCCTGCTAGTTACGAATACAATGTTGATGTCACTAAATCAGTGGTTGACGCCGCTCACAAAGTTGGCGTATCCGTAGAGGGAGAACTTGGCTGCTTAGGCTCGCTCGAAACAGGCGAAGGCGAGAAAGAAGACGGCCATGGCTTCGAAGGTGCGCTTTCGATGGACATGCTTCTGACCGATCCGGTACAAGCCAAAGACTTCGTTGAAAAGACTGGCGTCGATGCTCTAGCGATTGCAATTGGTACTTCGCACGGTGCATACAAGTTTACACGCGAGCCAACAGGTGACATTTTAGCGATGGACCGTTTGGCTGAAATTCACGCGGCAATCCCTAACACTCACTTAGTGATGCACGGATCCTCATCAGTGCCGCAAAACTTGCAAGATCTGATTAACGAAAACGGCGGCGCAATGAAGCAAACCTACGGTGTGCCTGTTGAAGAAATCGTTAAGGGCATTAAAGTTGGTGTGCGCAAAGTGAATATTGATACGGATAATCGCATGGCGATTACTGCTGCGATTCGCAAGGTATTCCAAGAGTCACCCGAGGCTTTCGATCCACGCAAGTATCTGACCCCAGCGATGACGGCGATGACCGAGGTTTGTATGCTGCGCTACGAAGCATTTAACACCGCTGGCCAAGCTGGCAAGATTAAAGCGATTTCTTTGGCCGATATGGCCGCGAGTTACAAAGCGTAATTCTTAAGAGTTTACTTAGCGTATCCGAGTTGCTCGAGGTTTTGTAAAACCTCGGGGCTCAAATCGGTCGAGCGAACCCGTAGTGTTTGAGAATCTAGTATCTCGCTTAACACCTTTCTCATTTTCAACAAAGTGTCTTTGTCAGACACGGTCAAGTCATTGTTTTCGCCAGGGTCTACAGCTAGGTTAAACAATGACTCTTCGTTAGCCTCAGGGGCAACAGTCAACTTGTAACCATCTGCAATCACCGCCCATTGAGGGCCAGCAACATTTACTCCTGTTTCATCAAACAGCTCTTTGACTCCTTGTTCATCAAAAATTCGACGTTGCATGAACACCGGCCGCGAAACACGCTGAGTGCTATCTGGAATCATTAGTGCAAGACTGATGCCACTAATATCTTGCATTGGTGGCATTTTTAGAAGCTCAAGAATAGTCGGTGCAAAATCAACAAGCCCTACAGTAGTATCTATTCGTTGTGGCTCCAAAGATAAATGCTTGAGCAGCAAGGGCGCCCGCACCGCGTCTTCGAATAAGTCGCGTCCGTGGCCGAAGTGCCCGTGTTCACCGAATAGTTCGCCGTGATCGGCAGTGATAGCCATTAAAGTTCCAGCGCTAGCTTCTTGCGCGGAAATAGCCGCCATAAGGCCAGGTAGAACGCTATCGGTGTAGGCGACGGCTCCGTTGTAGCTTGCCTTATCTAAATCATTGCCGATTAAGTCAGGCGTAATATACGGCTCTAAGTACTCAGTCGGTTGGACATATGGCTTATGCGGATCCATTAAGTGAACCCAAACACACCACGGTTTGTCGTTCGGTTGGCCGGCAATCCAGTCGCTAGCTGCTTCAATGGTGTATGAACCAGAACGGCGACGCTTCAAATTAAAGTCTTCGTCAAATTCGTCGAAGCCTTGGCTTAGACCAAACTGTGCCGTCAAGACATAAGAACTGACGAATGCTGCCGTGTTATAGCCATTGTCACGAAGATGCTCACTTATCGTGACGACATCATCGGAAACCTCAACTGCATTTTTCAGCACGCCATGCTCATTCGGATACAAGCCAGAGAACATTGTAAGATGAGAAGGACCCGTAGTTGAACTTACAGCATAAGCATTTTCAAACATAACGGATTGCGCCGCTAAAGCGTCGAAATTCGGCGTTAACCCGGCCTCACTGCCATATGCTCCAAGGTGATCTGCGCGCAAAGTATCAAAAGTAACCATTAGCAAGTTCGGCTGCACGGTCGGCGGACCGACAGGCGGCTTGCCACAAGAAGCAATAATGCCGCAACAAAGTAGCGTAAAAAGAGGTTTACTGATGTTAATCATCGTCAACACTTTAACTATTTAGAAGCCTCTAATACAACTTTTAACGGGAAAATTTCAGACTTAACACGTACGCTATCGACAAGCTCTAACAACTCCGCCACTTTATCCTGGTCTTTCTCCGCTAAATTATTGGTTTCGGCAGAATCATCCCGTAAATTATAGAGCTCCCATTCCGCGCTTTGCTTCGAACGCAGCAGCTTGAAATCGCCATCGATAATAGCTTGGGCTTGGCGCGCATGCTCGAAATACAAAGGTCCAGGGCGCCGTGCATCCTGCTCGCCTTCCAAAATATTGACAAGCGAGTGTCCGTCTTGCTGTTGGTGCTCAATGTTAGCTGCACTACAAAATGTTGGGAGCCAGTCCCAGAAGGCGCTGACGTAATCACTTTCGCTGTTTGCAGAAACCCGACCTGGCCAACGCACAACAGTCGGCACGCGAAGACCACCTTCATACACTTGCGCCTTGCGTCCGCGAAGGCCGCCTTGCGATTGAAAGAATTCTAAGTCGCACCCACCTATCCATGACGGGCCGTTGTCTGAGGTGAACACCACTAAAGTATTATCAGCGACACCCATCTCATCTAACTTAGCGAGGATGTCTCCAATATCGCGATCCATGCGAGTAATCATTGCCGCATAAGCCGCGCGCGGAGTTTCATGCGGAAGGTACCCTTTACTACCATCGTAAGGCGTTTCTTCAAAGGCGCCTTTATATTCGTCGAGCGAGTCCTGTGGCACCTGCAACGCCAAGTGAGGAACCGGCGTGGCGTAAACCATCAAAAATGGCTGGCCATTGGTCTTGTCTAAAAAATCTAGGGCCTCGTTCGCCATCAAGTCGGCCGCGTAATCGACTTCGCTACCATCCGGGTTGATGCTTATCGTTTGCTCATTACGGTGTAAATGGTCGGGGTAATAATTGTGCGCTACGCGTTGGCAAATATAACCAAAGAAGTGATCAAAGCCTTGCGCATTGGGATCTCCTTCCGTACCCGTCCAACCAAGCCCCCATTTGCCAATAAACGAAGTGTTATAACCTGCATCTTGAAACAGTTCGCCCATCGTTATTTCGGATTGGATGAGTGGACGTTGCCCTTCTAATGCAGGGTCGTTCCAGACATCGCCGCGCTCGTTCATCTCGTCGTTATCACGAATATAAGCATTTCCGGTGTGCTTTCCAGTAAGTAACACGCAACGTGACGGCGCGCAAACAGGTGAACCGGAGTAATGGCGCGTAAGCTTCATTCCCTGCGTGGCCAATTTGTCTATGTTAGGCGTTTTTATGTACTGCTGCCCGAAACAACCTACATCGCCATAACCCAAATCGTCGGCAAGGATGAACAATATGTTAGGCGCGGTATCCGATTGCGGCTTTGAACAAGTAACGAATACAAGAGAGAGTAAGACTATTAGCAGTTGGCGCATGGCATAACTATAACGCCACGTTAGAATTTTATCCGATGAAAACAGACGTACAAATTGCTCGCGAGTTTACCTCGCGCCCCATCACTGAAATTGCAGATTCCCTCCATGTTCATGATGCTGACTTGCTTCCTTATGGTAAAGATATCGCCAAAGTTTCCTTAGATGCTCTGAGCCGCCCGCGAACGATTAAGGCGCCATCTAAATTGATTTTGGTATCGGCGATTACTCCTACTCCAGCTGGTGAAGGTAAGACTACGACATCGATTGGTTTGGCTCAGGCTTTCACTCAACTGAATGAGTCGGTTTGTCTAGCACTACGTGAACCATCGCTCGGCCCGTGCATGGGAGTTAAAGGTGGCGCATGCGGTGGTGGCTATTCACAAGTCATGCCTCTCGATCGCATCAACTTGCACTTCACCGGTGACTTTCATGCGATTACTGCGGCCAACAATTTACTGGCAGCGATGGTCGATAACCATTTGCACTTTGGCAACAAGTTACGACTAGATACACGCAAAATTATGTGGCGCCGCGTCATGGACATGAACGATCGCGCATTACGTAATATCGTTTCGGGCTTGGGAGGAACGGGTCAGGGCGTTACCCGCGAAGGTGGCTTCGACATCACGGCGGCTTCTGAGATCATGGCAATTCTATGTCTGTCAAAAGACATGAGCGATTTGCGGGTGCGCATTGAGCGTATCGTTATTGGCTATGATTTAGACAATGCTCCAGTCTACGCCAAACAGATGGATTGATTGTGTCGGCGCGATGATGGCATTGTTACGTGATGCCATGAACCCCAACTTAGTGCAAAGCTTTGAGGGCACCCCCGCTTTTATACACGGCGGTCCTTTCGCCAACATTGCACATGGATGTAACTCCGTAGTTGCCACGAAAATGGCAATGCACTTCGCAGAATGGACAATCACTGAAGCGGGTTTCGGTGCCGACTTGGGTGCAGAAAAGTTTTTCGATATCAAATGCCGTAGTGCAAACTTCGACCCACAAGCAGTGGTGCTAGTTGCTACTATTCGTGCACTGAAGATGCACGGCGGTGTTGCGAAATCCGACTTGGCTGGCGAAAATGTCGAAGCGGTGACGGGCGGTTTAGCTAACTTAGAAAAGCACATTGAGAATGTGCAAACCTTAGGCAAACCACCGATTGTCGCCGTTAATAAATTTGCGACGGATAGCGATGCTGAAATTGCTGCGGTACGTGAGAAGTGTGCAGAACTTGGCGTCGAGTTTGCCGTAAGTTCACACCACGCCGATGGCGGCAAAGGCGCGATTGATTTAGCGAAAGCTGTGATGGCGGCGGTTGAGCGTGGCTCGGAATCGTTTACCCCATGTTATGCATTGACCGATGCACCTGAAGATAAAATTCGCAAGGTGGCGCAGAAGATTTATGGGGCTGATGACATCAGCCTGACAGCAAAGGCTAAACGTGAATTGAAAAAATGCGTCGACTTAGGTTACGGCGAGTTACCCATATGCATCGCCAAGGTACCTGGGTCACTATCCGATGACGGCAGTAAAATCGGCCGACCTACTGGCTTCACCTTGAAGGTGCGCGACGTGCAGGTCAACTCCGGCGCCGGCTTTATCGTGGTTTTGACCGGTGCGATTTTCAGAATGCCTGGATTGCCGCGTGACCCCATGGCATCTCACATGGAATTAGAAGAAAACGGTGAGATAACCGGGCTAGAATAGTAAACATGTTAAATGACAAACTACAGGCAGCGATTGCCAAGTTTGAAAAGCAAGCGAAGTGGCCGGCCGACAACGACAAGTTTCGGTTTAAGGTTGCCGAAGCTAGTGACTATCCGCAAATCTATCAATTATTTGAAGATACTTTTGGCGAGAAGCGCAGTGATGAACATGTGCAATGGAAATACTGGGGTAATCCTAGTGGCGAGCCGTTTGCAGTAATTGCAATCGATATACAGACAGACAAAGTGGTTGCCGCTTGCACCGGCATGAATAAAAAGGCGTGGGTGGACGGTAAAGAATCTAAAGGAATCATGCTTTGGGATATTGCAGTGCATCCTGATGTGCGTGGCGGCGGCCGCTTGTTTCGTGACATTACTTATGGCATGCAAATCGCCGTTAATGCGCAGCAAGGTGTTAACTGGGGCTTCGGCGGGCAGTCAAAGCCAACGGTCATTAAAATGGGCATACGTTGGTTCGGATATCACATGATCCTATCCCTTAAATGCTGGGAACTAAGGTTAAGCATGCGCCCTGCCCTTGTTCAGCGATTGGGTGCTTTGGGCGGCTTACTAGCTAGGGTCACCGATATCTTTACCAAGTTGTCATCACACCGTGGTAACTACGAAATACGTGTCATTGATAAATGTGGCGACGCATTCGATACTTTGCTGCAACAGCAAAAAGATTTGTACCGTGTTTCAGTATGGCGCGATGCGGCTACCTTAAATTGGCGCTACTTCGACCACCCTATTTTCGTTCATCAAATGTTGGGGGCTTACAAAAACGATAAGCTTGTCGGCTATATTGTTTGGCGTGAATACATCGACGAAACCGTAAAGGTCGGCACGGTGTTAGATTTATGGCACGGCGAGAGCCAGCAGATTGCTCGTGACCTATTCCTTGCGGCATCGCAGTCAGCCCGTAGCCGCCAAGCAGGTTTTATGCGCATGTCCGTTGAAACGGGCACTACCACACAACTAGCAATAGCTGCCATCGAGGGTACCTCGATTACCGAACGCGTCGAAGATGACAATGTCATCACTGCAATGATGCTCGGTGAAGATCCGAATGCGCATGACGCAGCAGCATACGACGAGATGGACACCGTCACGAATGGCGCGAATTGGTTTTACACTCAGGGCGACGTCGATTTCAGGGACTAAACAGTCTGCTGGCTATGGTTGCGCCCATTGCGCTTGCATGAATCACTTTTCGTCATCACGATCGACGGCATGTGGCGCGCAACGTTCGGCCAAGTTATCGCCGTAACGTACACCTTGTGACAAGGCGCGACGCATTTCGATAAAATCGGTTTCACGTTCAGCACGTGGCGCGCGGTTGAAAGTGCGGAAGCCAATGCGACCTTCGGTCATCATGTTTAACCCTAGCCAAGCGCGGTTGGATTCGCGATTTTTATCCCAGTGCTGCAGTTTATGCTTACGCAATTGCTCGAGTGTATAAACCGTGCAATCCGGCATAGTGTGTGCGAGCTTAGCGCACATCTCGTTTACCATTTGGTCAAGCAAAGTAAAGTCGACTTCAGCTTTAGACAGTATCGCCTTTGCGGCATTACGCTCATCGCCCGTTTTGAATTGTCCGTAAAGTGAACGGCCGTATTCGTCAGTGACGAATTCAGTGTAAGCCATTGGATTGGCAATGAACTTGCCATCCATCTTTAGCACAGGCGCGATACCGTTAAGCAAACCAATATGCTGTGCATAGTGAGCGCTCCATTGTTCACATAATGTGCAAGACTCGACAGCTCGGGCGTAGCCGACGTACTCTGGCAAGTAATCCGTTGAGCCGCCCACTGGTGCCGAACCGTGCTTCGGACCAGCTTGACCAAAGCGCGCCGTGTCGGCAGAAACAGAAAAGTCACACGCCATACCCAGCTCTTGACCACCAGCGATGCGCATTCCGTTTACGCGGTTAATTACGGGCTTGTCACATGCCATCAATGCTGAGATACCATCATTGAATAGGCGCATGTAGCGACGATACTCATCAGGCCGTCCGGTGTAGTGTTCACTGTATTCTTCAGTATTACCGCCGGTGCAGAACGCAATGTCGCCAACCGCTGTAAGCACCACGCAAACGACACTCGGATCGCTTGATGCACGGCGCAAGGCCAAAATCAATTCAGCAATGGCGCGCGTCGTGTAAGAGTTGTATTTATCCGGGTTGTCCAACCAAATCCAGGCATTGAACAAATCTTCAACGACCGTACCGTCTTGCAGTACAAGTGGCTTGAGCTCATATTTAATGTTAGTGAACGCGTAGTCCGGGGCTAGATCATGATTGGCGAAGGTAGTCATTATTAAGTAATAGAAATCTGGTGCTTACAAGGAATCGTGAAGGGATGATAACACGTGGGAGTCGTTGGCTGGGTCCAACTTAGGAGTAAGCCGATTGGCCCGTAAACTCTTCACCCAGAATCAATGAATGGATTTCGTGAGTGCCTTCGTAAGTCAAAACGGTTTCGAGGTTACACATGTGACGCCCTGTTTGGTATTCGAGAGTAATCCCATTAGCGCCTAGCAGGCTGCGGCAAATCCTTGCGATTTCTAAGGCCTTGGCAACGTTGTTACGCTTGGCCATAGAAACATGCTGTGGACGCATAGTGCCCGCGTCTTTCATTTGCGCCAATCGCCAGACCATCAATTGCATCTTAGTAATTTCGGTGCCCATCTCAGCAAGCTTGTCTTGAGTTAACTGAAAAGCAGACAGTGGGCGACCATGGATGATGCGCTTGTTTGTGTAACGTAATACTTCGTCGAAACATGCTTGAGCTGCACCGACTGCACCCCACGATATGCCGTAACGCGCTTGCGTCAAACACGACAGTGCCGCCTTCAGACCTGTTGCCTTAGGCAAACGATTAGCCTCAGGCACACGCACGTCTTCTAAAATTAATTCGCTAGTCACGCTACATCGCAATGACCACTTATGTTCTTGCTCTGGCGCGCTGAATCCTGGAGTTTTACAATCAACAATAAAGCCTTGTACCATTCCTTCTTCATCGCGTCCCCAAACAATAGCTACGTCAGATATCGTGCCGGAGGTGATCCACATTTTTTGACCATTGAGCACCCAATCGTCGCCATCGCGTACGCACTTCGTGCGCATACCACTGGGATCTGAACCGAAGTCTGGCTCGGTTAACCCAAAGCACCCAATGTATTCGCCGGACGCCAACTTTGGCAAGTAGTGATTCTTTTGTTCTTCATTACCAAATGTTTCGATGGGATACATCACCAACGAACCTTGCACCGAACTGAAAGAACGAATGCCTGAATCGACGCGTTCGATCTCTTGGCAAATCAACCCATATTGCATGGCTGTCATGGCAGCACCGCCATACTTAGCGGCGACGCCGGGGCCTAGCAAACCCAAGGCACCCATCTCTTTGGCGATATGACTCGGGAACGTGC
>JACKQG010008315.1_pt1 | contig 10153 bp, 5 predicted proteins | sample 8237621 | NCBI WGS metagenome assembly JACKQG01 (sample SAMN15677084, study PRJNA649215) | marine metagenome | biome: marine; feature: Black Sea; material: saline water; isolation source: suspended particulate matter (SPM) from the Black Sea western gyre | collected 2013-06-09/2013-06-10 | depth...
CAGCCGACCGAAATTAGCGATAACCTTTCCGGTCAAGCGATAACCTTTCCGGTCAAGCGATTCGCATTGAAGGCGCGCCGGTACTTCCGATCATGGCTGTAGCCAATGGCAAACTGATCATCGGTTCACGCAAGGACATTGTGAACGAAGCAATCTACACTTGGAATGCTGACCGCCTGGGCACAATGGCAAATAGTGCTGTCTACAAGCGCACCATGAAGGGCCTGGCCAATGGCCGCACCGACAATATCGCCGCGCTGGCTTACTTGGATCTGCGACAGATCGCACCGCCCGCGATCATGATGACCATGGGCATGTGGCCGGAAGGCGTCGTCGATGCAGTTGCCGCTCCTGATGCTGGTGAATTTGCTGAGCACCTCGGTGGTATCGCTTTTGCGGTACGCAACGATGAGTACGGCATTACTTTTGACAGTTTCAGTCCAGTGGGTTTTGTGATTCCTGGCTTGGTTGCTGCGCTTTCCTTTGGCCAGCAAACTTATGCCGCAGCTCCAATGCCAGCATTCTCTACGGACGCAAATCCGGCGAATGACATCAATACTCAGGCTTGGTACCTGGTTCGCTTCGCAGGTCAGGAAGCAGATGGCTACGCCCAGGGCTTGGACCTCTCGGTTAGTGCTGTCGAAATGGAGCCAGAAAATCACTGGTACCTGAACACTCTAGGCGTTGCCTTGTACCGCAATGGTCAATACGAAAAAGCATTGCAGGTACTTCAACGCTGCCAAGAGATGAATGCTGTCAGTGACAATCGTTACGACGATGCTAGTGATACGTTGTTCTTAGCAATGACTCATTACCGTTTGGGGCATTTGGACCGCGCCCAAGAAATGTTGAAAGCTGCCGACGGAATGGTCGGACCTGGTAGTGACCAGGAGATCAATAATTTCTATTCTGAAGCTAAGGCAATGATTGGCAAATAAGCGGATTTAATTCGTTTTCCGACGGCATCCATTTGTTTGGATGTCGTCGTTTTTTTTTGATTGGAAACTGTAGTCCATGGGACGTGTCAGAAGATTTGCCTCGAGGGCTTAGACAGTCGCAGCTTCGCGCGACTGAAGCGCCCCCGAGGCAAACCTTCTGACACGGGCGAGGACCTCAGTGTTAATTGAAGCCTTTCCAGCCTACTACGCCGGAGCGCAGGATGTTGAAGGCCATGTCGATTACGCCTAGCACGTAGAGGAATGCGGCGGTGCGGAAGACTAGACGTCGGCCTTGGCGCGATTCTAGGACGAAGGCTAGGGCGGATAGGCCTAGGGACAGGATGAGGAGGGCGGTGTCTAGCATGGACCAGACTTTGAAGTTGAAGCCGCCTGCTAGTGGAGAAGCGCCGAGGAAAAGGATTTGGATGAAGATGAAGGCTTTAAACCGGGCGAGCTCGCTGCTCGAAGGTTCTTCTTCTTGATTTCGGAAAGGAGGAATTGCGGGAGGGGTGGTTTCAGACATGAATCTATAAGGATTGAGAAAAAGTGGCGGTTAAAACAGGTACCGCCGTCTTCCATCCTATCGAGTCTTATTATTTTGTGGATCGATTTTGGGTTTGGTGGCATTGGGTATGCTGATGACCTTGCCCAAGTCTGATACTGCACCGCATTTAGAAGCGCTACTTTCGCATAGCGCGTGGGTGAAACATTTGGCGCGCGCTATTGCCTCTTCGAGGGATTTGGCTGATGAGGTGGAGCAGGAGGCGTGGCGATTGGCCTTGGAGCGCCCGCCGCGGCACACGCGCAATTTGAAAGCGTGGTGGAGCCGCGTGGTTCGGAATTCGGTGATTCAAAAACGTCGATCTGAGACGAGGTATCAAAAACGTGTGGATCGGCTGGAGCATTCAATCCCCCATCGTGCCGACGTTGACCCTTCTGCGTTGAGTGAGTCCATGGAGGATTTTGGACTGTTGGCGCGCTACGTTAATGAATTGCCGCCGCAATTGGGCGAAGCCATTTTTTTGCGCTTCTTTCAGGACAAGTCGGTGCCGCAAATCGCGGTTCAACTTGGCGTTGCTCAAACCACAGTCAAAAGCCGATTACGCCGTGGCCTCGAACAATTGCGTGGACGGTTTCAATCCGTGCATGGTGAAAACTGGCGGGCACGTTGTTTGGCATTGGCCTTGCCTCCAACATCGTCATTAGTTTCAGCCTCTCTGTTTCAAATTCTAATTATGAATATTCAATCAAAATCTGCGCTCGCTCTCGCTGCCTTGGCTGTGGTTGCCTCAACAGTTTTTTGGATGCCCGAATCCAATCCAAACATGGCGGTGGACCATGGGGAAATGGCAGAGGCGATTTCGGCAAACGATGCTGCTGCGACCCTTGAGCCCAAGCTAGATACGCTTGGCCGAAAACCAACGATGCAATTGGACGACGAGCCAAATTCAGGTTTATCCGGCTTTGGCTATCCACTCCCCGAAGGAGTAACAAGGGATGCATGGCTCCAGTTGACCTTGATCAATATTGATGGGAAGCCGATACCAAACCTAAAATTGGATTGCTTGGCTCGCCCCCTTTATGGCTTTGAGAAACGATATTATTATTCCGACGAAAACGGAGTAATAAAGATCCCATGCCTTTCTGGAGAATGGGAATTCGATGTAACGTCGGATGACTTCCAAGACGGAAGCATTGTTGATTTTTCAAAAAGAGTGCGACTTCAACCTACAGAAATTGCAGAATTCACACTTCGCCATTCCGACTTGATTCCAATTTCGGGCAGTGTCATTGATGCCGATGGTGAGCCGTTAGAGGGTATATTGGTTCGGTATTCGGGAGATGATGCTAAACGAAATGAGGAATTCAGACGATTTGGCTCAATGCCAACCGACAAGGATGGCAAATTTGATTTCGTCGGCATTAGAGGCTATTACCACCTAGTCGCGTCCACTAGTAATAACCTGAGCATGCGAACCTATGGAAATGTAGGTGAAGATCCTTTACTGGGCAATATCACGTTTCAATTCCCTCCCATCCGAACCGTGACCCTTTCCGCCATCGATGTCGACGGACTACCGATTCAAGCCAAGAAAGTATCTTTTTCACTGAATAACGTGCCGCGTGACTCTGCCCCGCTCGGTTTGAAATACTATTCCGCCAGCATTGGAGCACTAGATCCAACAGGCAGTATCCGAATTGAAGCCCCCAAATACATGGAATGGCCTGTTGTACTGCATTCAGAAGAATTTGGGGATCTAGTTGCGGTAATTCCGCCTGAGGTAACTGAGTATCAATTTTCCATGGATTCTGGCCAATCATTAATTGGCCAGATTTTGGATTCTTCAAACAAACCAATAGAAGGGGCAACAGTGCGTGCCTGGGCGCCTGAAATCCTCCCTGAAGAGGTTCATAACAGAACAAAGGAATTGCCAACCACTAGCTCTGAGTGGAGAGTTTATTCAACCGACCTTGAAGGAAAGTTTGTTATTCAAAGACTTCCGGAGAGCCAAAATGGGTATCTTTCCGTTGAAGCAGAGGGAAAAGCGTATGCGCTGATTCGGGACATAAGGATCCCCAATGCTGGCGACGGGCTTATTGTTCAGCTTAAGGATGAGCTAACTATTTCGGGTACATTGCTTGATTCCGAAGAAAAGCCCGTGAGCGATAAATGGGTAGAAATAAATGGCCACTCCCTTCTTGGAAGCACCTCCGATTGGGTAAATCTTCCGTACCTGAATGGAACCTATCGTTCCCTCACAGATAAAAATGGACGCTTTCACTTCCCCGGACTAGAGGAGGGTGTTTGGAAAATTTGGGTTCACCGAACTATGAAGCTAGAAGAGGACGCGATTGCCACCGTGGAGGCAGGGACGACGGATTTGATTTTGCACATGGGGGATGGCCTCGATCAATTCTTGAATGTAGAAGCAACTGTTAGCGACTCACGAACAGGCGAAATGTTGACTGAAATTGATGTAAGTTTGATGCAGCCGTTCACAAAGTCGAGCTCCTACAGGGGATTTGTTGGCATTCCTACACAGACGGATCTCTTCCCTCCTCAAATCAATATCCGCGCCGAAGAGGTTGTAACCAGCGTACTTTCGATTCGAGCCTCAGGCTATGCTCGGTCCTACACACTCATCCCTGGAAAAGCTGGATTTCAGAAATTGGATATCCAACTCGAGCCTGTGAGGAATATGAATCTAAGCTTCCTAAATGAGAGCAATCAACCTCTCGCTCTGGCGCAGGTGAAGGTATATGCGCTCGGCAGCATACTAGTTCCCACTTCTAGTCGGTTCCCGCGTGAGTTAATTGATGGTATTCCTCACCCTGGGAAGCCAACCATGGAAAATGGTTCCATTTTGCTGCAAGTCCCAAGGGTAGGCGGAGTATTTGAGGTCGTTCCAAACGGACAAACAAACGTCATTCGCATTCCCTTCGGACCAGAAGTGGCCGACGACGAAGGAATCCCCACAATTATTGTCGGCGGAATTTGAAAAGATTCTTCCATTTTTAGGGATCAAAAAAGATCAAAACGGCATTGGTTATTCTGATGCCCGTGCCTCATTCTGATTCGACTCCTAAGCTGGACGCGCTGCTTTCGCATAGCGCTTGGGTCCGGCAGCTTGCCCGCGCCATCGTGAAGAATCACGACGTGGCGGATGAGGTTGAGCAGGAGGCTTGGCGAATCGCTTTGGAACGCCCGCCGCAGAACACTAGCAATCTCAAGGCTTGGTGGACGCGGGTGGTGCATACCACTGTGAGCCAACGATTTAGGACAGAGAACCGGCATCAGAAACGAGTCGATCGATTCAGCCAGCAGGCGGCCACGGCGGAGACGTCGGCGCCTGCTGATATTGCTGCGCGCATGGAGGATTCGGAGTGGTTGGCGCGGGTGGTGAATGAGCTTCCTCCCCTACTTGGGGAAGCGATTTTCCTGCGCTACTTCGAAGAACAATCTGTCGCGGTGATCGCTGAACAGCTTGGAATTGCCCAGAGCGCCGTCAAAAGCAGATTGCGACGCGGCTTGGAGCAATTGCAGAGCCGATTCGAAACTCATCACGGCGAAAATTGGCGCGCGCGTTGTTTGGCTTTGGCCGCACCGCCGTCGGCTGCCGTGGCTCCTGCCTCTCTACTGACCGTCCTACTCATGAGCACCTTCTTCAAATCGGCTGCGGCGATTACGTCCATTGCATTGCTAGCCTATATCGCTTTTTGGCCGGATCCGGTCGACGAAACTCTGAGCACGTCCTTGCAGAATCTTTCGAACGTGGAGTTGGAACGCGGTTCGGCAGATTTGAATGGGACCGGAACCTCTGGCAGAACGGAGGTTGGCTCAACTACAGCCGACCCTCCAATCGCAGAGCCGGAGACTCCCCCATTACCGACTGACGTCCCGCGTGATGCGTGGTTCCAACTATCGGTCGTGAACGATGACGGAACTGCGTTTGCCAATCAGGAACTTAGAGTTCAATGCAAACCTGAATACAGTCTAGAGCAGCAAATTTTCACGACTGACGGCAACGGCCTCATCCAAGTGCCATGCATTTCCAAGCCGTGGAAATTTGTTATCACGTCAGTAAATCCAAGCAGTGCCAATTGCATCTTGCTTTGCGATGACGTGCGCGTGAATACGGAGCAAATGGCGGAATTTAACCTACGCCATCCAGGCGAAGTGCCGTTGAATGTTCGTGTCATCGACAATCAGGATCAGCCTGTTGCGGGAATTCAGGTTCAATATTCGGGCGTTGCCACTAGCCAGCGTGGCTGGGCGTATGAAAATGAATTCATGACCGACCAGAACGGCAATTTTGCTCTCACAGGCATACGCGGCGATTACACCTTGCAGGTGACTTCGGCGAACAACTTCCGAGTTTTAAAACATGACCTCCTCAGCAAAGACACGCGAACTCAACGAAGGGTCATTCGTTTACCGGAGACGCGAATGGTGGACCTAACGGTGCTTGGTGTTAACAATGAACCAGTGACTGCCAGCGATGTGGTGGCGTCGGCCTTTTTTGAATTTGATCAGCACGCGCCGTTTCAACGAGATGCCAAAAAGGTGGACCTCGGGGCGTTAGATGCAAATGGCCAAATTAGCCTTGAGGCTCCCGCAAACCGAGATTGGCCACTATTTTTGAAATCCAAGGACTATGGCGAATTACTGCTGAATATCCCAGCCGGGGTGACGGAATACGTGCACAAAATCGACCAAGGCCATTCATTAACTGGGCGCGTAGTTGACCACGAAAACAGGCCACTCCTGCATGCCAAAGTTAGCGTTTGGGTACTCCATTACTCCAACGACTGGGCTACAGACAACCTCTATCGTTTCCCTTCCGACCGCCGTGACACCCACACCAATGCCGACGGCAAGTTCAGCGTCGACCGCATTCAGCAATCAAACGAAGCATTTGTGTTAGCTCAAGCCGACGGCATGGCCTACTCCGGATTCAAGGAGATCCAGGTCCCGAATGGGTCAGATGAGATGCTCATTCAGCTCCAACCCGAAGCCATTATTTCAGGGACCTTAGTGGACGCGATGGGTGACCCTGTTGTTAACCGACGGATTTCTGCCAATGGCAACGACGTATTTAACAATCAAGCACCCTGGCGCAACATTCCGCACATGGCTGGAGGCGGGACCGCGACCACTGATCAGCAGGGGAAATTTATTTTCAACGGCCTGACTCCAGAGCTGTGGAAGATCGAAGTGCAAACCCTCAGCCGATCGGAACCAGCTGCCGAAGTCACGGTTCCTGGCGGAATCACCGACCTAGTGATCCGAATGGGCGCAGGTCTAGACAACAAACTGAACGTAGAGGCCTTGGTAGTCGATGCAGCATCCATGGAATACCTGAGCAACGTTGAGGCTAGCCTTCAATGCAGAGAGAAAAAGGTCAATGGAGTCAATGTTTCTGGATATGGGATCACGACCCGGACTTCCAAACCGCAAATCGTCAAGCTCGGGCTAGGGGTTGATGACTATGTACTGGAAGTAAAATCTCCCGGTTACGCCACCACCTACACCCAGATTCCAGCTCAATCCGGCTTCCATAACTTGGTCGTGACGATGAATCCCGCCAAAAAGATTGAGTTGCAGTTTTCACGCCCTGAGGGCAAAAACCTATATTGGACCGCCGTCAAAGTTTTCCATTCCGACGGCACTTTGATCCCCAACAGCAAACGCTTCAGCGACGAAATCCTGAACGGCAAACCGCACAACGGTCAAAATGCCAGCGCTTATGGGTTGGTGAAGCTCCTGGTCCCCATCGAAGGCGGCTACCTTGAGGTCACGCCTGGCAAAGGCCTTGCTCCGGTGCGTATCGAGATCCGACCTGAATGGTTGGAGGCATTTGATTTGATTCCAATCGAGCTAAGCCAATAACCGCAATGTCGAAACCTACTGGCCAGGCCGGTGGCACCGGTTATTCTGATGACTTGCCGGTGCCCAACCCCACGCTGTACTACGACGGAGATTGCAGTCTCTGTCAAAGGTTGGTGGTGTTCATGCAAAAGCAAGATCGACATGGCATATTTGATCTGACGCCGCTGCAATCTCCCGACTTTATCGAGCACATTCCCAACGCGGAAGAATTGCGGTTATTAGACACAGCCGTGCTCGCCACCGCCGACGGCATGGTGCGTATTCGATCCACCGCAATAGTTCAGGTGCTGCGATTACTGGGCGGCAAATGGAAAGCCGTCGCGCTTTTGCTTTGGCTCGTCCCCCTGCCGCTGCGGGATTGGGGCTATAAATTCATCGCCCGACATCGGCCGCGCAAGCCGGAATCGTGAAGTTCGAAGGTTGATCGCTAGTTAGCGATGCAACTGCCCTGCGGGTTAATTCGCCTGCACAAAAGTGGCCGCGTCGAAGTAAAACAACTCGCCGGCATCCAAGCTCACTTCCATGCGCACGTCAACTGGCTGGTAAGGGAAGGAGAAGCTCAGGGTTTGGTTGTTCCAAACTTGGCCATTCAAATCCACGGTGCGGGTATCCACCACTGCGCCCGTTAGAACGTTGGTAATGGTCACATTTGCGGTGCCCATCTGCGGCCCCTTAAAGGTCTGGATTTGGACTCCTTTAGCGTAATCGGTAAACAAGATGTATGAACCGTCGGTTTCGGTCAATGCCACTGAATCGCCGCGGAAGACCAAATTAGTCACTTCGCGCAACTGAATGACGGACCGAAAATCCCACATCCAGGGCCGGTCAGGCTGCGGGTTGGCAGGGTTATTGGGCTGGTAATAGCGGAAGGTTGGCGTGCCCTCATCGCGCGAAAACAGACTAGGCCGCAACTCCCAATCGATCAATGGATCATCGACGCCTACCACCAGACCAAACTGGGTCCCAACCAACAACGTGCGGTCATTTGCAAAATCGGCACTCAGCGTCATCGTATCGACAAAAAGATCCGGATAAACACCGCCGACGTTTTCCCAAACCGGTACTTGCTGACTGAAGTCCAGCTTCTTCATACCGTCGGAATAAGTGGCGAGATAGACTATCGGCCGCGTAGCAAAATCGGGCGGACAGGCGATGCTTTCAACGGCACCTTGCTCCAATCCGTCGGGGTAAGTGACCATGCCGGGGTTGCCGACGCGATCTTCTAATGCAGCAAAGTAGGGGTACTTTGCCATGCCGATGAACAATACTGGTCGGCCTGGCGTTTGATCGTCCCGGTCGAAATTTGTAGCTATGGCAATGGACTCAATATCGGACGGCATGGTGGTGACGTGGCGCCAACGCAAATCATGTAAGCGGAAAAGTTCGGGACCAAAAGAGGCATAAACGTCGGTACGACCGGCTGGCGTGTTTGCGTCGTAGGTAGGCGCTACCTTGATATGTTTCAGATACTGCACCGGCGTGCCGTCGACCATTTTGTTCAAGAACTCAACGCTTAAGCCGCCGTCTGTGGATCGAAAGTTCGAGGCTGCGTGACTGGAGGTGGTGAAAAAAATCGTCTGGTCCGAACCAGCCGTTCCGCGACCATCAAAATTAGGTGAAAACGCGGCGCTACGTGCGTAGCCCAACAACACTGAGCCCGGAACCTTCACCCAATCCCACTTTCCAAACGGGTTGGGAGCTTGCAGCTGCGGATTGAACCAGAAATTTTCACCGCCCAAACCGGCCGCCATGATGGTGCCGTCGTAGGCGAATTGCGGTGAAACGATAAGGTCGTCTTGATAAGGAATGGAGCCGCGATCCAACAGCACCACTCCGCCATTGGTTAGGTTATGAACGATGGTGCCAGAACCATAAGTTCCAGTGGCGACCCAAACGCCGCCCTGCTGATCTTTGAAAGACCCCAGCGCACGCGTTTGCAGCACGTGGCGATACGGCCGACGCGTCCAGTGCAATCCTTCATCCTTGGACTCAAACAAGCCCTCGGTTCGACCGAACAAAATCTGGCCGTCATTTGCGTAGGTCGGCGAAACCGCGAAGTCCATGACCTGAGCACGGTTGGCGCTGACCGACCAAGAAGCATCTTGCTCGGCGATGAAATCTTGCGCACTACCAAAGTCGCTCCAAGTCGCCCCGCCGTCTGAGCTGCGAAAAATACCGTCGGAATTGGGTAGGTCTTTGAAATCGGGATGCGCCAAAACGGCAGCCAAGAACCATGCCGTGCCGCTCGGACCCTGCGGCGTGGCCTCAATGCGTCGGAAAGAAGAATCCGTTTGCACGACGGTGGCAAATGTGGCGCCGAAATCGCTGGAATGCCATAGTGTGCCTTCATCAAGCGAAAAGTTGGCCAGGTTTTCCACTGCGGTTGCGACCATCAGGTCGCCTGAAACCGGGTAGTCATAAGCTATCGAAAGCGCGGTGATCAACGGATCGGAGGGCAATACCGCAGCGCTATCAAATTCTGGATTAACGCTCCAAGTAACACCCGCGTCTTCCGATTGATAAAGCACACCACCGACGGCAGCGGCGATGGCTTGCTCAGGACCAGCGGATCCGGCCGCATTGAAATTTGGATACATCGCCAACTGCCCGCGGTCGTCGCTATTGCCGGTATCCAGCAAAACACTCCAAGTATTGGCGACGCGATCCAAGCTGTATACCTGCCCTTTCACCGACACCGCCAGCACCGGCCCATCAACACCGGCCGCCGCCACTTCCACACCTGGCCCTTGGCGGGAGGAGCCCGGCCGCATGCCAGCGCCCACGTCGCGCCTGGCATCCGTAACTGTATCGTCGTTCCAGCCGC
>JACKQG010005854.1_pt2 | contig 10152 bp, 10 predicted proteins | sample 8237621 | NCBI WGS metagenome assembly JACKQG01 (sample SAMN15677084, study PRJNA649215) | marine metagenome | biome: marine; feature: Black Sea; material: saline water; isolation source: suspended particulate matter (SPM) from the Black Sea western gyre | collected 2013-06-09/2013-06-10 | depth...
ACTGATAATGTAGCCAGAGTAAGTATTGCAGTTGCTGATTGGCTGAATGAAAAATTTAAAAATCCATCAGTAGTTATTGGACATGATTGCCGTTTTGCTGGAGAGCTTTTTGCTGAAACAACTGCAAAGGTCTTAGCGAGTAAGGGTATTTTAGTAAAATTAGCTAAAGGATTTGTTTCAACCCCTATGGTTTCCTTAGGTGTGGTTAAAGAAAAAGCAAATTTAGGAATCGTTATTACGGCTTCTCATAATCCACCAAGCTATAATGGTTATAAATTAAAAGGAGATTTTGGGGGCCCATTACTGCAAGCTGATATCACTGATGTAGAAAGGAGAATTCCAGAAATAAACTCTGTAGATTATACTGCTATTTTAATAGAAGATTTAGTGGCTAAGGGAAAAGTGATTTATGTTGATTTGGAAGATATGTATTGCAAGCATGCTGAGGCTTATTTTGATTTAGATGCTATTAGAAATTCAACTATGAATTTTGCTTATGACGCTATGTATGGAGCGGGAATGAATGCAGTAAAAAGGTTGCTACCAAATGCTACACTTTTGCATTGTGAAAATAATCCTGGATTTTTAGGCACTGCTCCTGAGCCAATTCATAGAAACTTACAAGAGTTTTCGGATTTGATGAAAAATAATGCTTTGGATTGTGGGCTTGCTACTGATGGTGATGCGGATAGAATTGGGCTTTATGACAGTAAGGGAAACTTTATTGATTCCCATCATATCATTTTATTGTTGATCCATTATTTAGTCAAATATAAAGGGATGAAAGGCAAAGTAGTTACTGCTTTTTCTTGCTCAGTTAAAGTGGAGCAAATGTGTAAATATTATGGTTTAGATCAAGAAACAGTTCAAATTGGGTTTAAACATATTGCAGGAAAAATGGTTACTGAGGATGTGCTTTTGGGAGGAGAGGAATCTGGTGGTATTGCCACTGCAGGTCATATTCCTGAGCGTGATGGAATTTGGATAGGATTAATCTTGTTTGAGTTTATGGCTAAATCAGGTAAATCATTAGAAGATTTAATTGCTGAAGTGTATGAAATAGTAGGTCCTTTTGCTTTTGAGCGTAGTGATTTACATATTGATAATGATAAAAAACTTAAAATAATTGAGGATTGTAAATCAGGAAAATTCACAAAATTTGGTAAATATGAGGTGGAAAGAGTCGCAACTACTGATGGGTTTAAATTCTTTTTTGATGCCGATACTTGGCTAATGATTCGTCCCTCAGGTACTGAGCCAGTTCTAAGAACTTATGCTGAGGCTAATACTCAGAAAAAAGTATTTGATATTTTGGCTGCTTGTAAGGTGACTATCTTATAGATGAAATTTGTATTTCTGATATTATTTTCCTTTACACTTTTTCAAATTAATGCCCAGGATTGGGATGTTCCCAAGCTTAGTAATGAAGCTTTGGAAACTGATGAATCTTACTCATTAAAGAAAAGAAAGAAAATACTTTTAATTTCTGAAGCCAGCGCATATACCATTTCATTAGTGGGGTTAAATCAACTTTGGTATGCAGATTATGATCAAAATAGTTTTCATTGGATAAATGATAACGGAGAATGGCTACAAATGGATAAAATGGGCCATATGTCAGTTTCATATTACTCAGGAGTTGCAGGAATTAAAGCTTATGAGTGGGCAGGATTCAGTAGAAAACAAGCTATTTGGTATGGAGGTATGACGGGCTCTTTTTTTCTAACAATCATTGAAATCTTAGATGGTCATTCTGCTGATTGGGGAGCTTCATCTGGTGATTTGATAGCAAATACAACAGGTTCACTTTTAGCTATTGGACAAGCTTTGCAATGGGATGAGCAAAGAATACAATTAAAATACAGTTATAGCCCTACAAAATGGGCGGCAGAGAATCCTGAACAATTGGGAGGAAATCATTTAGAAAGAGGATTAAAAGATTATAATGGACAAACATACTGGATGTCATTTAATTTAAAATCCCTGATGCAAATTGAAAATGAAAATTTTCCAAGTTGGCTAAGTGTAGCCTTAGGATATGGTGGCGATTCCATGACTCAGCCTTACCCTGACAATGAGAAGAAGGCGTATAGGCAGTATTATCTATCAGTTGATGTTGATTTAAATAAGATTAAGACAAAAAACAAAACTGTTAATGCTGTATTACACACTTTTGGATTTTTAAAATTTCCAGCTCCAACATTTGAGTTTAGTAAGGGGAATATTTCCTTTCACCCAATTTATTACTAATGTTATTTGTTGTAGGAGATAAAATTCTTTTCAAGAAAGAGAATATGAAAGGAGAAATTATAAGAATAAACTCTCCATACAAAGTTACTGTGCTCTCTATAGATGGTTTTGAAATCCATGTTTCTGTAAAAGATTTGGTAAAGATTGAAAAAGGTACAGATAAGGCAACTTCTTATGGCCAAAATTTGTATTCTAAAGATTCTAATTTCAAGATTCAAAAATCACAAAAGCAACAAAGAAGTCAAAAAACCTTAAAAGTTGATTTACATATAGAACTATTGAGATCAAATTATCAGTATTTGGATAATTTTGAGATTGTTCAGATACAATTAAATGAATGTCATAACAAGATTGAAAAATGCTTAAATAGTAAGATTACCAAATTAGAGATTATACACGGTATTGGGGAAGGAATTCTTAAAAATGAAGTCCATGCTATTTTAAGAAATTACAATCTCAGATTTTATCTTACAATAGACGGTGGTGCTACTGAGGTGTACTTTTAAATTTTCGCTAATCTACTAAGGATTTCTACAATTTGAGTGTGAGAAATTCTTTTAGCGATAATCTTTTTTTCTTTGTCTAGAAGATAAATTACTGGAGTAGAGTAGATGTCGTATTTATCTCTCCAATCACTACTTGCGACAGGGTTTCCTTCTGCATCATGGTTGATGTCAGCAACATTAGTCCATTCTCCTATTTTTTGATCATTGATAAACTTTTTCCATTCTTTTTTATCAAACTCAGTAGCTACTGCAAAAGTTTTAATATCGTATCCAGCTGCAATTAAAGAATCTACATCATGCTTAATTTTTGGCATTTCTTTCTTGCAATGACCACAAGAAGGGCCAAAAAATACCAATACTGTATAATCTGCATTGATTTCATTAAGTGTATGAACAATTCCTAAGGTATCTTGCATAAATGGTCTTCCATAAAAATCATAGAATTCAGCCGCTTTTCTACCAATTAAGTTAGGTGCAATTTTTTGTGCTCTATCTGCAATTTTTACTAGTTCTGTTGAATCTACCCAATTGCATTGATTGGTAATGTAATAATTTTCAACCATATGCACAAAAACAGCATCCATTCCCATAATTTTAGAACGCTCATAAGTAGAGGTTATGTAAGAAACTACATATTGAAAAACAACCTCATTTGCTCTCGCATTTTTTACTAAAATATCTGCCGAAATATTAATTGAATCAGGATGTTTGGCAGTAAGCTTTTCGAGATACTGATCCATTTTACTAAAGAAAATAGGAGTTCTTAGCATTCTTTCATCAGAGAAATCAATATTATCCCAAAAATGTTTTTTGTAAAAAAGGTAAGAGAAATTTTTATCAGGATTTCCAGTGCTATCTAGTGGAGCTTCAGGGATTTCTACTTCAGTAGTTGCCATTATAATCTTTGAGAAAAATTTATCAGCATTTTTGCTTAAGAAATTGGTGCGATATGCTTTTACCTTTTCATCAATTTCTTGGGCTTTTACTTGCAAGTCTTTTTTTGCATCTCCCTGAGCAGTTTCTAATTGTTTTCTAATAGGAGTTACTTGTTTTTGCATCTCGGTTATAAAGTTTAAATACTCATAAAAAGGAGGATTCTCCTTGGAGCTTTTAAAAGTCATTGCTCCCACTAAATCGTCTAATTTTGTTGAAAATGAAAAATTCTGCTCAGAAACAATAAGATCAAAGTATTTGCTTTCAGAAAGTACTACCAAATACATACCGCCTTTTAATTCTTTATTGCCTGAAAAAGTAAATTTACCATTTATTACATCAGCTGTATCTGTTGCATATTGTTTTCCTCCAAAATAATAAGCTAGCATTACAGTAGAATCCTTTAATCCAATTACTTCACCACTAATTTTATAATTTTTTTTTGATTTATTATTGTTTGTTGTTTGTTGGTTGTTAAACATATTTTGTGAAAAACCTAAAAATGTTAAGCTGCAAAACAGTAAAAGTGTGGTTGCTTTTTTCATAGTTTTTTTATTTGGAATGCAAAATTAAAAATCATAACGAAAGGTGCAACTAACTATTGCTTATTTTTTAAATATCCTTCAAGAAAAACAACTCCAATAATAATTGTGCTACCAATGTAGAATGAGCTGCTCATAAGTTCCTTATCTCCAAAAATGAGTAGCGCTAGTACAATACTATAAATGGGTTCTAAATTAATAGCCATAATTAGGGAATATGGCGTGATGTGTCGCATTATTTCAGTCATCCAAACAAAAATCATTGCTGTACAAAGGACTGCTAGTATAATAAGGTAATAAAAATCAGCGATTGATATTGAAGAAGTGAAAACAGTAAAATCTTGCTGAAATAAGAACAAGCAACTAATAAGCAATACCCCAGACAACATCTCAATCATTGTGATTTGTGCAGCTCCAACGGTTTTAATGTATTTTGCATTAAATAAGGTAAATAAAGTACCTAAAAAAGCAGATGCAATACCATAGATGTAACCCCAGAGATATTGAGTATCCGTTCCCATTACAAAAGCAAGAGCTAATACAACAATCACTCCCATAATTACTTCATAGGCTAATAATTTTCTTTTGAAGAAAATAGGTTCAATCAGAGCTGAAAATAGTGAAGAGGTAGATAGACAAACTACCGCAACCGATACGGTAGAAACTTTTATAGATTCAAAAAAGCACAGCCAATGTATAGCAACTAAAGTACCTACTGCTAATAGTCCAAAAAAGTCTTTTTTGCTAACTGAAAAAAGTTGTTTTTTAAAAAGCAAGAAAAGAGCTAAACTCAGGCAAGCAAATACCATTCTGTACCATACCAAATAAGTAGCATCTAATGAAATTAGTTTTCCAAGAATCCCAGTGAATCCTAATATCACCACCATTAGATGAAGGGAGGTTAGCTTATACTTTTGCAGTAGTTGATACATTTTTAATAATTTTGCGCAAAAATACACAAGAATGAAGATAATTATTTCTCCTGCTAAGAAATTAACTACCGAAAAGATGAGTATTAGCAATGCTTCAGAAATTCAGTTTTCTAATGAAGCTAAATATCTAGTGGAGCAATTAAAAACCTATTCAGTAAAAGATATAAAAAAATTGATGGGTTTGAGTGATAGTTTAGCAAAATTGAATTATGAAAGATTTCAGAAATGGGATTTGAAATCTAAAGATGTGAATCCGGCAATTTATATGTTTCAAGGAGATGTTTACAAAGGATTAAAAGCAGCCCAATTTTCACAAGATGAGTTGGTTTTTGCCCAAGATAATTTAAGAATTATTTCAGGATTATATGGCTTACTTAAACCCTTAGATTTAGTTTTTCCATATCGATTAGAGATGGGCACTACTATCCAAACAAAAAATGGAAATAACTTATATGAATTTTGGGGTGATAAATTAAGAAAATCATTATTGTCCCAGATGCAAGACAAAGAGGTGCTAGTGAATCTTGCTTCTAATGAATACAGTAAGGTTTTACAATTGGATCATTTTACTAAGCCCCTTATTACCCCAGTTTTTAAAGATTATAAAAATGGAAAGTTAAAAGTGATTTCATTTTTTGCAAAAAAAGCAAGAGGGGAAATGGCAAACTTCATTATTAAGAATAAAATTACACAAGCTGGGGATTTAAAATTGTTTACTAATGAGGGTTATAAATTCTCTGATGAAAATAAGGGAGAAATTCTATTTATTAGATAAAGTATTAATTCAAACACATAATATTGTAATTGATAGATGATATAATGTACAGCAATAGAAAAGCACTTTTTAAGATTTTAGCAAAAATTAATAAAGTGATTTTTCCCTCATTATATAACAAAGATATTCCGAGATTAAAGTTTTACGAGAAAGTAATTTTAGGATATAGGTATTGGATTACAAAAAATAGTTTGTAGTTATTCTTCCGGAACTAAGACAGGTAGTTCTTCATCTCTTTCTGTTTCTAAACTTTGGAATGTATAGTCGAAATCAAAAATTTGCCACTCCAATTGATCGCTTTGTTTTAGCAATAGATTCTCGCTATGATTTTTTGTTTTAGAATACTTTACATCATATTCTATCATTACATAAAAGCCATCTTCAAAGCCTTCTAATTCACTTTGGAAGTAAGTATTTTTCACAGTTCTACTTTCAAGATTTCCAAATTCATCCATAAGCATTGATATTTGGCTTAGCCAATCTTCAAGGGTAGCGCGACTTTTTAGCACATCTGAAAGCTTGCTATAGGATTGTGCATATTGCCCAGTATTTACATGATTCCACCACTCTAAGCCTACTTTATTTGCGTCTTTTATATAGGTGTCAGTATATTTCTGAGCAGATACATTATTGAAAGATAATAGGCCGATAAAGAGAATAAGTAGCTTTTTCATTAGATTTTTTTAGGTTTTGTAAAGGTAATTATTTCCATACTTTTCCAAAGCATTTTATTTAAAAAACGCATTTTACTAGATTAAATTGTAATTTCATTGGTTTAAAACCTCCAATATTTAACGAAAATCAATCTGTTTTGATTAAAAGTTATTAACTATTTAATCTAGTAGAAATTTAAGCTATATCTAGTAAAACTTATCTGTTCTTCTAAAATTACAAATAATTTAAAATCAGTTAGTTATGTATTTTAGTTAATATGTTAATTCTTAGTAATTATTTTTAAAAGAGTTGCTATCAAGTGCTAGGCAAAACGCCAGTTATTAACAATAAAAACTAATCTGTATCTAGTAAAATTAAATTTGTAAGGTTTTTCTTCTATATTAGTGGCTGTAAAAATAGTATTAACCAAAATAATTAATCATGTCATTTCAACACAAAAACAACAAAGGAACAAATTACCACCTAAACTGTAAAGATGTTAAGTTAAAATCAACAGGAAGAGTACAAAGAATCTATTACTTTTCAAAAGATGCTAGAGATACGGCTTGTGTTAAGCCTGATGGCTACAATGTAAAAGAAAATGCAAGAACAGGATTACCATTTTTGACAAAGAAATAGTAATTTAAATATTTCTAAAAAGAAAAGCCCTAACAAAGTTAGGGCTTTTTTTTATCCAATTTTTTTCTTCTTAATCTCTTAACATTGCAACATAGTATAAAAGGTATGTAACTGCTGCAAGTGCAGCCACTACATAAGTACTAGCAGCCCATTTAAGAGCATCACTAGCATAAGTCAATTCTCTATCTCCAGTAATACCAGAAGATTTTAACCAAACTAATGCTCTTGAGCTAGCATCAAATTCAACAGGAAGTGTGACTAATGTAAATGCGGTAACTACAGCCTGTAAAAGGATAAATATTTTTAGCATATTTTCCCATCCTAAACCAAGAAAACTCCCTCCAAATATACCAATAATAAAAACAGTTCCCATCATGCTGTTGCTAAAGTTTACTATTGGAACCATTTGTGATCTCATTTGTAGCCAAGTATATGCTCTAGCGTGTTGTACTGCATGGCCACATTCATGTGCGGCAACTGCAGCTGCTGCAACATGTCTTCCTTGATATACATCTGGGCTTAAGTTGACTGTTCTATCCATAGGATTGTAATGGTCGGTTAATTTTCCAGGAACTGAAATAACTTTTACATCACGAATGCCATTATCAGCAAGCATTTTTTCAGCAATTTCTTTCCCGCTCATACCTGAAAGCGTTGGTATTTGACTGTACTTCTTAAATTTACTTTTTAATTTTGAACTTACAATTCCACCTACTATCATAAATCCTATCATTATTACCCAAATCATATTTTTTTGTTTTAGTTTTTATGCAAAATTAGAAAAAAATCCTAATTACTATACAACATTATAGTAGTTTTGTAGTATTAAAAATTAAAAATGAAAAAGCCTTTAATTTTAGTTGTAAATGATGATGGTATATCTGCTAAAGGTATTCGTAATTTAATACGGATTATGAATGATTTTGGCGATGTAGTTGTTGTTGCTCCTGATAGTCCTCAGTCTGGCAAGGGTCATGCTATTACTATTGAAGCAACTATTAGATGTGATAAAGTGGAGATTGATAATGGTTCGCAAAAAGAATATGCTTGTAGTGGAACTCCAGTAGATTGTGTGAAATTGGCAGTAAATCAAATTTTAGATAGAAAGCCAGATTTGTGCGTTTCTGGTATAAATCATGGTTCTAACTCTTCCATTAATGTGATTTATTCAGGTACCATGTCGGCAGCAGTGGAGGGTGCTTTAGAAGGTATTCCTTCCATAGGATTTTCTCTTTTAGATTATGCTCATAATGCTGATTTTTCAGAGGCTGAAGCATATATTAGAAAAATTACACAACAAGTTCTTAAGCATGGATTAGATAGTGGTGTTTGTCTTAATGTGAATATTCCTAAATCTATTGAAGGGAAAAAGTTAAAAGGACTAAAAGTATGTAGGCAAGCTAAGGCAAATTGGGAAGAAGAATTTGAGGAAAGGATTGATCCAAAAGGTAGAACTTACTATTGGCTTACCGGAAAATTTGTCAATTATGATAAAGGTACCGATACTGATGAGTGGGCTTTAGCCAATCATTATGTTTCAGTGGTGCCTGTACAATTTGATGTAACGGCTCATTCTTCTTTGTCGTCCGTAAATAAATTATTACTTGATGAATAAAGACATTGTAAAAGGATTTTTTATTGGAATAGTAGCACCTATAGCTGCATTTGTAGTATATGTAGCATTCTTTACTGAGGATTCTGATCCTATAGGTATGTATAAGCAAATTATTGAAATGGGGAAGTTATCTCACGTTATTAGTTTGAGTATTTTGATAAATCTACTGATATTCTTTATGAATATTAAAACCAATAGAGATGAGCAGGCAAGAGGAATTTTGTTTGCTACAATGTTTTATGGTATTGCTATTGTTATTATAAAATTCTTTTAGTGTGAGGTATTACATTGTTACTGGCGAGCCTTCTGGTGATATGCATGCGGCTAATTTGGTAAATGAGCTAAAAATTATTGATAACAATGCTGTTATTAGAGCTTGGGGAGGAGAGCGATTAATTGCACAAAAAGTTTCTCTTGCAAAAAACATTAAGGAAACTGCTTTTATGGGGCTTTGGAGTGTGCTTAAGAATTTAAGGGCTATTAAATTCAATTTAGATTTTTGTAAGCAAGATATTTTGGATTTTAAAGCTGATGCCTTGATTTTAGTGGATTATCCAGGCTTTAATTTAAAAATAGCTGAATTCGCTAAAAAAAACGGAATAAAAGTATGCTATTACATCTCTCCAAAAGTTTGGGCTTGGAATAAAAGTAGAATTTCAAAAATCAAGAAATTTGTTGATCATTTATTAGTGATTTTCCCTTTTGAGGTGGAGTTTTATAAAAAGCATGGGGTAGAGGTAACTTATGTTGGAAACCCGTTATTAGATGAAATTAATAAAGGAAATTTTAGTTTCACTTTTACTTCAGAAAAACCAATTATTGCATTACTTCCTGGAAGTAGAAAACAAGAAATTGAAGCTATACTTCCTAAGATGTTATCAGTAGTTAATGATTTTCCAGATTATCAATTTGTAATTGCAGCAACGAATACTTTTTCAGAGAAGTATTATCAAGATTTCATTAAAGGTGAAAATGTTTCTTTAGTTTTTAATCAAACTTATGGACTTTTAGAGCACTCAAAATATGCCTTAGTTACTTCTGGTACAGCTACTTTAGAAACAGCTCTTTTTAAAGTACCACAAGTAGTTTGCTATAAAACCAACTGGCTGACATATATTATTGCAAAATCGCTTATTAAAATTGATTATTTATCTCTAGTAAATATTTTAATGGACAAACTAGTTGTTAAAGAACTCATTCAATCACAATTGAATAAAGAAAATTTAAAAATAGAATTAGAGCTTCTTTTTAATCAAAGAGAAAGAATAGTAGCGGATTATGATAAACTTAGTGATTTGCTAAATAA
>JACKQG010008317.1_pt1 | contig 10152 bp, 7 predicted proteins | sample 8237621 | NCBI WGS metagenome assembly JACKQG01 (sample SAMN15677084, study PRJNA649215) | marine metagenome | biome: marine; feature: Black Sea; material: saline water; isolation source: suspended particulate matter (SPM) from the Black Sea western gyre | collected 2013-06-09/2013-06-10 | depth...
GATCAGGTCTGATTTTCTTGTTTTTTGTGCAAACTTTTCACTGTTAAGGTACTAAGCGGAGCAGAGCAAAGTCGAAGGGAATGCATCAGCGTTTTGACCACGACTTCGCCTCCGCTCAACGATAAATAAGGCTTAGCGCAACTCAGATTCCATTCGTTGATTTAAGAAATCGAAACACGCCCCAAATTTTACCGCCATGATAAGGGATTACAAGAGTAATGAACAGTTTCTATTACAACTTTTGGTTGGGTGAAATGGGATTACGGGTTTGCTTTTCTAAGCGTGCGGCAAGGTTTTTCAACTGTCCCCACTTTCTACGGATTAGATAGATCAATGCCAGGTTCATCAACCAGTGCAGCTCACATTTCGGATTGGTTGCCAGTTTCTCGAAAACTTCCAGGGCTTCATTGTCGACGCGTCGGGTTTTAGCATACTCATGAGCTAACTGTTTTAGGTATTTTTCGCGATCCTTACGGGCCTGGTCATCAGAGGCAAGACGTTTGCGATTTTCCAGAACTATCTTGCTCACCCGATTGACGGCCATGATAATCTCTTCGATAGTGAAAGGTTTGAGCAGATATTCGCGCGCGCCAATGGTCATTGCGTCGCGCAAGGTTTTTTCATCTTTCTCTGAGGAGATAATGATATTGGCAATACTGGGGTGGAATTCCGCCATGGCTTGAATGGCTGAGAGGCCATCCATCTTGGGCATATTGATATCCATGATGGCGATATCCGGCATGTGCTTGCGGGCAAGTTTGACAGCTTCTTCACCATCACGGGCAATAGCGACCACTTCGACCATGGGGTGTTCTGCCAACATCAAGCGCGTGCTACGGCGTGTCGCTTGCACATCATCGGCAATCAACACTCGCAGCTTTTCATGGGGAATGGTGTCTTCTTTACTCATCAGCACACCAACTTTCTTAGCAACTAATCACGAATGGGCACGGATTTTCCGAATGTCACGAATGTTTACTCATGTTACGCACGCGTAGCGGGAAAGTCCTAAAAATAGGGGGTTTGGGCTTCGCCCCCACCCCCTATTTTTAGGGATATTTCTCTTTTGGTTGCGTAACATGAGTTATGTTTATTCGTGCAATTTGTGTCATTCGATACCATTCGTGATTAAAACATCCCGGTGACCAGAAAAACTCTTTTAGCTACATAGAGTATAACGCAAAGATATCGAATGAGAATTTCTTTGCGAAAGTGAAAGTTCCCTGTAAATTATGGTGTCAAAGAAAAGACCGCAATCACAGGGTCGTGATCCGATTTGCGCTGGGGGGAACCGTCGCCGGGCAGTGCGGGGGCGAAATCGGCGTTGACATGCAGCACGTCCACGCGGCGCAGCAAATTCATCAAATCAGGAGTCACGAGGATGTGATCCAACACCTGGGAAGCACCCTGGTAAATATAGGTATACCGCTCGGAGGCAGGAAGAACTTCAAACACGTGTGCCAACCCAGCCTCCCGTAAGGTATCGATGGGCAGCGCATCATAGTACGAGTTCAGATCGCCCATCACACTTAAATAAGCACCCGGATTTTCAGCCAAAATTTCTTCCATCACGGTCACATTCCAGGCCGCCTGCGCATTGCGGCGCGGCTCAGTAGCTGCTTCGCCACCACTCATCGAGGTGAAATGATTGTTGAGCACAAACACCGTCGCTGATCCGGCAGCGGTAGTCACTTCAACTTCAACAAGCAGCGGCGGCCGGCTGGTGAGCCCTTCGGGAGCGACATACTGATACTCTGACAGCACAGTTGCCTGATCGCTGCGGACAAGATAGCCGACATCGATGCCGCGGCTATCCGTACCTTCAATCAACACGGGCTGATAGCCATAACCTGCCAGAGCTTCATGCTCAGCTATATCTTCGAGAACGCCGATATTTTCCACTTCCTGCAAACCGATTACTGTTGGCAAACCCGATGCCACAATGGTATTAGCAACTTTTTCAATATACAGTTTGTACTCGTCTATGGTTGGCATGGGAGGGCTGGATGGATTGGGACTCTGAAAGTCGAAGAGGTTCTCGACATTCCAACTCATCAGACTAAATTCATCACTCGCTAAAGGGGACAGGCTGGGTAATTCAGATCCAGCGGGTATAACTTTTTGAACTGTTACAGGCTCGATCTTATAGCTGCCAAATGTGTAGGCCAGCGGGCCCGCCAGACCGCTGACCTGGTCGCCAGTATTGATGGTGTATTCCAACATTGAGCTATCGTCGTGCGATGCGGCACTGCCATCGTCAACCAGGATGGCAATGCCGTTCTCCCCGCCCTGCCACAACCGTTCTACTTCATGTTCAGAGCGTACTAAGGCATATTCCCCATAGCGATTGGTCGGCGCGACAGCCAGCGCAGGACCAGTAACTTGCACAAACATGCCTTCCAGTGCTTCATTATAAATTTCAGACTCGGCCATACTGGCAGGCGGATCAAGCTCAACGGGGAGCGGTAGCGAGTGACCCGAACTTAGCACAAGGATATCTTCCGGTGCAGCGACTTGCAATTGGGTTTGTTGATACGACTCGCGTACCGCGCCGGTCACCTGAACCCAATCACCGGGCAGCACAGGAATTTCCATTTCACCTGTGTAGATGTACAAACCCTCAGAAGTCTGTGGATTATCATCGTCATCGAGGGCTTGGATCCAGAATCCTTCTAATTCTGGGAAGACGCCCGTGACAACACCCGTGCTTGTAGCCGTGTTGAAAATATACGGTGAGCGGGACCCTTCACCCTGAATAGCCCAAACAGGCACCGTCTCTCCTAAGAAGATGTAGTGCGTTTGACTGCTCCCAGTTTCGGGCCAATCAGCAGCTACAGCCTGGGCTTGATCTAACCGAAGAGAAGCATCCGCGGTGATGCTGTTGGCTTCAAATGAAACTAAAACGGAGCCGCCATCTCCTGCCAACTCTGAGATCGTCCAAATGATCGCATCGTTCTCTTTTACACCGCCATCTGTTATGTACTCGACCGTGAAATCATATAAAGGCAGCGGAGCGGTGATGACTACATCGCTGAGCACATCAGTAGTGTGATTGGTAACGGTCAGTGAGACAGAGAAATTTTCTCCAGCTGAAACGTTATTTGGTGCGGCCAGATCGAGATACAATCCCGGCGGGTAAACTTTCACCAAGTCACCTTGGATGCGGGGATACATCCGCTGACTGGAATCAAGCACTTCTATAACGCCAGAGATACGGTATTTCTCGCCGCTTTCAATGGCTTCCACGCTGATATTGGTCAATTTGTCAACATAGATGCTGGCTAGATGACCGGCATCGTCCACCAGATCGATCTCATAGCTGTATGAGAACTCCTCCACGCGTGCTACTGTGCCCTCGGCCTGGACCAATTTCCCAGGCAGGTTCAAGTTATCATTATCAACTTCTTCTACACTGGCCAGGGTTGCCGCCCAAAGGGATGTATCAATGCCCTTCTCGATGACTTCGACACCATCCACTGGGGGAGCCAATTCCATAGCGCCGCGATACGCCAGCAGTATGCCTCTGACGCGCACGCGATCCCCCAAGGACACTTCAACTTCCCCTTCGCCATCGTCCACCCAAACTTGGATACCACCGGTCTCATCTTCCATATAGAATTTGGTGTTGCCGCTGCCGGCATAATAGCCACCGGTGTACATAGTGGCAATGCCCTCGACGATTATCTCTTCATTGACGAAAGAGCGGGCGATCCCGATAGGAATAGCACCCCCGGCAAACTCGGTGCGCACAGTACCCCCGAAACCAGCCTGAGGCCAATCGGAGGCTTGAACAGAGTAATTCGAAACCTCAGCGGATAGATATGTCCACGGTGCCTTTACCTGAATTGATGCTGTTTTAGTCTCATCGGCAGCCAAACTAGTCAGCGACCACAAAACAACATGGTTATTCTCACCAATCGTGGCTAAATCCCAGAAGGTAGCTTTCTCACTGACTTGCATGCCATCAGCGACCTCAAGGATTTCAAACACCTTGGGGATAGGCAATTGAACAACCAAATCGCTCACTGCTTTTCCGGTCTGGTTGAACACTGAAATTGAGTACGAAAATTCTTCTCCAGGTTCTACGTCTTCAGGAGCTTCCAAAGAGATTTTTAATACCGTATCCGTTTTAGGCGCAGCAGGGCTGCCCGTATTTTGCGGATTGGGGTACTGTTTTTGAGCGAAATCAGCTTCATTGTTATTCGTATCTGTGCCATTACCGGCAACCCCTGCAGGCGCGCGTTCTATGGAGACTCCATTGCTCATACCTACCGCGGGCGCACCTTCGGTGAATTCACTATCTCCGCTACCCCAGGCCAAACTGTCCAGTACGGTGCCGTCCACCGCGCGTAACTGCAAACCCCCACGCTGAGGCACTAAGGGGAGTTCAATAACAGCATCAACTTCAACTTTATAATCTTCACCCGACCTTCCCAGCAAATAATGTCTCTGGGGTGGAATCAAGGCATGGTCGTTCCACTCAAAAACCAGTTGCTCTTCTTCCCCATCTGCCAACTTGTACCAAAGGGATATACCCCTGAGATCGTAGGGTGCCGCACTACCCACATTGTATAACTCGATGAATTCAAAATTATTATTACCCTTTATTCCACCAAGTACTTCACTGATATATACTTGCGGCGCAACTGCATCTACCTCTGGCGTCTCAACGACTTCATCAGTTAATTGAGCCGTAGGCTCACTAATTGGTGCGGGTGTTTCTGCAGGACTCTCAGCACAAGCAGCTAAACCCAACATAACACAAATGATCAACACTATGGGAATTCGTCTAGTCATGGGGATTCACTCCATAAGATTCTTGATTATTACTTCCTTGCATTGTATCCAAATCATCCCCCCATTTGATGCCTTCTTTCGCCATGTAAATTGCACCCAACACCGTAATAGGCAGCCAAAGGGCAACATGTAATACCAAAGTATAACTTGCTGCGACAGCGCTACTTACGCCATAGGCTTTCAGCACGGCGATACCAGGGGCGTCAAAGGTGCCCACATAGCCCGGGGCTGAAGGGATGGTCGTTGCCAGATTAACAATGCCATTCATCAGCATCAGTGCAAAGAAGCTGACCTGGAAGTTGAAGGCATGCATCACAAACCAGTATTTACCCGTCTCTAAAAGCCAGATCACAACCGAGGTGAGGAAAACCATCAAAGCCTCGCGCGGTGATCGGAGAGACTCTAAACCCCCGAGAAAACGCAAAGCGATCGCCAGAATCTTCTCGCGGAATCGCTCGGGAACAAGACGCTGCGTAAACCATCGGATCAGGCGTTCGGTGATTTTCGGGAACATGGCGGCTAATAAGAATATTGCTAAGACACCAATGAAGGCGGCTGCCCCCCAAAGAGCCAGAGTTTGGATATTCCCTACAAAGCCAGAATCAACTGTCAGGCGTGCCAATTCGGGCAGATTCAAAAATACGAAAGCCAGCATGACCACACCATCGAAAACACGCTCCACGATAATTGTCGCTAGGGAAGCAGAAACAGGCACCTGTTCTCGCCGTTTAAGCACCACAGATCGCAAAAGCTCACCCGCGCGGGCCGGGTAGATATTGTTGCCCATATAGCCAATTGCCACGATGGGAAACATGGTTTTCGTAGGAATCGCTTTCACCGGGCGCAGCAGATAATGCCAGCGCCAGGCACGCACCCAAACGCCGATAAAATACACAGCCACCCCAGGGATCAACCACCAATAGCTGGCTTCAAGTAAGGCCGTACCAACGTCACCTAGCTGCAAGCCGCGCAAGGCCAGATACATGAGCAAAACGCTAATAACAACGCCGAGCCAAAATTGCCAACGTTTCATGAAAACGATTCTACCACTGGCGAAGTAACATATACCCCTACTCTTATTAGGTCTCTAGGAATCGCCGTGGTAAGGGCCCTTGGTAAGGGGCCACATTTGGGGGCAGGGAGCGTGAGGAGCACGCTCCCTGCCCCCAAATGTGAGGTTTCTCACGGCAATTCCCATAGAACCCTCTTATTTTGTAACCGCAGATAAACACAGATAAACGCTGATTTAGAAACCATCCCATTTATCCGCGTTTATCTGCGGGCAATAATTAACCCTATGTGCAAAAAATTCCCTAATTTATGTCATCCTGAGCAGAGCGAAGGATCTGGATCACTGTTTGGAGAGATTCCCTTCGACATGCTCAGGGCATGCTTCGCTCTTGCAGGGTTCAGACCAATTGGAAAACTCACAATGGGGGAATCATATTAGGATAAATCTTACCCAGAATATTGTCATACTAATTTGCGATGCCTGTCACTGTTGCATATTTCATCAACTTAGATATACTCTACATAAGCTAGAGGATGCATTTTGGAGGTATCGCGATGACTGAAAGAATTTGGGAAGTTGAAAAAGTGCGTTTTTGCCATCATGTTGGTAAAGAAGTCAGCCTTGAGGCGCAAGTTGTACACCCCGCCGAATGGCTCCCCGACCAACCCCCGCGCGTAGTTGGACACCGCTGTTCCGAGGGCACATCCTGCAACTTAGACGGACGCCCAAGCTGCATATACGCCGGGACCAATCCAAGCTACGATCCCTTCGCTGAAAAATAACCCCCGAACATATACAAACGATCAGAGCAGTCTGACAGCGCGTCAGTTGGCCTTCTCTTTTCAAAGCTTCATCCCCGGAGGATACATCCGGGGATGCTTGTTTTCCCATAAATCACCCTTCACCCAAAATGCCCGCGAATTGGATTTATGCTATACTTATCGTGTGAATAACGACCAGCAAATCTGGCAAGTTTGGCATGAAACCCTCCAGCAATGGAGGCTAGATGATCTCACCGCTTTGATCCTCGATGCGCTAGGACCACTCAACTTACTGGGTGCGCAGGTTGTTTATTTTAGTCAGCCCTTCTTGGGAAAAGTATTGCCGGAGGGCCATTGGGATGCTCTGGCAAACGTACTGGAAAATCCCGCACAAACCAAGGCGTTTAGTACCTTTTTGCGCCAGACAGATCAGAGCATTTAATCCATCCACACCGAAGGAATACGGAGGTAGCTCGCCGTGACCATATCTGGTCTCATTGGCCTGGCTTTCATTATAGCCTTCTCTGGGCTCATCATCCTCTTCACGGCAGCAAAGCGCGAGCAGCCCGAATCTGGTCTGCGGAAAATTCCCGCGTTCAGCAGACTTCGCCGGGCGATTGGATTAGCCGTAGAAGCAGGTTCTCGTTTGCATCTCAGCATTGGACGGGGCAACCTGACTGGGCCAGAAAGCGCAGTAGCTTTCGTCGGGTTGAGCGCGCTGGAAGGCATGATCCGTTCGGCTTCCACGGGGGATAATCCACCCGTGGCCACGGCTGGCGACCCTTCCCTGGCAATCCTTACCCGGGACACCCTCAGCAGCACTTATCGTGATATTGGCAATATCGAACACTATGACCCCACCACAGGTCAATTAGCAGGATTTACCCCGTTCTCGTATGCTGCAGGAACATTGCCCATCATTCAAGACGAAAAAACCACTGCTCATATTTTGATCGGTCATTTCGGCAATGAAGTCGCCTTAATCACAGATGCGAGTGAGCGCAATGGTGACCTGACCCTTACTGGAACAGACAACCTTCCCGCGCAAGCCATCTTATATGCCACATCCGAAGAACCGCTCATCGGCGAAGAAGTATACGCTAGCGGAGCCTATCTGAACGCCGGCCCGATGCATATTGCCAGCCTGAGAGCACAAGATATTTTCCGTTGGGTGCTGATCGTTGTGATCATCCTTGGCGTGTTGTTTAAACTGGCAGGCATCGATCAGATATTTACCGATATCTTTGGGGGATTATTGTGAACCTGAACCTGAAACTGAAATCACCCGTCTCTACTGCGCTTGCAATCGGAGTCGGAATCGTGGTGCTCTTGGGGTACTTTTTCGGCAACGACCCAAGCGGTGAAGCCACAACCTTAGGGCTGCTGAGAGCCTTTTTGTTGCAAGGCGCTATCGTTTGGGCCGGCGTAGCCATGCTGGTGGGTATTTTTAATCTGGCTTCTGTTCACCTGGCAAAGATTCGCGCCAACGAAGAAGCATCATACAGTTTTATTCTGCTGATCACACTCATCATCACATTAGGTATCGGTCTATACGATATCGTGGAAACATTTACGCAGCAGGAAATAAACTTTCAACGCACGAGCTGGATTTTCAACTACATTCAACTCCCCATCGAAACCAGCTTAATGGCAGTCTTAGCAATCAGCCTTACTTATGCAGCGGCACGCCTCCTAGCACGCAGATTGAATTTGATCTCTGTCGTATTTGTGGGAGTTGTTTTAATGCTGCTTATTGGTGCTATGCCTCAAGTCGCAGCGCAAGCGCCAATCTTGGCCGAAATTCGTCAATGGATACTGCGGGTTCCTACTTTAGCAGGCGCACGCGGCATCTTATTAGGTATCGCATTGGGCACTATCGCAACCGGGGTTCGCATCCTCACGGGTAGCGACCGACCATACACGGGCTAATTCATGGAAGAAATTCGCTGCCCCATGTGTGGCAAACCCAACCCCGATCATTTAGAAACCTGTCAGCATTGCCAGGCGAGATTGAAGCCGTTGATCATCTCGTCGGATGAGAGCTTGCCAGCGGAACCTGATAACAATGATGCCGGGCTGCCCGATTGGTTGCGATCTGATCAGCAGGATGAAGCGCCGTCCGAGGCCGAATCCGAGGCCGAATCCACGCCTGAGGATGATCCCGCTGACGATGACTGGATGAACAAACTCCGCGAAGAGGGTGATTCTGCACCCATTGATAACTCCGCCCTGGATGAATCGCCTGTCTACGAAGATTCCGAGGAGGGGGATTGGCTTGATCGCATCAAAGAATTGCGTGATACCGATGAAGAACCTCCCGAAGAAGATGATTCATCATCGCTTTTTGATGGCGCACTGCCCTCCTGGATGTCTGAGGGGGGTGAGGAACCTGCTCTTGAAGAGAGTCCTGCCGAAGAAGACTCATCGATATTCGATGGGGCTTTACCTTCGTGGATGAGCGAGAAAGAAGAAGAACCTACTACTGACGAAGTCATTCCGCAAGATGAGGCCCCGTCGCCAGAACCGGGCGCTAGCATCCCCGATTGGCTGGCCGCATCTGAAGAACAAGCCGCTGAACTCGATAAAGAAGTCGAGGTCGATGAAAGTGAATTACCTGAGTGGTTAGCAGGCTCTGATCAAGCAGAACCCGAACCAACCCCAGAAGAAACACCGATCTTGTTTCCTGATTTGCAAGAAGCGGCTGCGCCAGCCAGTGAAGAGCTTGCCTCAGCAGAGCCATCTGATGATGAACTCCCCGATTGGTTCAGCACCAAGGCGGAAAGCTCAGATGATTCACCTCCATCAAGTGAACCTGCTGATGACGAACTGCCCGATTGGATGACAGAACCTTCAGGTGTGGAGGCAGAACCAGCAACGAGCATACCAGAATCAACCCCGGATCCAGACATAGAACTTCCAGCCTGGATGCTGGAGTCAGCTGAGGATGTGGACGCTCAACCAGCGGCTGAATCCACTGAAGGCGAAATCCCCGATTGGATGTCTGGGGAAGAGGCTGAACCACAAGTTTCCACCATCCCCGCAGAACCTGACCCCGAAACGCCTGATTGGTTGGAAAAGATTGGCGATGATGCTATCCCCGAATTAGCATCCGATGATCTCTCCCCAACTGGCGAAGATATATTCAAGATCGACCAGTTGACTGAGCTACTAAGGGACGAAGATGATCTGCAAATTCCGGAACCTGAAGGAGCTATTGATGATGGTTTAGCACCAGCTGAACTTCCTGGCTGGCTGGAAGCCATGCGTCCAGTTGAATCATCCGCTGATGGGGACAGCACTGCAGAACAAGGCCAGACAGAACAAACTGGTCCCCTGGCTGGCTTGAGCGGCGTGCTTATGGCAGAGCCGGAAATCGCTCGCCTGAAACAAGCCCCCAAACTCTCATCCAGATTACAGGTTTCTGAAACGCAACAAGAGCATGTCAGGGTATTCAGAGAGTTACTAGAAACAGAGGGGCAAGCCGAAAAACAAGCAAAGCCAATTGTGGTTTCATCACAAGGGTTGCTGCGTTGGTTGAGCGCATTTTTCCTCATCTTTGTCATTGGGCTGGTTATCATTGGG
>JACKQG010004216.1_pt1 | contig 10151 bp, 10 predicted proteins | sample 8237621 | NCBI WGS metagenome assembly JACKQG01 (sample SAMN15677084, study PRJNA649215) | marine metagenome | biome: marine; feature: Black Sea; material: saline water; isolation source: suspended particulate matter (SPM) from the Black Sea western gyre | collected 2013-06-09/2013-06-10 | depth...
CGCCCCGCGCACCCCGCCGCGGCACCCGGGCGGCGGGGGGGGGCTTTTCGGCCGCCCTTGGGGCGGGGGGGGGGAGCGGGTTCGTGCCGTGGCCCGCCATTTGCGGGAGGGGGCGGGGGGGCGCGGGGGGGGCGGTGTTCGGGGCGTTGCAGCGGCGGGGGGTGAACGCGCGCCCGGGGGGTGGTTACGGCCGGCGGGAAGGGATCCGCCTCTCCATCGGCACGGCGGCGGAAAACCAGCGCGTCGCCGAGGCGCTCAAGACCGCCCTGGCCTAATCGCTGTCCGTCAGTGGCCAGTCGAAGCGGATGCGTTTGCCGTCGCGCAACAAGGTCAGCGGGAGTTTGTCGCCGACGCGGTAGTTGAGCTTCACGTGCATGTTGAAATGCTGCGAAGTCATCCGCAGCGGCTCGCCCTCCATGCCGATGATGATGTCGCCCTTCCGCAGGCCGGCGCGCTTGGCGTTGCGGCCCTCGGGGCGGTCGGTGTTGATCCAGCGCACCTCGAGCGGCTTCACGCCGTTGGCCAGGCGCAGCGACTTGACGCGGTTCTCCTTCATCGGCGCGCACCATGTTGCCAGGACCGGCTTGATCGACCAAAGCGAGCCGCGCCACGAGATGTCGGTCTTCTTCCAGCCGGCGTCCAAGGCGAGTTGTTTCGTGATGGATCGTTCGTCACGGGTTGCCTTCAGCGTGACGGTGGCCGGGGTGTTCGGGAGGTTGTGCAACACCCATTGCAGGTCGGCGATGGAGGTGAGCGCCTGATCGTCGGCGTGGGTGAGTGCGTCGCCGGGGCGGAGGCCCGCCTTGGCCGCGGGCGAGTTGGCTTGCACGGAACGGATGACGCGGCCATCGCCGGGATCGATCCGCAGGCCAAGGTTATCCGGAAGCGGGTAGCGCCACAGCGCGTCGTGGGTTCGACGCCCGGCGGCGCGCAGCTGCTCATGCTCGGCGTCGTGGATGTTGTGGCAATGCACGCAGTTGTTGCGGGCGGTGCCGCCGGCGAGTTGGGTGCGGTGCTTCATGCCGGGCATTTCCAGCGCGGTCTTGTACGGCTTCGGCTTGCCGAGCTTGCCGGCGAGTGCGGTTTGGTTGGCCGGGTAGTTCTCGTGCAGGGCGAGCACGCGGCGCATGGTTTTCTCGAGCGACTCGATGGAGTTGTAGGCGTCCGCCCCCTCGGCCGACTGCGTGCCGTAGCGGGCGTACACCGTCCCGTCGGCGTTGAGGAACATCGCGGCCCAGTTCAGGTCGTAGTCGAACTGGAACTGCGACAGGTTGACGCCCTTCATCTCCACTTGCCGCACGGCGACGAATTGCTCCTGGGCCAGCTTGATGATGCGCTGGTTGTTCTTGGCCACCTCGGCGTCGAAGCCCTTGCAGGCGGCGCACGGCACGCAGCGGAAGGTGACGAACAACGGCTTGTCGGTGCGCCGCGCCTCGGCACGGGCGGCGGCGAGATCGTTGTAAATCCAGAACTCGGCGCCCCGCGCATTTTCATCCTTCAACACCTCGAGCAACTGGTTTTGGGCAAGGCCCGCTTGGCCAAGCGCGAGTGCGGCGGCGACGAGTGGAGGCAGGGGGGAGGGAACGGTTTTCATGGGCGTGGGGGTAAGGGTCTGTTGGGCGGATGAGACGCCTGTCCGCCAAAAACCGCAAGGCTTTTTCTTCCCGCTTGCCAAGCGGGGGGATTTTTCCTACTGCTGACCGCCGGATGAGTAAACCACTCGAGGGAAAAACCGGGGTTGTCTTTGGCGTCGCCAACAAGAACTCCATCGCCTGGGGGATCGCCCAAGCTTGGCACGAGGCCGGTGCCCGGCTGGCGTTCACCTACCAGGGTGAACGGCTGAAGGGGAAGGTGGAGGCGCTGGTTGACGGCTTTGGCGGGGACACGCTGGTAACGGAGTGCGACGTGAGCAGCGACGCGGACATCGACCGCGTGTTCGGCGAGGTCGGCTCGCATTTCGACGGCAAGCTGGATTTGTTGCTGCACTCCGTGGCGTTCGCGCCGCGCGAGGCACTCGAGGGCCGTTTCGTCGACACCACGCGCGAGGCGTTCGCCACCGCGCATGACATCAGCGCCTACTCGCTGGTGGCCTTGGCCAAGCGCGCCGCGCCGCTGATGACCGACGGCGGCAGCATCATTGGCATGAGTTATTACGGCGCGGAAAAGGTCGTGAAACATTACAACGTCATGGGCGTGGCCAAGGCGGCGCTCGAGGCCAGCACGCGCTACCTCGCGGCCGACCTTGGCGAACAAAAAATCCGCGTCAACTGCATCAGCGCCGGCCCGGTGAACACGCTCGCGGCCCGAGGCATAGCCGGGTTTTCCGCGATGCTCAAGCATTACGACGAGCACGCGCCGCTTCGCCGGAACGTGACCCACGAGGAACTGGGCCAGACCGGCGTGTTTCTCGCCAGCAACGGCGGCGCGGCCATCACCGGCCAGGTCATCTACGTCGACTGCGGCTACCAGATCATGGGCGGCATGTGAGGCTCAACGCCCTATGCTGTCGCTTTCCCGTTTTTCAAATTCCTCGGCGAACCCTTCGCGGAAGGTGGGGTAGTTGTAGTTGAAGCCAAAGGTTGCCTTGAACCGTTTGTTGGAGACGCGCTTGTTGGTGATGCCGCGCCTGCGGGTGGAGGGATCCGGCTCAGGGACAAACGGCGGCATCGGGCGGCCGGTGGTTTCGCTGAGCCACTTAAAAAAATTCAGCTGTGTCACGGGCTCGTCGTCGGTGATGTTGTAAAGACCCCGCCGCCCGCCGCCTTGCATCGCCGCGATAATGGTTTCCACTAAATCATCGCGATGCACCATGTTTAAATAACGACTGCCGTCGCCCTCGACGACGGCGTTGCCGCTCATGAACCGGCGGAACAGGTGGCCGCGACCCGGCCCGTAAATCCCGGATGAACGCAGAAGGGTGACCGGCGGACCGGCGGCGGACATTGTCTGTTCAGATTCCCAAAGGATTTCGCCGCTGCGGTTTCCCGGGGTGTCGGCTTCGTTTTCAAAAACCCATTCACCGTTCGTCTGGCGATAAATGCCGGTGCTGCTGATGAACACGACGGATGCGGCTTCCGTCGTGTTGAGCCATTGTGCGACCTGTCTCGTGCCAGCGCCGAAAACCCGCTCGTATGCCGCCTCGTCGCCACGGGCGGAGGAGGCGGCGATGATGACCCAGTCGTACCGTCCGTCGAGCTTGGCCAAGGCGCCTTCCCCGGTGATGTCGAGGTTGACGGGGCGGATGCCGAGCTTGGCCAGGCGGGGGTTGTGTTCGCTGCTGCGCCGGATGCCGGTGACGTCGTGGCCCAGCGCGGTCAGCCGTTGGCCAAGCGCTTCGCCGACGTAGCCGCAGCCGATGATCAATGCCCGCACTCGGCAACTGTATCGCTTGGCCAAGCGGGGGGGCGACTCATTTTGGACTTTGCCGGTCGCGGGCTCGCCCGTACGTTTTGCGGCGGGATATGAGCCGAGTGAAAAAGTTAAAGGCGAAACAGGTTTACATCGTGGCCAACGGCGATTTGCGTTTGTCGGCCAATCAGGTTTGCTGGGCGGAGCAATCTAAAATGGAGGCCACGCTGGCCAAGGCACTCAAGGCCGAGGGCTGGACGGCGGTGCGCGCCCATGCGTACGACCGTAAAAAGAAGCACGGCTTCATCGATTCGCAAAAGCGGGGCATGGAGGTGTTTCGCACGATCGACGCGGACGCGCCGCTGATCGTCGCCGAGTGCGTCTGGCAATACAGCCAGCACATCCTGCCGGGGCTCTCGACGCATCGTGGGCCGATTCTCACGGTGGCCAACTGGAGCGGCACGTGGCCGGGCCTTGTCGGCATGCTGAACCTGAACGGCTCGCTCACCAAAATGGGCGTGGCATACAGCACGTTGTGGAGCGAGAAATTCACCGACAAAATGTTTCGCAATGGCCTGCGCCAATGGCTGGACGAAGGCACGGTGTCGCACGACCAAAGCCATGTTCGGGATCTCGACCTGCTTAAGTTGCCACTCGCCGAGATGCGGCTTGGCCAAGCGGCTGCGCGGCGGCTGCGCGGCGGCAAGGCGATCATGGGCGTGTTTGACGAAGGCTGCATGGGCATGCACAACGCGATCATCCCGGACGAGTTGCTCAACCCGACCGGCCTGTTCAAGGAGCGCCTGAGCCAGTCGGCGCTGTTCGCCGCGATGGTCAAGGTGAGCAACGCCGACGCCGACGCGGTTTACGCTTGGCTGAAAAAGAAGGGCGTAAACTTTCAGCTCGGGCCGGACGAGGCGGGGGACCTCACTGAGGCGCAGGTGTTGCAGCAGTGCAAAATGTACATTGCCGCCGTGAGGATTGCCGATGAGTTCGGCTGCGCGACCATCGGCATTCAGTACCAGCAGGGGCTGAAGGACTTGACGCCGGCGAGCGACTTGGCCGAGGGCATGTTGAACAACGTCGACCGACCGCCGGTGCGCGACGCGAAAGGCCGCGAACTTTTCGCCGGGAGCGCGGTGCCGCACTTCAACGAGGTGGACGAGTGTGCCGGGTTGGACGCGCTGGCGACGAACCGGCTGTGGATGGAGCTGGGCTGGCCACCGGAGAACACGCTGCACGACTTGCGCTGGGGCGCGCCGTGCAACGTCAACGGGCGCAGCGAGTACGTTTGGGTGTTTCTGATTTCCGGTGCCGCGCCGCCGGCGCATTTCATCGGCGGCTGGAAGGGGGCGTCGAGCGAGCGGCAGCCGCCGATGTACTTTCGGCTTGGCGGCGGCACGCTCAAGGGCGTGTCCAAGCCGGGTTGGATCGTCTGGAGCCGGGTGTTCGTGATGGACGGCGCGTTGCAGTGCGACATCGGCGTCGCCGAGGTGGTGAAACTTTCGCAAAAAGAAACCGACCGGCGCTGGCGCGAGACGACGCCGCAATGGCCGATCATGCACGCCGTGCTTCAGGGCGTTTCGCGCGACCAGATGATGGCGCGGCACAAGTCGAACCACATCCAAGTCGTGTACGCGCCCGGCGAAAAAGCCGCGCACAAAGGCGCCCGCATCAAGGCGGCGATGCTTGCCGAGATGGGGTTGCGCGTGCAGCTTTGCGGCGAGGTGGTGCTGAAATGAGCGATGAGTGACGAGCCGATCAAACCGGCACCAGCCGGGTTCGCCGCATGGCGTTGGCCAAGCGCGTTCGTGCTGGTTGCTGCGCTTGGCTTGGTGGCGTTCATCACCCTCATCAAGACGCCGGAGCGGCTGATCGAGTCGGCCGGAAAGGGTGCCGCCGGGGTGGCCGGCGCGCTCGACGACGCAGCGGCCAACTTTCGCCAGGGCAACATCACCGAGACCTTCGTCGCCAGCCTGCCGAGCCTCGAGACCGGGCGGGGCGGCCTGCTGGAGTTGGCCAAGGTCACCGCGACCGAGACGTTCCGCAGCGAGGACGAGCTGACTTACGACTTCAAGTGGTTCGAGGTCGATGCTGGCACGACCACCACCGAGATCCGCGTGCCGGTGACCTACCGGTATCATTTGCGCATGCGCGATGCGTGGCAGCTGTACGTGACCAATGCGGTGTGTGTCGTGCACGCGCCGGAGGTTCGACCGAGCCAGCCGCCGGCGATCCACACGGACAGCATGGAAAAATCGTCGGACGAGGGCTGGGCGCGCTTCAACGCCGTGGAGCAAATGGCCAAGCTCGAGAAGACCATCACGCCGACCCTCCGCAAATACGCCGGGGACGAGCGGCACCTCGGCGTCGTCCGGGAGAACTGCCGCAAAACCGTGTCGGAGTTTATCGAGGATTGGCTGCTTCGCGAGGGCCAGTGGGGCGAAGGCCGGCTGCGGTTCGTGAAGGTGTATTTCCCGGGCGAGGCCGACCCGCCGCCGGTGGTCGTGGAGAACGACCGGGAGCGGAGCGGGAGCAATTGAACACGTAACCGATTGCCGCCGTCAGGCGTAATGCGTACGGTTCGCCGCGCCGCGATTCAGGGAGAGAGCCGAAACCATGTCCACATTGTTACCGCCGGAACACGCCAAAGCGATGGCCGCGTTTGACCACGTGCAGCGCACGCGGCTGGTGTTCGGCAACGGCAGCGTGGCCCGCGCCGGCGAACTGGCCACTGGACTGGGCCTGAAACGCACTTTGCTTGTTACCGACCCCGGCCTCGTCCGCGCGGGGCACGCCGCCACGGTGCGCGCCTCGCTCGAGGCTGCCGGGCTGGAGGTGGCCGTGTTCGACGCCGTGATCGAGAACCCCACCACCGACTGCGTCGAGACTTGCCGGCGCGCGGCCGAGGCGGCTGGCGTCGATTCCCTCCTTGGCCTGGGCGGCGGCAGCTCGATGGACACGGCCAAGGGTGCCAACTTCCTGCTGACCAACGGTGGCCGGATGCGGGACTACTGGGGTGTTGGCTTGGCCAAGCGGGAAATGCTGCCGCTCATCGTCATCCCGACCACCGCCGGCACCGGCAGCGAGTGCCAGTCGTTTGCACTGATCTCCGATGCCGAGACGCATCAAAAGATGGCCTGCGGCGACCCCAAGGCGGCCGCGAAAATTGCCATCCTCGATCCGGAGCTGACCTGCTCCCAGCCGCGCAACGTCACCGCCTGCACCGGCATCGACGCCATCGCGCACGCCGTCGAGACGGCGGTCACCAAAAAAAAGACCGAGCTGTCGTGGATGTTCTCGAAGGAGGCGTTCGGGCTGCTTCTGCCTCATTTTCAGACCGTGCTCAACCAGCCGGACGACCTCAACGCCCGTGGCAGCATGTTGCTTGGCGCGGCGATGGCCGGCTGCGCGATTGAGGCCAGCATGCTTGGCGCCGCCCACTCGACCGCCAACCCGTTGACCGCGCATTACGACATCGCCCACGGCCAGGCGGTCGGGCTGATGCTGCCGCACGTCGTGCGCTTCAACACCGGGATCGGGGAGTGCCGCGAGGCGTACGGCGAACTGGCGCGGATCGTCAACCTTGGCCAAGCGGAAGGCGACGCGGCGGAGCGCTTGGCCAAGCGCCTGGCCGATTTGCTGGAGCAGGCCGACATGCCGGCGACGCTGCGCGCGAGCGGCGTGGAGGAATCGATGCTGCCAACCCTGGCCGCGGAGGCGGCCGGTCAGTGGACCGCCAGCTTCAACCCTCGGGAGGCCGGCCAAGCCGAGATGGAGTCCATCTATCGGGCCGCCTTTTAGATTGGCTTTTCCTCCGGGCGCTTGGCTGTTTGAATGGGCGGCGTGACGAGGGACGAAATTCTTCAACTCTTCAAGGCCTCCGGCGCGTTGCTGGAGGGACATTTCATTTTGCGCAGCGGTCTGCGCAGCCGACAGTTTTTCCAGTGCGCCCTCGCGCTGCAGCACATGCCAAGCGTCGAGCGCTTGGGCGCGGCGTTGGCGGCCAAGCTGCGCGGCTATGGGCCGGTGACCGTGCTGGCCCCGGCGATGGGCGGGCTCGTGATCGGGCAGGAAGTGGCTCGGCAACTGGGTGTGCGTTTCATCTTCGTCGAAAAGGAGCAGGGCGATCTCGTGCTGCGCCGCGGCTTCAAGATTGAGCCCGGCGAAAAGCTCGTCATCGTCGAGGACGTGGTGACCAAGGGCGGCCGGGTCGCCGAGGCCGTGGCCATTGCGCGGGAACATCAGGCGGAGATTTGCGCCGTCGGCGTGGTGGTGGACCGCTCGAATGGCACGGTCGATCTCGGCGTGCCGATGGAGTGCCTGCTGCCAATGGAGGTCGAGACGTTCGACCCCGAAAATCTGCCGGAAGATTTGCAGGGCACTCCCGCGATCAAGCCGGGGAGTTAGTCGTTTTTTTCAATCTGTCACCTTGACAGTTTGGGATCGTTGCAGTGTTCTGCCGCCAGTTATTACCAAAATGTGTACAGAAACACACACACAGTTGGATCAAGCCAAGCTTGAAGCGTTAGCCGGAAAAGTGCTGGGTGACACAGCGGGCGCATTGGGCGTTTTGCTTTCCTACATCGGAGATCAAACCGGCGTTTACCGGGCGTTGGAAGAAGCCGGCCCTTGCACCGCAGGTCAGTTGGCCGACAAATGCGGCTTGAGCGAGCGCTATCTTCTCGAGTGGTTGTCGGCGACCACATCACTGGGCTACGTGACCTACGATTCGGAGGGCGAATCGTTCAGCCTTTCCCCCGAGCAGGCAGCTGTCTTTGCGCGGGAGGGCGACCCGACTTGTATGCAGGGTGGCTTCCAAAGCATTGTCGGCGAGTTTGCCCAATACGAAAAAGCGGTGGATGTTTTTCGATCGGGTGAAGGTCGGCCCTGGGGGGATCATCACAGTTGCTTGTTCTGTGGCACGGACCGGTTTTTTAAGCCCGGCTACAATGCCAATCTGCTGGAGCATTGGATACCGGCATTGGAGGGTGTCGATGCCACACTTCAGGCAGGCGGCAAGGTGGCTGATGTCGGCTGCGGTTACGGATCGTCCACCATTTTGATGGCGAAGCATTATTCCAACTCTATGATTCATGGCTTTGATTTTCACGAACCCTCAATCGTCGCGGCACGCGAAAACGCCGAAAAAGAGGGGGTCTCGAATGTTGAGTTCTTCGTCAGCGATGCGGCTTCGATGCCGGACGATGGATACGACTTGGCCTGTATCTTTGATGCGCTTCACGACATGGGCGACCCGGTCGGCGCAGCCAGCAGCATTTGCCGGGCGCTCAAACCGGACGGATCCTTCATGGTGGTCGAGCCAATGGCTGGAGACAGCCTGAAGGAGAACCAGCACGTGTTGGCCAGTTTGTTTTATGGCTTTTCAACCTTGGTGTGTGTTCCCACGTCCAAGTCGCAGAACGTCGGCTTGGCGCTGGGGGCTCAGGCCGGTCAGAAACGACTGACGGAAGTCTTAAACCAAGCAGGCTTCAGCTACGTTCGGCGCGTGACCGAGACACCGACCAACATGGTACTCGAGGCACGGATTTAATCCGTCAAATCGAGGCAGATCAGGTTGCCTCCCTTTTTCCGGATGCCGTCGCGGACGAACAGTCTGCCGTCGGCGTAGGCCGGCAGGCACCAGTTGATGCCGCAGACCTGGGTGCGGCCGAGTTCCTCGAAGCCGTTCGGCGAGGCGGCGAACAAACACAGTTCACCGCCGCTGCTGAGCGAGAGGATGTTTTTCCCCATCACGATGAACGCCGCCATCGCTCGCTTGGTGTCGGGGAAGAACAGGCTGTCGTCGCTCCACGCCGTCTTGCCGGTGGCGATGTCGACGCAGACGAGTTTCGCCGGGTCGCCGATGCCGTAATAATGTCCGCCGACCCGCACGCCGTGGGTGATGTTCGGCTGCGCCTCGATATTTTTCCAGGCCCGTTCCGCCTTGAACCGGTCGCCGTCCGCGGAAATCGTGATGCCCTGCAGGCCGGTCTGGTGGGAGCCGGCGACGACCGTGTCGCCGTGCGCCATTGGCGCGGCGACGTGGCGGCCGTAGTCGGTTTTCATCGGCACCTTCCAAAGCTCCGCCCCGTTGCGGACATCGACCCCCACGACTCCTTCGACAAAGAAACAGACAAACTGCTGCCGCCCGGCAAGGGTGGCGGGGATCGGCGGCGCATAGCCGGGCTCGTAGTCGAGCGCGGCCCAGGCGGTTTTGCCGCTGGCCCGGTCGAGGCAGACGATGCCGGTGCCCTTCCCGCCGACCATCGCGTAAACCATCCCCCCAATAACGAGCGGCGCGCCGGTGAATCCGTGGCGCCGGGCACCGGGCACACGGCCTTTTTCGCCAACAAAGGTCATGCCCAGCTTGGCATAGTCGATGTCCCAAAGAACCCGTCCGGTCCGGGCGTCGAGGCAGTGGAGGGTGCCGCGGCTGCATTGCGCGAATACCTCGCCCCCGTCGACCACCGGCGTGCAGCGCGGCCCGCGCGGCCCTTGGCCGTCCTCGAACACGGGCGCCAGTCCCGTCGCCCATTGTTCCGAGCCGTCGACGGCGGAGAGGGCGGCGATCGTTTCCCTCCCGCCGCGATTCTCGAAATGGAACACGGTGCCGCCGGCGACGACCGGGGAGGCGAGTCCCTCGCCCGAGTTGATTTTCCAGACGACGCGCGGCGGGTCGGGAAGCGTGGCCAAGGCCAGGCCGTTGGCCGGCAGGATGCCGTCGCGGGTCGGGCCGCGCCATTGCGGCCAATCGACCGCCCGGGCCGGGGCCGCTTGGGCAAGCGCGGCGGTGAGCAGGA
>JACKQG010008318.1_pt1 | contig 10150 bp, 10 predicted proteins | sample 8237621 | NCBI WGS metagenome assembly JACKQG01 (sample SAMN15677084, study PRJNA649215) | marine metagenome | biome: marine; feature: Black Sea; material: saline water; isolation source: suspended particulate matter (SPM) from the Black Sea western gyre | collected 2013-06-09/2013-06-10 | depth...
GCAAATGTGCGTGGCAGTTTGTGACGTTCACATGTTTCGGTAACACAAAAGTACCTAAGCTTGAAAGCACCATTCGAAGGTGATGCAAACCACGACTTCCACCAACACCGGGTGCAGCGCACATAAGTCCTGCAATCTTTCCATTGAAGCAAGCCATGCGTTCTTCATCACCATGACTCATTGTTGCCCAATCAATCGTGTTTTTCAAAATACCAGTGAGCGACCCGTTGTACTCTGGGCTAGAAATAAGGAAACCGTTGTGGCTCTTCATCAACTCTTTAAATGCGAGTGCATTCTCAGGAATGCCATTCGCTTCGTGCAAGTCGCCGCAATAGAGTGGCAATTGATAATCATGCAAATCTACAAACGTTACATCCGCGCCAAGTTCCTCAGCACAATCCATAGCAACTTTTGCAAGTTGTTTGTTAAAAGAATCTTTTCGGATACTACCTGCAAATGCAAGCACTTTTGGGGTGCTCATAATGTTGCTACATTTGAAGCAAGATATTCAGCAACACCGTCTGCATTGGGAGTCATTCCGCTATCGCCTTTGTTCCAACCTGCTGGGCAGACTTCGCCGTGTTCTTCTGTGAATTGTAAAGCATCAACCATGCGTAACATTTCATCGACGTTTCTTCCAAGTGGCAGGTTGTTGACAACTTGATGTTGCACGACACCGTTTTTATCGATCAAGAAACTTGCTCGAAGTGCAACGCCAGCATCGTGCAAGATGCCAAAAGAATCAGCGATTTCATGTTTCACATCAGCCACCATTGGGAAACTTACTTCGCCAATTCCACCTTTTTCAACAGGTGTATTTCGCCAAGCAGCATGCGTAAACTGTGAGTCAATCGAGCATCCAATTAACTGCACGCCGCGTTCCTTGAACGCATCGACGCGTTTGTCGTGTGCGATAATTTCAGTTGGACAAACAAAAGTGAAGTCAAGGGGCCAGAAGAACAAAACGACATATTGCCCACGGAATTGATCAAGAGAAATTTCTTCTATTGATCCTGATGGCATCACTGCTTGTGCGGTGAAATTTGGTGCTTCTTTATTAACTAATATTGTCATTGTGTAGTTCCTTATGTGTAATTCCCTATTGTATCATGGATGTTATGAAGATAACAATGTTAATTTATTCGTGTTTAGTTTGTTCGTCTGCATTTGCACAAACAGTACCACACTATTCTTTTCACCACCATCGAATTGCACACGATGATCGAGCCGAACATAGAATCCATCCCGCTGAAAATGTTACTTTTGAACCAATGATGGCATGGACCTATCAACATGCTTCGAAAGTTTTGCCGGGTACATCGAGTACTAGGGCAGTTCTATATTACGACATTGGTGGAGCATGGACAATGTGGAATGAAACTGCAGGTCTTGGACAGATTGTGTATGGAATTCAAGGAAATGTAAATGGCGGCACATCAGTTTTTCCCTCACTCGCAAATAGTTTAGGCAACCCGATTGCAATGAATAATATTTTGACTTCAGAAAAACTAGAGTTGTCATCTTTGTACTGGCAGCAGTCATTTTCTGATCATAAAACAAGAGTGCGCATTGGCAAATTTCTTGACTCGGGCTTTTTTGATAGGAATGCGATCGCCGCAGATCCTGTAAGTGGATTTATGGCGCAAAATTTTAACCAATCAATTACAAATCCAATGCCCGGCTATGGATTTGGCATGAATGTGGAATGGGATGTGACTGAAGAGAGCATCATCCGATTGGGTATTGCAAACTCTGAACCAAAGGGTGTTCGAACATCTGGTTTTGGTGGGATGACTTGGAAACATTTGTATTCGGTTGCTGAACTCGATGTGACTTTGACGAGAACGATCCAAGATGTTGTTCACGAAGGTCATTTTCGTTTCATCGTATGGCATAATGGGATAAAAAATGATTCTGGAACAGGTGACATTGAAGGTTGGGGCGCACTGTTTAACTGTGATCAAAAAATTGCTGACGACACAACTGTGTTTGCGAGGATTGGTATTGGTGAGAAAGAAGTAACAACATCAAATTTCAGTGTTTCTGCTGGTTTTGAGCTCGATAACCCGCTTGGATTTTCTAACACAACCACTGGTTTGGCGTATCAGTTCGCAGAACTCTCAGTTGATGATAATCAGCAACATTTTGTTGAATGGTATGCGCGAACACAATTAGAAAATGGAATGTACATTGGGCCAGTTGTGCAATATTTTGAGGACGACAATATCAATGGATCAGTGATACAAGGATTTAGGACAAGCTTGAGTTTTTAACAGTTTTGATTGCAATTTTTGCAACAACGACACTCACTGAAACTGCAACGATCAACCCGCCATAAATTGTTATTTCACGGACAAGGGAATCGCCTGTTGGAAGTTCACCAGTGGTTTTATAAGTCTTCGCTAGATCAGCGGCGTGCTTTGCGGCGAAACCAATGTAGGTTGTGGAAAGAAAGCCTGGCACCATTGCAATTGAAGCAAATGCATACGAAGAAAATTTTAGCTCACTCACTGAAGAGAGATATGAAAGTAGTGTGAAATTGAAAGGGGAAAGACGTAGCAGTGCAATGAGCCGAAAACTAGATATAGATTGGTTGATTGCATTCAGTTTGGGATGTTGAAGTAACAGGTGTTCGGTGCGAGCACGGAGTATTTTTCTACCTATGAAAAATATGAAAAATGATGCGAGAAATCCACCTATTGTGACCCAAAGTACGCCCCACCAAATACCGAAGATGGCGCCGGCTGCGAGCGCAAAGATGGATTCTGGAATCATGAATGTTGTGCAGGCTACGATGAGCGCTATAAATAATACCGGTCCCCAGAAACCAAGTTTCGCGATGTATACATCTACTTCGGTCATGTACGGTTCAAGAACGAAGTGGAACAGACAGAAAACGCCAACGAGTGCGATTGCCAAGAAGGTGACACGAAGCGCAGTGTTGTGCAGATCAATCTTCATTGAATTGCATCACTTCAATTGAAACGAGCGTGTCGGTGCCGTCGCGACCTTCGATTGTATCTTTTACGACATTTTTAGAAATTTCGTACTCTTCCTTTTTGCCTTGGAAGATAACCGTGTCGTTTCCTTCGCCGCCATCAATTGTGTTGTTGCCACTGTTTCCACGTAAGGTATTGTCTTTGTCGTTACCGAGTAAATTATTGTTTTTCGATCCAGTCAGTGTTGCATCTATGTAGTATTGAGACTTGTGCGTGTAAGGAAGTTCTTCATTAAATTGCAGTGAGAATGTGCCGCTAAAGTTTGGGTCGATCAGTGACTCATATCCAACCATCATTGGTGGAAGGAATGATTCGAGAAGCGCATAACCTTTTGGATCTTTTTCTTTTATTTCATCGCGTGTTTTTGCGATGTAAATGCCCCACATGCCGCCTGGTCTCTCATCAAACGCAGCCCAAAGTCCGTAGTATGAATCAATCACTGAAGCGATATATTCTTGCGCAAGTGAATCTTCTTCTCGTAGTTCATTGATCCACTCACGCACATGTGGATCTATGGGAATTCCCCACCGACCATCTTTGAGCGATGTAATAGCTTCCGATTCTAATTCTTTTTGGAATTCAGGAAGTGCGCCTCGCATGTAAGTGCCGATGCCGGTGTCGTGAAGTAAGTGGAATATTTCTTCGAATGCAGCGTCGCGATGTTCCCAATCGTTTTGAATGTACCAACGTGAACCATCGACGGGGGTTTCAGATTCAAATTGTGGTTGTGCTTCTATGTCGGGTTCGCGTCCTTCACGGTGAGCGCCTTCTGGCATCATGAGCATGGCATGATTGTTTGCCATCGCGTTTGCAACTTTTGATTTGTCTGCGCCGTACTTTGTTCCGGGTACATCGGTTAGATAAAATTTTAACAAGTTTCGACACCTTGCAACTGCAATATCCCTGACACCTTTTTGCGCAATAATAGGTATTGATTTACCATTTGGTGCGATGACTTCAGCGTATTTCACGAAGCCTTCTTTTTGGTATTTTGAATTTTCTGGGAGAGGTTGAATGCCAAATTCAAATGATGCGCAAAGACAGAGTGTGATTGAAATCATGGTCTTGTTTTCCTTTGTAAATAAGGATACACAGTTGTGATGGTAAAAACAAACAGTGTAAAACCGCTTAGGACACAGATCAGGTGATGTTCATGGACGAGCATGGTTGAAATAGATACTGCGATTGCCCAGATGAGCGAACATGCCATGATCAGTTTTCCAAACCGTTGTCCAATGATCCACGCTATCGTAAAGACATACGAAACGTGCAGGGATGGTGCGTGGTTCCATCGTGATAGGTTTTCTAACCCAAAATATTCATAAAAGTATGTTCCCCAAACACCCGTTGTTTCGTAACCGGGCTCTATCGGGACGAGCATAAAAAAGATTGCTGCGATTGCTGTTTGTACGATCAATGTTCCAACGGGTGCGAATGCTTCGCGGAAGGAACGAAAGATAAACGGAAACAAAATGACGGCTATGTCGAGTGAAAAGTACAGCGGTAGCGCCCAGCCCCGGAATTGAATTTCTGACTCCCACGAAAAGTAAAGTGGATAGCGAACTTCACGCATGTCACTGAGTTCATGCGAGACTGTCCACAAAAAGAAGAAGCCAATGTAATAGGCAAGTGCGACCCAGATCACACTGACCCTGGAAGTTTTGTTCACGCTGTGACTGTTGTCATTGAAACGTCTTCGACAGGGCGATCGCCTTGAGCAGTTTGCACTGCACCGATTTCTCTGACAACTTCGATGCCGTCGGTGACTTTGCCAAAGGCGGTGTATTGGTGATCAAGATGTGGACAACGATCAAGGCAGATAAAGAATTGGCTACCTGCGGAGTTTGGATCTTGCGAGCGTGCCATGGAGAGCACGCCTTCGTGATGTTCGCGGTCGTTGAACTCAGCATCAACATTCCAGCCCGGTCCACCCATGCCAGTGCCATCTGGGCATCCACCTTGGATCATGAAACCAGAAATGATTCTGTGGAAGATAAGACCGTCATAAAACTCGTTTTTTGCGAGTTTTTGGAAATTTTCGGCGTGTTTCGGGGCTACGTCATCCCAGAGTTCTACTGTGATGGTGCCCTTGCTTGTTTCGATTGTTGCTGTTGGGTATGTCATGCGGGGCATGATACCCATTCTAGGTCAGGGGGTCAGGATAGGACCGCGGGTGAATTAATCGCGTCATATTGCGTTATTTGATCTGGGTGCACTATTTGCGATTATTTCACCCGGGGTCAAATTTTTGCCGTTCGTACTTCATTAGGGATGGGGTCAGACCCCGGGGTCAGGTCAAAGGGTCAGGTCCGGGGGTCAGACCCCGGGGTCAGGTCACTTTGTGTGGACAGAGGTGGGGTTTACGCACAAGTGTACGGGTTTTGTTAGGATATGAAAATGGTGGAAGAATTACGATTGCCGCTCATTGGCGGGCGTGTGGAGGCTGGGTTCCCGTCACCCGCGGATGACTTTATTGAGCGGTCGCTCGATCTGAATGAGAAACTCGTTGCCAACCCGATTGCAACGTTCTTTGTTTGTGCAAGTGGACATTCGATGGATGGTGCAGGCATTCACGATGGCGATTTGCTTGTCGTCGATCGTTCGCTCGCGCCAACAAGCGGAAACATTGTCGTGGCGATCGTCGATGGTGGCCTGACCGTAAAACGCCTTTCAAAACATGGCACAAAAGCGTCGCTTATTCCCGAACCAAGTGGCGGGGATCAAGGCGTATACAAATCAATTGAAATCACAATAGAAACCGATGCAACAATTTGGGGCGTTGTCACATGGTCGATGCACAGACTCGCATGTACGCATTAGCTGATTGTAATAATTTTTACGCCTCGTGCGAGCGCATCTTTGAACCGCATCTTGCACGAAAACCCGTAGTCGTTCTTTCAAACAATGATGGATGTATCATCGCTCGGTCACAAGAAGCAAAAGACATTGGCTTTAAAATGGGTGAACCTATTTTTAAATGCCGCGACCTTGTCAAGCAAAACAACGTTATTGTTCGCTCATCAAACTTTTCACTTTACGGCGATATGTCTCGCCGTGTGATGCAAACAATCCGTTTGTTTTCGCCCGATGTCGAGGTCTATTCCATCGACGAAGCATTTATCAAACTCGATGGTTTGGTTGGTCGTGATTTTGAACAAGAAATGCGGCGAATGCGAGCAGCAGTGCTGCAATGGACGGGTATTCCAATTTCCATTGGGATTGGAAAAACAAAAACGCTCGCAAAGTTAGCAAACCACTATGCAAAAAAGACCCCAGAAATGGAGGGAGTCGCAAAAATTCCACAAAATCCTGATGAAATGCTCCGCGCCGTGGAAGTGGGGGACATTTGGGGCATCGGAAGGCAGTGGTCCAAGAAGTTCAGAAACATTGGTGTGCATACTGCTTTTGATTTGGTGCAAATGGAACCAGCAGTTATTCAGCAAACGTTTAACATCGTTGCAATGAAAACAGCAATGGAACTTCGCGGTTGTACGTACTTTCGGCTTGAACAATCACCAGAACAGCGAAAAACATTATTGCGATCGAGATCATTTGCAAAACCAGTGACAACATGGCAAGAACTTTCAGAAGCAATTGCGTCGCACGCAACACGCGCCGCAGAAAAGTTACGAAATGAAGAACTTGTTGCGAGCGTATTGAAGGTTTTCTTTCATACAAGTTTGTTTAATCATCAAAAACCACGTCACTCTGCGCACGCAACAATTGAACTCATTCCACCAACAAACACAACGCACACAATCATTAAAGAAGCGTTGCATCTCGCAGAACCAATGTGGAAAGTTGGATTTGAATACAAACGGGCTGGTGTGTATTTGCTTGAGCTATCAAAAGGTCAAGCACAAACAAGTTTATTTGATTCCCCAGAAAGAAAAAAATTAGACAAACAAATGATGTCAGTTCTTGATGCAGTAAATACAAGCATGGGTGCTGGGACGATGCATTTCGCAGCAACAGGATTCACGAAAGTGATGCAAATGCGGCAATTGCAACGATCGCCTCGCTATACAACACGCTGGGACGAATTGCCGCAAGTGAGGGCATGAATGCCTGTGCGGGTTGCAGGGCGGCACGAACTGCGTAATAGTCAAATTCGATTGACGGGAAACTTTATGACTGAATCGCAGTTAAAAACATGGCGAAAGGCATGAAGTAACAACTTAAGGAGCATTCTCATGCGTTTGATTATTCCAATTACTGTAGTGATTCTCTTCTCAACCGTCTTTGCGGTAACAGATGCACCAGACACAATTGAACTTACAGGAACTGTTCGAGACTTTGAAGAACACGCTGGTTGCGGGCAGGGGCATCCTGATTTTGAAGTCTATCCATCGCGGGGATTTGGGCAGTATTGCAAAAACATTTCTGCACAATTGGGCGAGGATGGAAAACCAGTGTTCACAGGAAACGGGCGGAAAGTAAGGTGGCAGTGTAGTGATGCAGATTGGAATCCAATTTGTTGGACCATGTATGACGCATCTCAAGGCGATCACGATATTAGATTTCGGGGTGCATCAACGGGTGGGATCCAATCTGAAAATTCATTCAACCAGTGGTACAACGACGTTGAGGGTGTAAACATATCTATTCCGCTTTCGATTACGCTTGTTCTGCAAGATGACGGATCGTACGTATTTGATGATTCCGATGACCCGCTTTATCAGTCGCTTGGTGGTTTTTTCCCAATTGAAAATCAAGGGTGGGGAAATCCGGGTGGTTCGCCAGATAGAAATTTTCACTTTACTTTTGAATTACACACAGAGTTTACGTATGACGCAGAAGGTGCACAATATTTTTCATTCCTCGGTGACGACGATGTCTGGGTATTTATTGATGGACAACTTGTGATAGATCTTGGCGGCGTGCATAGTGCAACAGCACAAGGAATAGATCTCACAAGGCTGGGTCTTGCCGATGGTGAAACGTACGCACTAGACTTTTTCTTTGCTGAACGACACCGAACGGAATCTAATTTTAGATTTCAAACAAACTTACAATTAGAAACGGCAAGTCTTCCTTCTGGTGAAGAAGCGTACGATTAATTATGCAATGCTCTTGGGAAGAGGATGTTATTCTCAAGATGAATGTGCTGGTGCGTATCTTGTTCAAGTGCACCAAGTCCATGCCAAAGCGCACGCCACGTGTTACATGCACCTTCTGGTGGTGTGAAATCATTGGTCAGTTCACGAAGTCGTTGCAGTGCATTTCCTGCGGATTCATGTTCCTGTTCCATAACTGAAACTGGTCCAATTGCCATTGCGCCTTGGCCATTTGCAATCATTGGGAAAAGAATTTGCTCTTCCTTCATCATGTGTTCTGTCAATTCATTTTTCAGTGCTTGAAAAACAGTTACGATTTCTTGTAACCGCTCTGGATCTTTTTCGCCATGGACGGCATTGACTTTGACCGCCATTGCTTCAAGGCGGGGGAGTTCATCCTTGAGTGCTGTGTGGTACGTTGAAACAATATGTTCAATCAAGTCGGTAAGCGGTGCTTCATTCCACTGCGTAGTATCTTCAGTGCAGTCGAGTTCCTTGTTTATCTCAGAAAGAATTTCTTCGACATCTAAACCCCGTTTTTCGCAAGCTTTTTGCAAAGGCGCGCCTCCACCACAACAAAAATCGATGTTATGCCGAGCAAAAACTCGAGTTGCAAGTGGGAAGTGAGAGGCGATTTCGCCTACGGGCATTTCGGTAGTGACTGTCATAGTTTCTCCATTCATGAAAAGTGGACAAGAATATCGCATTATAACGTCAACTCTCTATATGTCAATACTTTGGCTTTACAGTGTGGAGTGGAATACTGACCATGCGTACTTGCGTGAACTGCCGGTGTCCGTCGCGACCACTGTGGTATCCGTAGCCTGATTGGCAAGCGCCGACCCAAGGCGTACCCTGCGCGCCGCCGCAAGCCTTATTAATACCAACCATTCCTGGGGTGAGTTGCCGAGCGATCTCAACGGCATGGTCAACTTCACCGTAGACCGCGCCACCTAAACCATACGGTGTCTCGTTGGCAAGTTCAATTGCTTCTGTATCTGTTTTAAATCGTTGAATGCAACAAATAGGGCCGAACGTTTCGTCGTGCATTATTTGCATATCGTGCGAGCACCCGGTTAAAACAGTTGGTTCAATATAGTTGTCATGTGTTCCGCCACCACATCGCAGAACAGCACCATCTTTTAATGCTTGTTCAAGTTGGGCAAGGACAATGTCCCGCTGTGTGCTGCTGACCATTGGACCAATCTTGACGGTTTCATCTGTGGGGTCACCTTGCTTCCATGATTTTGTTTTCTCAACGACAAGGTTTTCAAATTCGTCTGCGATTTTTTCATCAACGTACACTCGTTCAGTGCTTACGCAAACTTGACCGGCATTACGAAAACTGTTTTGCACAGCAAAACTTGCAGCTGTTTCTAAATCCGCATCTTCAAGTACGACGAGTGCATCTTTTCCACCAAGTTCAAGAATAACCCGTTTGAGTTCGGGACCACAAGCCGTGAGTATTTTTGCACCAACTGCACGCGAACCAACAAACGCAACCAAGTTAATGTCTGCTGCAACAAGTTCCTTGCCTTGATCGTCAGCGCCATGCACAACTTGCAAGACATGTTCAGGAAGTACTTCGTTCAAGATATCAGCGTATGCTTGTCCAACAAGCGGCGTTTCTTCCGAAGGTTTGAAAATAACCGTGTTGCCAGCAACAAGTGATGGCAAAATACACTGTTGCGGCATAAGTTCGGGAAAGTTCCAAGGTGTTATTGCAACACTCACACCAAGCGGGTCGCGGTGCAAAGTGGATTTCGTGTTTCCATCTTCAATCACTTCGGGGGCGAACGCAGCAGCGGCATCTTCAAGTTCAGTTGCAAATTTTTCTGCAGCGTAACTTGCTTCGCCTTGCGCTTCGGGTGTGCTCTTCCCCATTTCGGATGTCATAAGCCGCCCAATCCGCGGAGCTTCTTCTGCAAGGCGAGCCGCAACTGGGCGGAGCAATGTAACTCGAGCGTCTAGCCCAAGATCGTTCCAAGCCTTTTGTGCAGTTCGGGCATTTGCAGCAACCCTTGATATATCTTCTACGGGTGTGATAGGAACGCTCCCCACGACTTCACCAGTTGCTGGGTTAATTGATTCAAG
>JACKQG010008319.1_pt1 | contig 10149 bp, 10 predicted proteins | sample 8237621 | NCBI WGS metagenome assembly JACKQG01 (sample SAMN15677084, study PRJNA649215) | marine metagenome | biome: marine; feature: Black Sea; material: saline water; isolation source: suspended particulate matter (SPM) from the Black Sea western gyre | collected 2013-06-09/2013-06-10 | depth...
TCAGTCTCCCGTGCCACTATTCGTCATTTCATTAAGACGCGGCAACTAGCTTAAATGGATCGACCAAAATTGTTCCATTACTACGGAAACCCCAATATGAAAATCTATTTTTTAACTTTTTTGACACTTCGAATTCTCCTAACCAAGGTTGCTCCTTCGGCATTGGTACGCGGAAGGAGGTTTTGCCCTAAACCCGGCCTAAGCTTAAGCTGGATTCCTGAATGAGATTGATTAAAAAAATTCCTCTTGTTCAATAATGGTCTATATAGTAAAATATAGACCTCGGTAGTAATTGTTTTATCATAACTTTGGGTATGGATTGCTATCTTCGCTAAAAATGACTAACGCTTATAATTTATCTTAAATCCATGCGAACATAAGGCCTTGCTAAAAGAGAGATAAAACATTAGTGTCAGTTGTTTTTCTCCACGTTGATAATCCGTACCCTATTTCCCCTTCCTTATTTAGCCTCTCTAAATTCCCTTCTCTATGAGGCTAAAACGTGATGTGAACGTGTGAGATGTGAACGGTACCATTCACGTCACAATCGCATCGCACGCTATGGAAATGGATCTGACGATAGTTGAGGCATCTTCTTTGTTTAAATAATTTTACAAATATCACATAGAGATATATACTATACATTCGTTTTTCCCTGTTGTCAAGGTTTTTTTCTTGCATTATTGTTTAATTTTTTATATAATTATCATAGGTGATTTTTTATGCAAAAAGCAACGTCCCAAGTATCGGGATTACCGCAAAATGAACGAATAGTTCTTCAATACCTTTCTGATAGTGAAATGGAAAAGCTCAAAAAAAACTCTCTAGGTAAGAGAGTGCGATATTTGAGAGAAAAGATGAATGTAGTTTTTCCGGGTGAATACTCCCTCCACAAAATGGCAAATAGTAATGATGTCAGGTGAAAGTTGTTTTCGCGCCCACCCAAGACTCGGCAAATCTCCCACCGGCGGGACAGATAGGGTTTCCAAGATTTCCGGCTTGAACTCGTTGTAAAAACCCTCATTGATAAATGTCTTTAAGTGACCGCATGAGTGCCACAAAATGACTCCTCCTTGAGCGCGCCAGCGGGAAAAAATCTGCCGCGTGTTCTCCAAGATGTACTTGCGGAAGAAGTTCGGCGAAATCCACTCTGTGCCAGAGACACAATAGAAAAGATAATCAAACCCAGCTTTACGGAGGGTATCAATTTTCTTAAATGCTAATTCGCTGGTCACCGCGTGCAGTTCGTCAAAAAGTTCTGGCCAGTCCACCATGTGGTAGAAGATTTCCTCTCTGTTTTGTAGATTGACAATTGGAGGCCCAAACCAAGTGCCCATCACTCCACGGTCACCGATACCTTTGCGGATGTCTGCACCCTCTTTTATGGCCATATCCTCATCATAGTTTGCTTGTTGGCGTGTCAGCCAAATAGCTTTCCGTAAGTCATCTTCATTCTCAAGCCAGGCTTTAACAGTATGCGCACTAGTCAAACGTTCAGTAACAGAGGTCAGGTCGCCATATGGCGTTTGAATTCGCGATTCGATGCGTGTACGTCCATCAGTGGTTTCACTTTTTGTTTCAGGCAGAATATCCTTATTTTGGGGTTGGAATTCAACTGCGGCTAAAAATGTTGGGTCCCATCCGCACACTCCTGCCATTGCCATTTGCTGACTGACCCGATGGTATTTAGAACCCGGGGGAAAAGGGTCCGCATCATTATAAGGCCAGTGATACGGAATGTTCAGACTCCAATCGTCGCAAAGCGGGCTAACCATCGGCCCAACATCCTCGTTATTCAAGAAATAAAACCACTTCTCTCGCATTGAGTAGTTTTCAGACATTGCCTAAGCCTCCTGTTAAGATAATTTCGGTGCCAGTCGCAAGGGAAAAATTGATTTTAACAAAGCCTATTTAGGTTTCCCTGCTATAACTATATTTTTACCCGTCATTTTTAGCTGCGTTTCCCATGTATCATAACCTACTGCCAGACTTCGCAGTTTCGTCAGCCATTCTTGATGACTGCCTACTCCGACGGCGTGTCTGCCTTTCCGACAGCAAGGGCAAACAGCAAATGGCAGGTTATGTTTGAGAGCGTATTTGATAATCTCCCCTGTTGCCTCGTCTGGATGCATTCCAACTACGAGTGAGACAGGCTCTGGGCATTTATAGTCTGGTGTAAATGTTCCTGCGATATAGCGCACATCTTTGTGCTGTCTTCCCTCCCATCGCGGGCACTGCTCCACAACTACCACTCTGTGTTTCTTATTGGCTAGTTTTCTCGCAACCTGCCCTTTGCCATCAGCAACAACCAGAATAGTCTTTGCTTGTGGAAATTGTTTTAAAATAAATTGCGCAAACAGTTGTCCCCTGCAAGAGTCACCCATTATTATCGCCTACAATCTATAAAAACTCCAATTGTATTGCTTGAAACGTCTTGTGTAGTTTGTAGCCTTTTCTTATCTTTTCATCGAAGAGTCTCTGTTGTCGGTTACTTCACGCCTTGTACGACTTGAAATACACCTTGATATTTCGACTCCTTGGTAACCTTTTTGAAGCCCGTTTCCTGAACTTCCTTGACCACACCGTGTTTGAGCATGTCTCTTCGGGTTTGGGTCTCAAAGTTGAACGGCAACCAGTAGAAGGCCCACAGGCCAATGAACAATCGAATCCAGAGACGCTTCGGATTATCCAACTCCATTCCCAAGCCTTCCGATAGCGCGTCCATCGCTTCCTGTAGTTTATCAATTCCGACGCCCAGATACTGCTGCGTCGTAGACACATTCTTATGTCCCAAGATTTCCTTGACAACGAAAAGATCACCGGTTGCAGAATACACCGCATTTGCAACGGTCTTTCGCATGCTATGCGTCGTGACATTCCCGGTGAGAAACGCTCTTTCAAACGCCGCCTTCAGGATACGATGAACTTGCACCCGGCTTAAACGACCGCCGCCTTTTCTGGAGGCAAACAGGAAATCGGAAGGGAAAATATTCTCGCCCTGCGCCTTTTTCCATTGAATCATTTCCGCAATCACGCTAAGACGAAGTCGTGCGTTGCTTTTTGCAGCCTTTACCGTTGCGTTGAGCGGAATAGAATAAGATTCTTTCTTGCCTTTCACCGTTTGTTTGCGCAAGGTCAAAACATCGACCGGCCTTGAATGATGCCAAACATCCCCGACCCTAAGCGCTGTCAACTCAGAAACCCGCGCGCCGATATTGATGCCCAACAAAAAAAGGCATTTATCCCGCACTGCGTACTTTCCTAAAAACGACTGGCTAACAGCAGCAATCTCATCTGGCGTCAAGGGGCGCGCGCCTTTCATTTGTTTCCTCCATCGGTGTTATTATTCATCAATGCCGCTTCAATGATTTGTGCCAGCAAAAGAGAGATACTCTTGCGTTGTTGTTGAGAAGTTTCTTTAATCTGTTCATACAGAGACTCAGGCACTCTGAAGTTAATCGCCTTCATCGGCTCATCGCCAAACTGTCGCTGTTGCATCTGAACCATTTTTTCACCTTGTATTCTTAAGCTCTTAATGTCCGACCTTGGTGTAGCAATGGAACAGAGAATCGGGTTAAGCCTCTTAGAGATGCCATCAACCCTTATGAATATTGGATTCTCTGACTTGGCTATTTTGTAGCTATGGAGAAAAATGAGCTTTCATTTCCATTATTATCGGAGACGAAAAGAGCTTTAAAATTCCCCACAGAGCGGAGAATATATCTGCTTTTAGACCTTTTCTTCCATAACACAATATCTTCTTAACCCGACTTTCTGTACTAATCCTACTCAAAGTCCTTCTTCTGCTTCCCAATACTCCTTTTCGTCGGGATACCCCGAAAAGGTATATTCCAGGGATTACAATACATTAGTATATATAAATCCTAAATCCTTTCTGACTCGACGGCTAAATCAAGAAAAATGATTTCAGCCGGCTCACCTGTCATCATTCTAATCTCAACCTTATTTATTCCATCTTTCATCAAATCAATCGGTACATTCCAGGCACGCAGTTCCTCTGCTTTCCCTAGCAAGGGCGGGTAAGGATTTGAATAAGGTTCAGAGAAATCACTACTGGGTTGCAAATCAACCCCATTGAACCGGGCCATCCATTGGCTCTCATTGAGAGACTTGCTGCACTGGATTCGTAGTCTGCCATTAACTTGCCAGCCATGTTCAGGCGGTGCCATGTCTAGTTTGAAAATCGCTGACTGGCCAAGAGAAATTTGCTGCGGGATTGGCCGATTTGGCAGGAGAGGTGAATGCCAACCTTTGGCGAGGAAATAATGCTGTGGTTGGTGAGCAAGACACACTGGTTTTTCCAGATGATTGAAAAGATGGAATGGCGGTTCTTTGAATGGCCCTCGACCAGGCGTGCCGTGTTCGCGGTAATAGACGAAATTGAAGGCACTAATGCCATCAGCGCTTCTGGCATATGCAAGGTGGGCTGCTGTGTAGAATTGCTCATCGGTAGTTCGGCGAAAAGTGAACTTATCACCGCCACTTTCAGTTAACTTCACCCCCATCGCCGTACAGTGTGTCATTTCCAAGTAAACGGCGGCGTCCGGAACCTTTTTCCGAATGGCAGACAAATCGGTCTGTTGTTCGGTGAAGTAAGAAGCAGACAGGTTTATCATGTCTACACCAGCATCAACCATCATCTTTAAATCAATTCCCAACGGGTCATGAGCAACGATATAGCATGGCACACGGACGCATAGCCAACGGCGATGAGTGGATTTTGCCGTCTGATTTAACAATTCCCGTACTTGAGAGACAAAATCGGTCATAATTTTGACGCGCTGTTCGCTGCTAGTCTTGTCAAGTTGGAAGTAACTAGGATGGCGCATGAAATCTAACTCAAAGCCATCAATATCATAATTTGAGCAAATCTCTTCAATAAAGGCAAATTTATGCCTTCGGACTTGGGGAATCGCCCAATTATGTACATGCTGGTCCCAGTTGTTGATGTCTGTACCGATTCGGTATTCTGGATGTTCCTGGTAAAATCGACTGGCCCATATTGCCCTTGGACTTTTGGTAGCAACATTTTCCAGATGATGACCGTCGTTCAATCTAAGAGAGATAAATGGCGTCAAGCCAAGTTCTCGGCAGCGATTCACGAAGACTTCCACCATATCGCTGCCGCTCAACATGTATTTGCCAAATGAATCCGGCTGCAATCCAGTCTTCGCATTGAACCAACGGTAGTGTTTATCAGCGGGATAAACTTTGCTTTTCCACCAAGGAATCCATCCCACACCAGGTTGCAACATATGCACTTCCACTCCGGTGTTAGACGTTTCATCCACGGTGGCTTTAAGCATCTTCTCTCGAAAGGGCTCGCCTTTCTGGTGATAAGGACTGACACACGTTAAAATATTTGTCGTATCATTGCTGAACAAAATTTTGTAAGGGGCTTTTTCTCTCGTTGTCATCTTGTTCTCCTGATTCTTTCTCTGAATATCTGTCTCTACCTGTCATCCTTGATAGTTGCCCAAGAGGTCGCAAGTTTATCGGAGAAATTCATCACATTCTTTATCTCGCTTGCACCATCTTTATCCCATATTTCTACCTCGTCATACATCGGTATTGCTCCACCTCTTCCCCAAGCTTCCATAGCTTTGCCCACCAGTCCACCAGTTCCCGAAGGCCTATTGTTTTGGATAACATTTCCCTGTTTGTTTTGCCACTCTTTGACAACACCATTCGGTTTATCGGGTTCTTTTTCACCGTCAAGCCAAACCTTGGCAATTAGTTCTCCATCTTCAGTGACAGTAAGTTGAATCCAAACCCACTGGTTTAGGCCAGGACGCACAGCCGGATTTAGATTCACCCACTGTATCCCTTCATTTAAAAGTTTAACATCGCTGGGTCCATTTTCGGCGGTGCAGAGCGCATATCCCAGATGCCCGGTCGGTTTTCCATCTTGGGCTTCAAGTGCATCTCTTGGAGTTAATCGAAGCGCAACTCCCATTCTACTCCAAGGAATATCTGTTATCATACCTTTGGTTTGAATGGTAATCTGTTTGGAATAATATTCCTGCGGTATCGCAGGAGTGGCGTAGTTAAATTTAACCTTCGATTTGACACAAGCAAGATGTCCATCTTTTTCTTGCCAATCTCCAGTAAAGGACAACTTTTTATTGATAACTCCATCATTGAAGTCATCAAAGAATAATGTTTTTCCCACTGCTCCACTGCAAATAAGAATCATAACTGTTGCCAATAATAATAAGATGAATTTCATTTTTCTCTCCTTACTTGTGCAATTATTCGGAAGTATAACACCTTTTTTCAGTTTTTGAAATCTATCAGTTGATTTCTGTGTGAATGCTGATTACAGAATTTTATTATAATAGCACCTGTCGAATAAAAGTCAAGCCAATTTATCAGTGATACGGTTGAAACTTTTACCTGAAAGTGACGTATTTTCTCCTGTTATGTCAAAATATAGGGTACAACTAAACAAAGGTACGTCATAGAGTTAACAAGGGTGAAAACGAGCCAAAAACTCGGTGGTTGGGAAAACTTTCAGTGACTCCTAAAGATATACTGAAAACCCTTTATCCACAATACTTGGGTAAGAATCCTTGTGGTTTATCCAGTGGTTTTTAGTCCATTTTCCTGAGCGGAAAAAGTACCTTTTCAAGGAACGAATTTTCACACCTCGGAAAGGAAGTTATTGCTCGTCAAAAGCCACCAAACCCGCATGAAATCAGGGCTAAAAAAATCCTATGGCGGTTTCGGTACATTTGTTTAATTTGACCCATAACTGTGTTCTCTTTACTGAAAGGAGTTTCATCATGTCCAATTCTCAATACGGTCCCATCTGTCCTAACGAAGAAATCAAAGTTACCAAAATCGAGACCTTTGTTCTCAAAAACTCCTGGGTCTTCGTCAAAATCTCAACTGATGCTGGAATCACGGGTTGGGGCGAAATGCTTAAGGATGACGCGAAAGCATGCGCTGCTGGAGCTCTTGAAGTTGCCAACTACCTAGTGGGCTTAGACCCCCGCCCGGTTGTTCACCACTGGCAAGCCATCCACCGCGGCGCCTTCTATCGCGGCGGCCCGATAAAAACGGCGATTTCCTCCGGCATTGACCAAGCCCTTTGGGATATCACCGGCAAATGCTATGGTGTGCCGGTCTACAAACTTCTGGGTGGACCCACTCGTGATAGAGTGCGTGTCTATGGCACGGTCAGCGAGGAAACAGGCGTCAACGCCATGAAGGTCGGTCCACATGGCTGGCGTCCTGGGTTCAAATATGTTGAGGGCCAGAAGTTTGTCGATGAGGTTGTCGAACGCTTCAAGGCACTCCGCGACGAATACGGCTCTGGTGTTGACATCGGCGTCGACTTTCACGGAGCCATTCAGCCGCCTACTGCTCTCCTGCTAATGAAGGCACTTGAACCCTACCACCCCTGGTTCTATGAAGAAATTGTGCAAGCTCTCAATGTTGACGTGATGGCCGAACTGGCGCAAAAAACCCATATTCCGATAGCCACCGGCGAACGTATTTTTACCAAGTGGGGATTTAAAGAAATCCTTGAAAAGCGAGCCGCCACCATCTTACAACCCGATGTCTGCTACGCTGGCGGCATTACTGAGTTAAAGATTATCGCCGGTATGGCTGAAGCGTACTACACCCCTTTGGCCCCACATAACCCTCAAGGTCCGTGTTCGCTCGCTGCGAGCCTACAGATTGCAGGTGCAATCCCTAACTTCCTCATCCAGGAGGGAGGCGACAATGAATATGCCGACCTGCTCGCCACCCCCTTGTCACCGGTCACTGGTGGACATCGTCCGCTACCGACCGAACCTGGCCTCGGTATCACCATCGATGAAGACAAACTGATGGCACAGGTGGGTGAACCCAGCCCTTATGCTGCCCGTTTCGACCCCGATGACAACTCGGTCGTAGATTGGTAGCGGGTCGAGAAAGTCGCCGACCGGGGTGAATTGAAGCCATATTTCTGTTACTTTGGGGGTGTTATATGATAATGTTTGTCTGGATAGTGTTATAAATCTGTTGATTGGCTAAACCGCGAGACCAAATTCGTACCGATTGATAAACAATCCAATGACTGTGTCATGCATCAAGACGGACTTTGAGAAACAGATTGATTTCCTCACCAATCGCTTTATCCGTGTGCCAAGGGTGAGATGTTTTCGGTCAATCTTCTGAGTCAGTATCTTAACCATTCGATGCCTTTCCTCTGACAGATGCCGGGTGTATGCACCCCACTTATCGGTATAAAAACGAGTGATGCCAAAAGGGGTTAGCAGTTCCTTCAGTTCTAAAAAGACTTTGTCTTCGCGTGTCCCTAACGTGTAGCCCAGCACCTCTCCACTGCGGTATGAAACCCGAGGATTTCATGTTGTACTCCACTGGCGCCAATATCAAACTGGCAGGTAAATCAAATTTTCATGGGGCTGTTTACGCGTCTAATGCATCTATAGATAGGGTGGAACACATGATTATTAACGAACCTTTTGACCGGCAATCAAACACGGTGCTGTTTCATTCTCAGACATGGAAAGTCTCAATTCCTTCTTTCAGCCATAAAGGGGAATTTGGGATTGCTGTATAGCAGAGGATTCTCTACAGGACACTTTTGAACACGAATGGGTAGTTTACGAAGTACCCACTCCGAACTCCCTACCAAGAGGGTACTACTGAACGAAGCAATATGAGCGTAGCGCGGTCAAATGAACAGGGTAAAGTACGTACAAGATTTTCCAGCAATCTTGCCTCTATAGGCACTTCTGCTTACTACTTATACGGCGCACAACTATCGGAGGACGACCATCTGCCGCATAGCGGTAAGACCACCCGCCCGCAGAACGTAGAAATGGCGGAAAAGTCAAAATTTTGGTTGTTAGAAAATTGAAAAAATGTTAAACTTGTTTTAAGTTGGTTTCCGAAGTTATTAGTGGAAGTGGCGGAATATGAAGATAAAGAGGGATTCCGCAAAAGTGGGAGGATAGGTTTCATAACCTATCGGGCATATCCCCATTTCGATAACCTTATCATCTCAGGACCGGAGATTCCATCTCTCTCGGTAAATAATGAAGATAAACTTCCCACATGCTGGGGAAGGATAAAATCTTCAAGCTCGCTGTGATGATGGGGGAGACTATTACAAAACCACAAAAACAAAAACACAGGAGGTTAGATCATGAGAATATCAAAGCGTTTTCTTATAAGCAAAGTCGGATTAGGAGTGTTTCTTCTACTCTGGCTTGTGGGGAGTTTACAAGCTCAACAGGTAATATTCGAGGATAATTTCGATGGCGGAAAAGCTGATAGGTGGACGACCATAGATGGTGAGTGGCAGGTTGAAGATGCAGCATTCGCCCGTGTTGGTAGAGAGGAACAGTATGCCAAAGCGATGGCTGGTGATGTGAACTGGACCGATTACATAGTTGAAGTTGATGTGACGCTTAAAGAAGCTGTCGGCGCCAACTGCGCAGGTTTACTTGTTAGAGCTGACGAAGAGGGAAGCAACGGGTTCAGGTTCTGGCTAAGAACCGATATGCCATCTCAGTTTTCAAAATGGGTTGACAATAAGTACGAACATATTAAAATAGATATCCCTGTCGATATAGAAGTAGGGACAACCTACTATCTTAAGGCCATCGTTGAGGGAAGTAAGCATCTATACTTTATCAATGATGAACCGGTAGTAGAGTATGAGGATGAGGAAGGGTTCCGCGAAAGTGGAAGAATAGGGTTTATAACTTACGCTGTCTATCCTCATTTTGACAACGTAAAAGTTTCATCGACAACGGTTACAACTGTTTGACCGAAGGAAAAATTGACAACCCTTTGGAGTATTGTTAAAGTTGGCTTCAACGAAAGATAACTTGAACCTCAAAAACTGGTGCTGTGGTCGTTTTTTGGGGCGGATTCCCTTCAGATGTCCAAGCTTCTCGCTCTGACTTCTGTAAGTGACAAGGGAGAAAGAAAGGTGAAAGATGGAGAGAATTCTTAAGCCTGAGAAAGTCTATGTAACCGAGGAAGTTTATGATTGTGAAAGTTATGTAAATCGTCTGGGGAGGATGATGACCTGCATTGACTCTGAGCCACCTCAGAAAGTGACAGAAGCAGAACTGAACGAGATTGTAAAAGAGCGCAGGTGGA
>JACKQG010008320.1_pt1 | contig 10149 bp, 7 predicted proteins | sample 8237621 | NCBI WGS metagenome assembly JACKQG01 (sample SAMN15677084, study PRJNA649215) | marine metagenome | biome: marine; feature: Black Sea; material: saline water; isolation source: suspended particulate matter (SPM) from the Black Sea western gyre | collected 2013-06-09/2013-06-10 | depth...
TACACGAATATTAATCGAATCAACCATTATGACCCTAATACGGAAGTCCTATTTGAAAACTTATTGAATAGTGGTCGTGGCATTATTAATTACACCGGTCACGGCTCTGCTACAGCATGGTTAAGTGGTGCGTATATAACTAACACTGTTGTAAATGACTTACAAAATGATTTCAAGTTGCCTTTCATTCATTCGGTTGCATGCCTAAATGGTGACTTCATTTCAACAACATGTTTTGCTGAAACCTGGCTTCGTGCAACAAATTCATCAACCGGAGCTCCCACAGGCGCTATTGCAATGTATGCTTCTACGATTAATCAGAGTTGGGCACCACCTATGCGTGCACAAGATCATTATATAGATTTGTTAGTTGGTTTTGACTATTCTGAGTTAGAATCGATTGATCAAAAAAATACAATTGGCGGTCTCTGGTTTAACGGCTCTTGCAACATGGTTGATTTATATGGTGATGACGGAATGATGGCAACCTGGACTATCTTCGGAGATGCATCGCTTCAGGTTCGAACGGATACACCAACACCAATAAGTATAGTGCATGATGGAATTATGTATGATGACGAGAACACTTACTATGTTTCAACCGGAGTCGAAGATGCCTTAGTTTCCTTATCCCGTGACGGTGAAATACTTGCTTCAGGATATACAGATGAATTTGGAGAAGTAACACTTCAATTGGATGAACCTCAAATTGAGCCAGGGTTGGCAATATTGACTGTTAGCGCATTTAATAAAATAACCGTCGTTGAAAATGTTAATGTAGTCAGAAGTATCGTCTTAACAAATCGTCGTTTAAGTGATGATTACAATTTAGGCGGGACGCTTACTCTTGATAATGTTGATACCCCTGGTGACGACTATCCTGTAATATATTCTGATGACGAAACGCCATTAGAGATTGAGGACGATCAACAATATATCGCAACAACAACTCAACCTTTATTGGGTGCAAATGATGAATACAAACACATACAATGGAATGAAAGTCCAACAGATTATTTAATGGAAGTTGAACATATATTTCAACCTGATCAAACTGAACTTAAAGCATATTTTGAAACACAATCTTCCGCCACAATTGAAGTGAATCATCCCGTAGAATTGGAGTTGCATGATCCGTGGTATGCTTATATTAACATTGGGGAATGGATTCAACCTGATGAATTCCTCCCATTAAGTGAACTCACAACAGACGGTACCTATTCCGTTTTTCTGGATCAAAACCCCTATTTTAATGAAGATAATCCCATCTACTCCCTCCGTGGCCCACTATCCTATAATACGATAGATGAAACATACGAGTTTTCACATTGGGCTGGTTCAGGTATTATATTTGAGAATACATACAGTAATGAAACAAAAGTGGTTTTTCTATCCGAAGGCGCTACCGTTGAAGCTCATTACTCTGCTTGCTACCACAATACTTCAGATTGGAATATCGTAGGTCTTCCAAAAATTGTTGAGGATTCATATTATCAGACAATATTCCCCAACTCAATTTCCGGTACGATGTATACATTTGGTGCCGGTTATCAACAAGAAGCGAATCTCGATATCGGTGTGGGTTATTATCTTCGCTTTTATGAAGCTGGAGTAAATTGCATCACTGGTATTCCATTCACCGAAATAACTTTGGGCTTATCGATCGGTTGGAATATGATTTCAGGAATATCTGAAACCGTACCAGTAGAAAATATCTTAGACCCTGATAATATCATTATTCCAAATACGTTTTATGAATATATCGATGGGGGATTATATTTAACAAACCAGATGATCCCAGGCAAAGGCTACTGGGTACGTACATACCATGAAGGCGAGATCACGATTACCAACACTGCTCAAACAGCTGGTGAATTTGTTAACCTTATGGAGAACGCCAACTGGGTAAAATTCACCAATGACACCGGTAAAGAAAAGAAAGTGTATTTTGGTGTTGACATACCTGAAGAAGACCAACTCAGTTACACATTACCGCCCTTACCTCCTGATGAAGTGATGGTACAGAACTTCATGGATACACGATTTACAAACGGGAAAACGTATACAGAGGATGTGGGAACAATAGAAGTAAGAAACACCGACTACCCACTCACTGTGGAATACGGTATTCTGAATGATAACGGAGAATGGGAGATAACAAGCAATGCTCCAAAACGCATCAACGAGACTGAAGAATACGGAGACATCGGCAGAGTGAAGCTACATCGCACCGGAAAAATAGTCGTTGGCCATCCGATTAAGTCATTCACCATCCGAAAGACTAACACGAATAATCTTCCGACAGAATTTGCTTTACGTCAAAACTATCCGAATCCGTTTAATCCGGTAACAACCATCGGGTATGATATTGCCGAGTCAGGCAACGTACGGATTTCCGTCTATGCACTGACCGGACAACGAATCAAAACACTGGTGAGCGGTTACAAAGAACCGGGCAGATATGAAGCGACATGGAACAGCACGGATTCGAACGGAAATCTGATGCCAACCGGTGTATACTTTTACGCTATTGAAACATCGACGTATACAGCGACGAAAAAATTGGTGTTGATTAAGTAATCTTGATTAAAACATGGTTTGAAAAGAGGGGTCTTAGCCGATCCCTTTTTTTTTCACTATACAATATGATTGGATGAATTATTCAGACTAAAGTCCTAATTTCCACTTGGTTATACAAAGAAATATTACAAGGATGCTCATGAAAAACTTAGTGTTGTTCATGCTGGCAATATTGCTGGTGGGTGGCTGTGACACAAAACGTGAATCGATTGGAGGGGATAATGAAATTGTTGTTATCACTGCTCCGGAATCAAAACAGATGATTGGCTCTGTGTTGCGAGCTATCTTCACCGATACGGTGTTTACGCCACAGCCTGAACCGGTGTACGAACTCAAATTTGCAAACCCTGAAGGATTTACAAAACTTCAACGACAAACAAATTTAGTCATTGGCTCTATCGGGGATGATTTAACAAATCCGGGAACAAAACTGGTACACCAGTTGCTTGGGGAAGAAAAATTTACCGAAACACTTGCCGGAGATCAGCATATTATTTTCACAAGGGATCAATTTGCAGGAAACCAACTGTTTATGATTATTAGTGCTGCGTCATTAATCGATTTCGAAAAAGAGATCACAGCTAAATCCAAATGGATTCGAAAAACGTTTGATGAAAAATATGAATCCCGACAAAAAAAATACCTGTTTGGGAGCACGCGACAAAAGAAAATTGAAAAACGATTCTTATCAGACTATGGTTGGACTATAAATATTCCGTGGGGGTGGGTGATTATTAAAGAAATACCGGATTCAAATTTTGTGTGGCTGGGGAGAGAAATGCCGTATCAGTGGCTGTCTGTTCAGTGGGAGGATGGTTTGACGACGCATGATTCTTTAACTGCTGCAGAAAAATTATGGCAATATCCTGAATCTTTCTACAAATCGATTCGCTTTAATTCCTATAAATATTCGATGATGGAAACGAGTTTTAATCATTGGTCAGGCTGGAAGGCTGTCGGTATTTGGGAATCGATTGAAGACGCACTTGGCGGTCCGTTTGTTTCGTATCTGTTTTATGACGGAATTACTGACAGAACGTATAAAATAAATATGATTGTACATTATCCGCAGAAAGAGAAGACGGTGTATCTTCGACAACTTGAGTTAATTGCAAAATCATTTCGTGTTATTGAACAATAATTGATGAATAGAATCCTCATCACAGGAGCAAGCGGACAGTTAGGTTCTGCAGTTACTAAGCTGTTTATCGGAAGTTATGACATCCTGCTTACTGATTTTGTTTTCCCCAAAGATGGTAAATCACGTTTCGAAAAAATGGATATCACTGATGAAAACTCTGTTCGGAAAACCATAAAGAAATTTCAGCCGGACATTATTTTGCATTTGGCTGCCATGACGGATGTGGATGGATGTGAGTTAAATCCTCAAAAGGCGAATGACGTCAATGTTCGGGGGACGAAAAACTTACTGGAACATTTTGACGGGAAATTTGTATTCATTTCCACAGATTATGTTTTTGACGGAAATTCCGGTCCTTACTCAGAAGCAGATACACCGAGCCCAATCAATGAATACGGGAGATCAAAACTTCTTGCAGAAAACATTGTAATGGATTCCGGGAATCCATGGCTAATTGTGCGGACAAATGTTGTGTATGATTACACTGAAAATACACAGGCAAGTTTTGTCAAGTGGGTTGTAGATTCTCTACGAAATGACATACCGATTCTCGTGGTAAACGACCAGTGGAACAATCCAACATGGACAGTCGCCTTAGCTTCTGCATTGATAGAGATGATTGAAAAAGATTTTTTGGGTGTATGGAATTATGGTGGTGCTGAGTATATCCACCGGCTGGAGTTTGCGAAAGAGATCGCCAAAGTATTTGAGTTGAACAAAGCGTTAATTTCACCATGCAGAACGCAAGAACTTAACCAACCTGCACCACGTCCATTAAAAGGCGGATTATCTACAAAAAAGATAAAACATGCAGGGATTGAACCATATCTTCTGAGAAAAAGTTTGGAAGAAATACGTAAAAAAATGACCTTATGAAAACACTGATTATCTCACCAACCTATAATGAGAGTAAAAACATCCATCGTTTGGTGGAATTACTTTTTTCAATCGATCGATCGTATCATCTGTTGGTTATCGACGATAATTCCCCTGATGGGACTGCAGACATCATTCGTGAGCTACAAAAGTATTACCCGAATCTCCACCTTGAATCACGATCCGGAAAATTGGGTCTTGGCACAGCTTATTGCCATGGATTCAAATGGGCACTTGAGCGAGATTATGAAGCGATTGTCCAAATGGATGCTGATCTCTCTCACGACCCGAATGATGTCCCTAAAATGGTTGCCCTTCTTGATGAGAACGACCTTGTAATTGGCAGCCGTTACTGTAATGGTGTCAGCGTTGTTAATTGGCCGATTCGCCGACTCATTCTTAGTTATGGAGCCAATCTGTATACACGTATCATTACCGGAATGTCTATCAAAGACGCTACTGCCGGATTTAAAGCATGGAAACGAGATACGCTTTCTGCGATTGACTTAAACGATGTCCGATCCAACGGATATTCATTTCAGATTGAGATGAATTTTAGAACGTGGATAAAAAAATTCAAAATCGCTGAGCTACCAATAATTTTTATAGACCGAACAATCGGTGAATCCAAAATGTCAAAACATATTATGTATGAAGCGATATTTATGGTTTGGCGACTACGGTTTTGGAAAATATTCAGATGGGTAAAGTAGTCTACATTATTCACAACGAAAATAACGAAACCGACGCGTAATCGATAGCATAAAACATCCGCCTATATCTGTTCTGATTGTCAGTTACAATGTGAAGCAATACTTGCTTCAATGCATTGACTCATTATTGAGTTCTGATTACTCTGGGACGGTTGAGATTATCGTTGTGGATAATCATTCCTTTGATGGCTCTGCCGAAGCAGTAGAGAAGCAATATCCGAAAGTAATTGTGATAAAGAACCAGGATAATCCGGGTTTTGGGAAAGCCGTAAATCAAGTATCTGCCAAAGCAAACGGGGACTATTTTCTCATTTTAAATCCAGATACGATTGTTCAAGAAAATACGCTGTCTGTTTTTGTAGATTATATGGAAGAACATTCTGATGTCGGATTGATTGGTCCAAAAATATTTAACTCCGATGGAACCTTACAGCCTGCAGCCAAGCGGTCTTTTCCAACGATGGGTGTGGCACTTCCAAAATTATTAGGCATTGCTAAGTTGTTTCCGAATTCCCGTTGGGCAAGCCGATACAATTTGACCTACTTGAATCCTGATGAAACGCATCAGGTAGATGCCGTAAGCGGATCGTGTATGTTTATACGAAGTGAACTTTACCACACATTGGGTGGGTTCGATGAACAATTTTTTATGTTCGGCGAAGACCTTGATTTATGTTACAGGGTTAAACAGGAAGGCATGGAAGTTCATTACGTGCCGCAAACCCAGATTATCCATTACAAAGGTGAATCGGTAAAGTCTGCTCCGTACGATAGTCAATACGCTTTTCACGATGCAATGATTTTATTCTTTGACAAACATTTTCACAGCAAGTTCATCACCAGATTTGCCGTTCGGTTAGGAGTGAAGATCAGACGGGTTCTTTCGCAAATTATGGGATGGCGTGCACAAATTGTATCAGTCGGTTTGGATGCGGTTTCTGTACTCATAGCTTTTTCTATTGCGATTCCAATTCGGTTTGCAGATTTTGAACCTGTCATTGTGAGTAAAGGATTGGTTCCGCTAATATATGTCGCATTTTGGTTAGCCGTGGGGATGGTCTTCCAACTATACACACGGTACATTTTATCATATTCAAGAGCCATTATTTCATCGATTGCCGGTTTTTTTATTGCTGTGGCATTTACATATTTTTTCAAACAATATGCATTTTCAAGGCTTGTAATCATTTTAGGAGCTTTTTTTATCACATTTTTAATCCCGGGATGGCGGTTGATTGCACATTTTTTAGCGTCCAGAAACAAAATACCAAGGGTGCGCCAAAAACAAAATTACTTGTTTCGACGAAATGCGCTTATCATTGGAGCCAACAATAACGGTATAAAAATTGCAAAGAATATTTTACGCCGCATCGATATTGATATAGAAATTGTGGGATTCTGTGATGTTGAATTACAAAATGATTTAGAAGCTCTTCCTGTCCCTTTTCTTGGTCGGATAGAAGAAATTGAAAGTTTAGTAAAAACGCATGGAATCAGGGAACTTATTTTTTCCAGCAAGGCGATGAGCTATGAAGATATTATTCATATTATGGATAAAACAAAAGATTTACATCTCATCTATAGAATGGTCCCGCAACATGAAGACGTGTTGCTAAGTAAGTCTTTAGTCGAAGATATTGGTGATTTTTCTTTTGTAAATATTGAGTATACTCTTTTTCATAAAATCCATAAATTTACAAAGCGAATTTTTGACGTAATTGCTTCGATTCTTCTCATGGTTCTCTTTTTACCGGTCCTTGTCTTTTTGGCAATTTATAAAGGAACCAAACGCCACACTTATTGGGGCAAGGAGAGTCGAAGAATAACCGGCAGGACGATAAATGTGCAAAATCGGTTTTTGCAAATCGTTCCACTGCTTTGGAATGTTATCGCAGGTAACATAAGTTTGGTTGGCCCGGTGTTGATTGAGGATAGTCAGCCCGACCCCAATCTCATTTGTTCTCCGGGGCTGACGGGGCTTGATCAGATCCGTGCCGGGAAACTAACGGCGGAGGATCGTTATTTATTAAATCACTATTATGCACAACATCAAGGGTTCACCATGGATTTAGAAATCATCTTAAAAACGGTATTAGGTTAAATGAGTAAATATTACCTCGAATTTGAAAAACCCATTAAGGAGCTGGATGAAAAACTGATTGCACTTCGTGTCAATGTTGAACCGGAATCTGAATCGGCTGAAGAAATTAAACATCTTCAGGATAAACGTGAGAACGTAATCAAAAAGATATTCAAAAAATTAAGTCGTTGGCAAAGAGTTCAATTGGCAAGACACCCAAACCGACCATATTGTTTGGATTATATCCAACGATGGTCGCCGGATTTTCTTGAGCTGCATGGTGACAGACATTTTGCAGATGATTCTGCTGTTATTACAGGGATGGGGAGTATCGATGACCGTCCCGTGATGTATATCGGTCAGCAAAAAGGACGGAATACTAAAGAAAACTTGCACAGAAACTTTGGAATGATGCGACCGGAAGGTTACCGAAAAGCATTACGTGTGATGAAACTTGCTGAAAAATTTCATGTTCCTGTAATTTCACTTATCGATACACCCGGAGCTTATCCCGGGATTGGTGCTGAAGAAAGAGGGCAGGGAGAAGCCATTGCAAAGAACTTACTTGAAATGTCGCGGTTAAAAACTCCTTTGATTTCAGTTGTGATTGGAGAAGGAGCCAGTGGAGGAGCACTTGGCATAGGTGTATCAGATAAAATGCTTATGCTCGAAAATACGTGGTATTCCGTCATTTCTCCGGAAGGATGTGCATCCATCCTGTGGCACGATTCATCCAAAGCACCGGATGCGGCCGAAGCATTACAGGTTATCCCCGAAGATTTAAGAAAAATGGGCATTTGCGATCGAATAATTCAAGAACCTTTGGGAGGAGCTCATCGGGATTATGATACTGCGGCTGATATATTGAAAGCGGTTCTTCTTGAAGAGCTAGACGTCTTAAAAGACGTTCCACCGGATGCGTTTTTAGAACGTCGGATTGAGAAATATGATCGATTAGGAGTGTTTTTAGAGGGAGCATGATTCGTTTCGAATATAATACTCATGTATATTACAAAGACGTTGACCAAATGGGGATCGTCTATTATAATCGGTACTACGAATATTTTGAAGCGGCGCGGACAGAACTGTTGCGTAAAATTGGGATTGATGTTACTACGATTGAAACCTCCGGGTACTACCTGCCGGTGATTACAAGTCATTGTGAATATTTATCCGGTGCGAAGTTTGACGATAGGTTAATCGTTGAAACGGTTATCCGTGAACTCCCGAAACTCAAACTGAAAATTGAGTATGTTGTTTACAGGGAAAAGAATAAAGAAAAGCTGGTGACAGGACACACAATTCACGTTTTTACTGATAAGAACGGAAAACCGGTCAGGCCTCCAAAGGATTTTCTTCATCAGCTAAACAAGGTATTTTAGCAGGCTAAATAATTTAGAGATGATTCCGTTTTGAACAAATCACTACGGTTATTTATTTTTGCACTTTTTTTCCTATATATCGCCCAAGCTACTTCTCCACTTCAATTATTCATAGATTTTACTCCGGGAGGTCAAACCCTTCGTCCTATTCCGGGTGTTTATGAAGGTCCTGTTGTAATTCGAAAAGCAATCATTTTTGATGGTGGGGGAGAGGTTACCATTGATGGAAAAGGCTCCGGGACTGTCTTAACTATCCTTGCCGATAGTACGGTAGTTCGAAATGTACATATCATCAATTCCGGTGAGTCCCATGACCAAGTAAACGCCGGGATTCTCATCGAAGCAGATTACACAGTTGTAGAACGTAATACACTGGAAAATGTTCTGTTCGGGATTCATATAAAAAGCGGTTTCAGTAACCAAGTCCTCCAAAATGATATTCGTTCAATTCAAGCATCACTTACACTTCGGGGTGAAGGGATTCGTTTGTGGAATTGCCAATCAAATATTATTAAAGGGAATACACTGTCTCATGTTAGAGATGTTGTTCTCACAAATTCTCCATATAATTATTTTATCGATAATCTTGTTGAGGACTCCCGCATTGGGATTGAATTAATTTACTCCCCGTCTTGTACGGTAGAAGGAAATATATTCCAACGTAATGAACATGGAATCATCGGACTATATTCAGATTCACTCATGATAAAAAGGAATCGAATACAGCATCAAGATAAGTTGCGCGGAACTGCTTTAGCCGTGAAGGGGAGTTCTCAGATTTTGATACAAGAAAATGAAATATTGGACTGCGCCGTTGGATTGACGGCGAATGCACCCATCTTTCCTGAGAATATTATCATACTTAATAATAACACGTTTGCATTTAATGACGTCGCGATTTATCTCTACGGAGATAGAGGTGGACATGTGATGTATAAAAATATATTTAAGGGGAATTTCCAGCATATGGTGGTTACACATCCGTCTGCGGCCGTAGATAATGATTGGCTGGGGAATTATTGGGATGATTACACCGGATTTGATTTGAATAATGACGGTGTTGGAGACCATCCTTATTCATCCTATCTTTATTCAGAAAGATTGTGGATGGACCGGGATATGGCACGGTTTTTTCGCGGAACTCCCTTACTCGAAATGATTGACTTTATGGAACGGTTAGCGCCTTTTTTGGATCCGCCACTTGTCTTACAAGATGAACAACCTCAAACAAAATATAATAGTTCTGTAATAAACCATCCCGCCGGAAAAACTTCATCGGAAAGGTAAAGTGGTTATAGACTTTGATCGATTCTTAAGCCCACGACTTCTGCCCGCTACATGATAATATTGAAAAGGTGGCCATGCCTATATTCCATT
>JACKQG010008321.1_pt1 | contig 10149 bp, 8 predicted proteins | sample 8237621 | NCBI WGS metagenome assembly JACKQG01 (sample SAMN15677084, study PRJNA649215) | marine metagenome | biome: marine; feature: Black Sea; material: saline water; isolation source: suspended particulate matter (SPM) from the Black Sea western gyre | collected 2013-06-09/2013-06-10 | depth...
GGGCCTGCGGCGAGTTGCTTCTCCGGTGTGGGGGGGTCTCGTTGGGCCCTGGCGCCTCCGATCAGCGGGGCCCCAGGTTCATACGACGGGATCCCCTTCATCTCGCCCGGCGCAAGGCGGCTGGTCTTCATGCTCTCGAGATACTCGACCGCCATGTCGTAATAGCCGCGTTCGCGCAAGCCCTGAAGGAACTCTCGGGCCGGTTCTTTGGCTTGTGCTGGGGCAGAGAAGACGCTGGCAAACGAGAGGATCGCGCATCCCAGCAAACAGGTCTTCACGGAGACGAGCTTCTTCATGGTCTATTTCCTCGCTTCACATCCCTTCAAGCGGTGTCCCGAAGCCGAAGAATATCGGTGCGGCGGAGCACGCAAAACCGACGAGCACTCTAGTTTACAGGTTATCTTGTGGATCGACTCGCCGCAAGTCACCGCGGATAGTAGACGTTGGGCGTAACCCATTGGCGATCTCTTGCGCGAAGTGTGCGGGCATTGCTTTGTCAAAGTCTGTTCTTAGCGTAGCTACCGTGATCCTTGTTCCCATCGAAGACTAGTCCCTAGATTCCCGCCAACGCCCCCGAATTATTCCCCTTGCACCGGCCCGTGCAAGGCTGGCACGACGCTCGGTCGAAATGCGGCTGGCACGCTCGACCAGCGACACGAATCGCTGAAAATCGGCACGTTCGGCCAGTTGACGGTTGACGCGTCGGGTCGCCGTCAGGACCTCGTCCAGGCTTCTCGGCTTGGGACGAAAGAGATACACGTTCTGCGACGGCACAGAAAAGTTGAACGATTGGCGAAGGATCTCGCCCATCTCCGCGGCAATCGCCGCCGCCTGTAGGCAGATCGGTGCCCCATCGAACGAAGTGGCAAATTGAATGCGGCTGATTCGCTGCTCTGGGGCTGATCGAGATTGCCCACTTTCCGGTTCCGTCCACTGGAGCCGGACGGTGGCCACGTCATTCTCGTCGTTCGGATAGAGCCAAACTTCAAATAGCGCCGTCGCTTCCTGGCCGACCCGCAAATCCGATTCAACCGATGCCGGCAGCAATCCCCCCAAGTCGGTCGCTTCGTGGCCGATCAACCGGTACGCGGCGACCGCTTTCGGATTGAATTGCACATGTAGTCTCGCCTCGCTCGCGACTAGCGATGAATCGCCCGTAAGCGTCTCCACCAGGGACCAGCAGACCTGATCCGCCGTCCGAACCGAGCGTACCAATCCATCGCTGGGGGCGGTCAGACTCACGAGCGCACCAGCGGGCTCCCTCTCGCTGCTCAGATCGAACACGTCGAAGCGGAAGTTCGCTAGAGCGGTTTCACGCAGCATTCCTTCGATCGCCCGCGATTCATCCCTACTCAACGCGGAAACGCTGTCCGTGATCAGCACCAATCGACGCGCCGGCTGTGATTCGGATGAGTTCCCGAACGCTGCAGAAAGGGCCAATTGGAGCGCGCTGCCAAGGTTCGCACCTCCACGGGCTCGCAGGTGTTCCAAGAGGCCAACGATTTCTTCGGCATCATCGGGCCCTGCTTCGTCGACTACGTGGAATACTTCATCGTTGAAGACGATCAGCGAAAAACGGTCGTCCGGTCCCAAGTGTTTTACAAATCCTTCCAGACCACGCCGAGCTGCATCCAACTTCCCTTCCCAATTCATACTGTTGGAAGTGTCCAGCACAACGATCAGGTCGGTGGCCGGGAGCGTGCGTTTGTCGGGCACGCCCGCCTTGACGCCAATCTGCACCAAGCCCGCAGCACCGGGGCTGAATACGGAAGCCCCCGCTGCCGTTCGGATGGCCAGGCTCCCAGGCTTGGCCGGAGCGTACTGGTAGTCCATTGCCGCCACGAAGTGTTCTGCGTGGACCTGCTCGGGATGGGGCAGCCGGCCTTCGGCGATCAGCCGTCGCGCGAGATCCAGGCTGGACGTATCCGTTGCGAGCGGAGCGTTGATGGAACGAGACGAACCGTCCGATGCCACTAAAACCGGGGGATTAATGCCGCGACTGTAGAGAAACTCCCGGTCAAAGCCGCGCGCCAGTGGTGCCTTGATCCCACGCGCCATCGGCACTGTGGTCGTCCTCAAATCGGGCAGCACTTCGGTCTCATGGTACGAATATCCCAGAACTCCCCACCGCAGGAGCAGCCAATTGTCCGTTGGCCTCCAAACCGTGCCAATTTCCTGGAACAGTTCGCCGGCAGGGCCGGGATCCAAGGATTGGATTGTTTGAATCAGAACGAATTCTGGCTCCCTTGATATCGAACCATCCGGCGTCACTGCCAAGTGATCAACCCCCGGAGTCGGGACAATCGTGACGGTGTTGTCCGTTGGGCTGATGATTTCCAGTGGCCCCTCATCGATGAATACCACCGAAATCGGATCGCGTGGAGTGGGGCGAAATATCGAGAGAAGTCCGCCGAGAGCGGAGAAGTAGCCTGCGCCAAGGGCAATCAACATCGAGGCGGCCAAAGCAAGCCTGCCGACAGCCGAGCGGCGTCGGCGCATCGGGATGACCCGTGCTCGTGCGACCACCTGTGGCCGAGGCGGCACGTCACGAAGCTGGCGATCGGTTTCCTCGTCTGCCACGACGCGTCTGATTCGCTCGACCAGCCCCCTCGGCGTTGGCACGCTTCGCAGGCGGTGGTCCAACTCCTCGTCGGTCAAGACCGTGATTCCGCGCAGACGCCTCAACAAGTCGCCCGGAATCGGTACGGCCTGCAACCGTGTGTCGAGTTTCTGTTCGGATTCGCGTTCGGGCATTGTTAGGCGGGTAGGATTCCGGGCATGGCAGGAAACCCGGCTTCTTTGAAAAGCCGCGCTTCTGCCTGGCCCTCGTGATCACGTTCTCACATACGCTCCCAAATAGTCTCGCAATCGAGTACGTGCCCGGCTGACGCGGGATAGCACGGTTCCCAAGGGAATCCCGAGCAAATCGGCGGCCTCTTGGTGGGTCAACTCGCCGACCACCACCAGCAACAGCGTCTCCCGCAGGTCTTCCTGCAAGAGATCCAGTGCGGCTTGCACCTCGTCCGTGAACTCGTCGAAGAACGGGTCGTCGCCTGCGACACTGATCTCCGGAGAGGCATCCCCGGACATCGGACTCGGCGGAGGCCGCTTGCGCCATCGGTCAATCACCCGGCGGCGCAAAATCGACACCAACCAAGCGCGGCCTCCCCGGCTCGGATCATACCGGGATCGACTTTTCCACACCGAGCGGTAGGTCTCTTGGACCATATCCTCCGCTTCGTGCTGGTCGCCGATCATCCGGTAGGCCATCCGGTACAGGACGGGACCGTGGTCCTCGACCAAACGGTTAAAGTCCGCCTGCGTTAGCGCCAAGGCCACCCTTTCTCCGCGGTTCTGGGTGTCTGACAGTGGTCAAATCGCCTGCCAGGCATTCGATCATTCGCATTCGGGGCGGCCCATTATTCCCCTGACAGGGCCAAGAAGGGCCGGGGCACCGTAACTCGTTGGTACGGCGGAACATAGGACCAAAACGCGAAAGAACGGACGAGCAGGCGTAACGACGAGGAAATCACTCTGTATGTATCCTAACCCACACACAGCAAGGAATTCAAGCAAACTCACGAAATAGGTCGAATGCGAAACAACGAAAAGAGTATTACCCGATCCTGGTAGGTCCCGGCTGCCGGACGGGACCTCGAAACAGATGGCAGCGTGCTCTGTCGCTGCAAGGTCCCGTCCGGCAGCCGGGACCTACTGGCAACGATTTGGTAGAATGATAACGTTTCCATGTCCTAACAGCCTCCAATCCCACAACTCGCTTCACGCGTAATATCATGCCGCTGGAATTTGGTCAGAGACAACCGCCCGAGAAACTAGGCAAACGGAGGCCGCCCCCCAACTACTCGTCGCGGCGCGTGCAATGGAAAGTGTTCATGTACGTCGCCATGATCATGCTGGTCGTTATCCTGATGCAGGAAGCCAAGAAGGCGGAGCGATGGGAATGGATGTGGCAGCTCCAGAAGGAAGGCGGAATCTCGACCGCAAGAGACAAGGAGGGAGATGTCGATACGCGTTTGCGAGAGCCTGACAAGCCACACATCGGCACGGATGCGGACTTGATCATGATTGGCGTCGATCCAGAGCAGCCAGCCGTCGCATCGACGGGTGAAGAGGAATCGGGAAAGGCCGCCGATCGCGATCCCGCCGAGCGGTCTCGGCATGATGCGTGGTCTCGTATGCTCGAAAGCCTTTCCAGCGATGACCGACCGCGGTTCCTGAAAGGGCTGAAAGCGGCGCGTGACAAGATCCTGTTGCCGGAGGACGATCGCGAGGCGTGGGCGGGGATCGTCGTGCTGCTCGACCAAGGATGGCAGCATTACTTGAACGATGCCTTTCTTGCGATCGGCCAGGACGACGGAAGGCTGAACGACGAAGAAAAGAAGGTCTGGTTGGATGTCGTCGAAGATCTGCGCATCGACTGGAACGATCGAGTCCGGCCGAGCCTCGACGCGATGGGCGGGGGCGAGGTCCTGACCGACGAGCAGCGGCAGGCGTTTTCTGATGTGCAGCATACACTTGACCGCGTCTTCCTGGACGCAGTTCGTGACAACACGGTTTTCCGCACGGAAGAACAGGACGCTTGGTTCCGGCTGCTGGAGGAGCTGGAGCGGCGAGACGCGGAAGAACTACAGCAGTCATCCATCGGCCATGTTGGCTTTCTGCAACTGTATAGGCAACCGAAGGAGTACCGCGGGCAACTGGTAACTGTTCAAGGCCAACTGCGATTGGGTTATCATCGGCAACCGGCACGAAACATCTACGGTATCACGGACTATTACTACTTCTGGCTCAAGCCGATTGGTGCCACCTCGCCGATTGTCGTCTACTGCCTGGATGTCCCCGATGGATTCCCGGATGTGAAAGCTATCGAGGCTGCCGGCGAGAAGCCTACGCTCTCTGAGGATGTCGAGTTCACCGGCTACTTCTTCAAACGCTGGGCCTATCGAGCCGGCGACGGCACGCGTCTTGCGCCGGTCTTGCTGGCGAAGACACCGCGTTGGGAACGGCGAATCGAGTCGGCCGGCCTTCCAACAGACCTGCCCGGACCGAAGCTCTGGATCGTGATCGTGGGGGGCTCTTGCCTGTTGGGGATCGGGATCGCAACGACCATCTTCTGGCTAAGCAAACGATCCATGCCTCGCAGGGATCACCCTGAATCCGTCCGAATCCCGAAGCACATCGGCACCAACAAATGAGAAAGCCCAACCGCAATCGCTCGTCGTTCGTAGTACCGGCTTCAGCCGGCTTCTTCCGCCTGGAGGCGGGACTACGAACGGTTCATATTCCGGCTCGGCGGGAGCCTCGCCCTCCCGTTCTTAAACGAGCCTCGATCTCTTTCGCTACGCTTGCAGCGTTGGTCGTTGGGATTCTCGGAACTGCTACTGTTACCGCCGTCGGGGCCTCGCAGCAAGAGGAAGCGAAGCCGGAGGCGACATCGGACGAAGCCCCTCGCGACGATACCACGAAACCGGATGCCAAACCGGCGTCTTTGGGCGACGACCGTGTCCTGCCATGGAATCGGCCATCGAAAGAAGCGCCGAAACCGCCCACCAAAAGCCTTTCCAGCCCGCGTGAAATGCTGCGCCTGTTCAGTATCGACGAGAGCCAGATCAACCAACTCTTCGACAACCGTCCGCTGGATCCCGACGAGGAGGAAACACTGCTGAAAGTGCTGTTCCGGATGCCTTATTTCGGCTTGGACCGAATCGAAGCATGGCAGAGAACGGACGTGACTTGGTCGCAGTTGGCAAGTGATCCAAGCAATTACCGCACAGAAGTCTTCAAAGTCGATGGTCGAGCGACGCTCGTTCGCCAAATGGAATTGAGCGCGGAGACCGCCTCGCGGCTGGAATTCGACCATTACTTTCAAGTTTGCTTCCGATCCCCGGACGCTCCTTATCCGGTTCTGGTCTGTTGCCGGAAGATCCCTGATGCGTGGCAACGTGAAGCCGACATCGACGAGCGGGCCAGTTTCTACGGTTTGTTTCTGAAGACGGGTGATCCAACCGGCCAATTCCCGGAATTGGTCTTCGCAGCCGAACGTGTGGCTTGGATGCCCGATCGCGTTCAAACGGACAAAGGGATCACGACCAGTCACGTGTTGCTGGGCGATTTGGGAATGGACGTGGGATTGTTCGACAGCGTGCGCGAAACGAATCGCAGGTCGTTGGTCAGCAGCGATCACGAGTGTTTCTATCAATTGCTGTCGGCTGCGGGCCGGGCTGATCCGTCGGAGTTGTTTCAGCGAAGGGAAGGTACCTTCGAACTTGAGCCCATGCTCACCAAGCCCCAGACGCAGCACGGACGCTTGATCACGCTAACCGGCACGACGCGCCGAATACAGAAGCTCTTGATCGAGGAAGAAGAAATCCAAGAGCGTTTCGGCATAACCCACTACTACGAAATCGACATGTTTGTGCCGCTGGGAGATGAAGAGGTCCGACTGGGAAAGGGCCGAGGCGATAAGGAAGCCCCCGTGTTCAGAAACAGCTACCCGGTCCATTGCTGCGTTCTGCGACTTCCCGAAGGTCTGGAGGAAGGGGAGAAAATCAGCCAAGAGATACGTATTGCCGGCTTCTATCTGAAACTGTGGGCATACAAGACGGGGTACGTGAGCGCCTTTGACAAAAGCCAACGTCAACTGGCTCCGCTGTTTGTCGCCACGACGCCGCGTCTGGTAGAGAAACGCGCTGCGAATCCGCTGTGGGGCTGGATCGGCGGCTCCGCTTTTCTCGTCGTCCTGGCTGGGTTGGCCGTGGGGATTTGGCTGTACCGACGTAGTGACAGACGCTTTGAACAGGCAGTCCTCAGGCATCAATTCGAAGTCGGGCAAGGCAAATCGCTCGACGAGATGGGACTGAAGGCCCAAGACGAGCCGGACTTTAGCGGCTTGGAGTGAGTTGTTGTCCGAGACGGTATCTCGCGGCGTGGGGCTTCTTCCGAGTAGGGTGGGCCAAGTCTTCGCGGGCCCACCGCTCAATACTTCGTACTCGGTACTCAGGTCCCGGTGGGCCCGCGAAGACTTGGCCCACCCTACAAGACGCTTGTTCGTCTCAGCCGTCGCCACGGGGCGAGCCGGTGCGAACTCGTCGGCACGTCTCGACCAACTCCGTCAAGGCGTCGGCGACCGCGTCTTCGGCATCGCCTTCACGCACGGCGACTTCCAAGCGATTGGCAACGGGCACCAATTCGTCGAAGCCATAGCTGCCTACGGCACTTTTGAACTGATGAGTCAATCGGCCAAGTGTCTCCCAGTTGCCGTCGGCCAGACAGTCGATCAACGCGGCGACCCGAGTGGGAATCTCCTGCACGAAAACGGCAACCAGCTCCTTCAGGTCGGGATCGTCGGCCAGTTTCGAATAGAAACCGTCCCGTTTGTCGTATTTCGCGTGTAACCGACTTGTCATCTGGTTCTTGTCTACCTGCTGCTTCGCGTGGACTTCACATTGAAAGCGTAGTCCACGGTTCTGAAGGTATCCGCGGCTCGCGAACCAAATTCTCGCGATCCTCCACGCCACTAACGCAGCACTACCGTTACTGTCCGATTCTTGCGTCTGATCCGACTGAACCGCAGAGTCGCACCTTGCTTCCGCAAGGCAAGTGAAAATAGGCAGAATAGCGAAGGTCTCCGGAATGTCAGGCCGATATCTGATCAGGAATGCTTGCAAGGAAGCCGAGCGTTTGTCGGGTGAAGGCTCCGCGCTGACGCATACGCGATCGTCGGAGGGAGGCTCTCACCCGCAACCAGTGCATTCTACCTGAAACGTATCCGTCCCCCTTCCTAAGGAGTCTCGAGATGAAATTCCGTATCTTGTTGCCGGCGCTGTTGGCAGTCGGCGTGGTTTCGTTCACTGGCGTCAATGCCAACGCCTTCGATTTGCTCGACGGCATGTTGAACGCCAGTAGCTATGGTGGCAGCGCTCAGAAGGGCTCTTGTGGCTGCAAAGGCGGTTGTGCCGACTCATGCGCCACCGCCTGCTGCACACAAAAAGGCTGTGCACAAAAGAGGTGGTTCCGAACGAGTTGTGCGCAGAAAGGTGCCGCTCAAAAAGGTTGCGCCAATTCAGGTTGTGCTCAGAAAGGCGCTGCTCAAAAAGGCTACGGTTCCGCAGGTTGTGCGCAGAAAGGCGCTGCTCAAAAAGGTTACGGCGCTGCAGGTTGTGCGCAGAAGGGTGCTGCTCAAAAAGGCTACGGCGCTGCAGGTTGTGCGCAGAAGGGTGCTGCTCAAAAACGTTACGGCGCTGCAGGTTGTGCGCAGAAGGGTGCCGCTCAGAAACGTTACGGCGCTGCAGGGTGTGCGCAGAAAGGTGCTGCTCAAAAGGGCTGCGCCCCCCGTCCCTGCCTCCTGAAAGAGGCATCCTGCCGCATTCGCACTGCCGCCGTCGGGCTCCACTGCCGGACCCAGGCCCTGTGCGATGCCGTCAAGATTCGTCTATTCTGCCCGCGCTGTTACTGCTGCCAACCCACCTGCGGTTGCGCCCCGTCGTGCGGTGCCGAGCCAAGCTACGACATGTCCATGCAGAAGGACGTGGAAGTACAGAAAAACTTGGACACGGAATTGCAGAAGGGCTTGGAGTTGCAGAAGTAGAACGCTCCGGCGAGCGATTTGATTGACGACGAAAAGCCTCCGAGGCAAGCCGGGGGCTTTTGTCTTGCGCGGACGGGAGCGGGTATGGCTTGGCCGAGAGTGCCGTCTTCCTCCGTCCGCCAATACTGCGTTGGCTAGTCTTTCGCTTTTCGCCAGATCACGTCGTCAACGTCGTCATTCGCATTTGCCGCGCGCGCAAGAACGAACAGCAGATCGGCGAGCCGATTAAGAAATGCGATGGCGTCGTCCGACACGCGTTCGTCATCTCTATCGCTCAGAGCCACAACTCGACGTTCGGCTCGCCGACACACCGTGCGCGCGACGTGCAGCGTTGCGGCTGCCCTGCCGCCGCCGGGCAAGATGAAATGCTTCAGTGGCGCGACATTCTTCTCGAAACGATCAATATCGTCTTCGATGCGAGCAATGTGGGAATCGCCGACTGGTGTCGCGGATTGCTTGCCAGGATCCGGTGCGGCTAGACCGGATCCCAGTTCCAGCAGCTCTTCCTGAAGGCGTCCGAGAACACGGTCGATTTCTTCCGGCAACGGTTCTGCTCTTGCCAAGCCGAGCAGTGCGTTCAACTCGTCGACGGAGCCGTATGCTTCGACGCGAGCGTGGCTCTTGGAAACGCGCGAACCGCCCAAGAGGCCGGTCTCGCCCTGATCCCCTTTCTTTGTATAGATTTTCATAGACGAGATTCCTCACATTGCCGACGAAGTGCGGGAGTTTCGATCGAGAACAAGTCGGGGCCGTCGCGTTCGGCGACCACTTCGCCAATCAAGGTGTGCGCGGTGCAATCGCGGATGGTTACAGGGACGATTTCGCCGATCTGGCGGCGCGTGCCGTCAAAGACGACGATGCGATCGCAGATCGTACGGCCTGTCAGTTGCAGCGTGTCGCCTTCGGAGCCCTGCTTTCCGGCCTTCTTGCTGGGGCCTTCCACAAGCACTTCCACCGTGCTGCGGATAAAACGGCGGTTGTCCTCCTCGCCGATCGCGGCCTGCAGGGCAAGCAGCTCGTTGTTTCGGCGACGCTTCACATCGTCCGGCACGTCGTCCGGGAACAGGTCCGCTGCCTTTGTCCCGGGACGTTCGCTGTACTTGAAGATGAAACTGTTCTTGAATCGGCATTCGCGTACCATCTCGACCGACTGCTGAAACTCGTCCTCCGTCTCGCCGCAGAAGCCCACGATGAAGTCGCTGGACACAGCCGCACCGGGCAGCATCTCTCGAACTCGACACATCATTTCGCGGTAGTCTTCCACCGTGTAGCCACGTTTCATATGCCGGAGAATGCGGTTCGATCCGCTCTGTAGCGGCACGTGCAGATAACTTGAGCACTTGGGCAAGTCCCGGGCGGCTTCCAGTAGATCGGCGTTCATGTCCTTCGGGTAGTTCGTAACAAACTTCAATCGCTCGACGCCGTCGATACCATCAAGGGCATAGAGCAGATCGGCCAGACGTGTCGTTTTGCCACCGGATGCGTACTTGTAGCTGTTCACCGTCTGGCCCAGCAGTGTGATCTCTTTGCACCCTTGATCG
>JACKQG010008322.1_pt1 | contig 10148 bp, 11 predicted proteins | sample 8237621 | NCBI WGS metagenome assembly JACKQG01 (sample SAMN15677084, study PRJNA649215) | marine metagenome | biome: marine; feature: Black Sea; material: saline water; isolation source: suspended particulate matter (SPM) from the Black Sea western gyre | collected 2013-06-09/2013-06-10 | depth...
CCATATTCAGACGCAGTTCCTGCTGATATCGCCGTATCCACTCTATTGCCGTGTGTCCGACAGGGACAAGCCGCTCTTTTGAGCCTTTGCCGAATATACGCGCGAAGCCGGCATCAAGATAACAGTTGCTTTGCTGGATGTTGATGAGTTCGCTGACCCGTACGCCTGTTGCGTAGAGTAATTCCAGAAGTACTTTATCTCTCAGGAAGTACTTTCCGGGCGGTTTTTCAAGGAGCGGCGCATCGAGAAGTCTGAATACCTCGTCAACTGAAAGAACTGTCGGCAGGTGCAGGCCGGGCTTCGGCTGGTGAAGGCTTTTGGCCGCGTTCTCCTCGAGAATGTTCTCGCGGATGAGGAATTTGTGGAAAGAACGTATGGCCGAGATGTTTCTTGATATGGACCGCGATTCCAGTCCCGCCTCATGAAGTTCCTGAATGAAGTGCTGAATATCGGTAAGAACAACCGCTTTAATCTGTTTTTCGCTATGCTGCATGAACAGCAGGTACCGGTTGAGGTCATTGGCATAGGATGTTATCGTATGCGAAGAAAAATTTCTCTCCAGCGTCAGGTAGTTCAGGAAACTGTCCAGAAGGATCTTGTAGGGAGAGAAAAGCGGAATCATCATACTGGTGGCTTTCAGGTTATCCGGATCGTCTGTTGTTTTTCAGCAACCGTTGGGCAAAACCGCCATCGTACCCCTCATGGTTTCCCGGAAGGGTGATGAACGCTCCGGGGGCGGAGGGCATTTCGCTGAACATGACGGGAAGGGGAACCGGAGAGTGATCTCTCGAGAAATCGGGATGGCGTTCCAGAAAACGGTCTATCTGAAGCTGATTTTCTTCAGGCTCGATCGAGCATGTGGCATAGACAAGAACACCGCCGGGGTTCAGCAGTCCGGCAGCGTGATCGAGCAGTTTTCCCTGAAGGATGGTCAGTTCATCGAGTTGCTGCGGTGTGATTCTCCATCTGAGATCAGGCTTTTTGCCGAGGACGCCTGTTCCTGTGCAGGGCACGTCGAGGAGTATCGCGGACGGCTGTTTGTCAGGCTGAAATGTTTCGGCATTATCAGCAATTGTTTCGATGATGGATATGCCGAGTGCTTGGGCCCGTCGCATGACTTTTTCGCACTTGTTCCGGTATCGGTCAACTGCCAGAATAGACCCTTTGTTTTTCATCAGCTCTGCCATGAAGGTTGCTTTTCCTCCGGGGGCGGAGCACAGATCGAGTATTGTTTCATCGGGCATCGGATCGAGCAGCAGACAGGGAAGGGCTTGAGTGGGGTTCTGTACGGTGACCAGGCCAAGATGGATGAAGGGTTCGCAGGCAGTGAAATCATGTGTCAGCATGAACTGTTCAGGTGCTGCTTTCGTGAACGTGACCGATGCGTCTTTCAAGGCTTTTCCCATGATTTCCGGGGTGGTTTTCAGGGTGTTGACCCGAAGAGATAACAGAGGAGCCCTGTTATTGCTTGAAAGCATCGCCACGGTTAGTTCTTCGCCGTAATGCTTCAACCAGCGCTGCAGCAGCCATTCAGGATGTGAATATTCAAGAGATAATCTTCTCCCGAGAGGTTCGTTTTTGAGGATTTCGTCAAGTGACCCTTTCTCGGATGCAATCCGGCGAAGAACGCCGTTGACAATTCCCGCTATGTGGCGGCCCTTGTATTTAACTGCCAATGAGACACATTCATCGACAGCTGCCCATCCCGGTATTTTATCAAGGAAAAGCAGCTGGTAGGCCCCAAGGCGCAGAATGTTTCGCAGTACCGGCGCAGCCTTCTTCAGGTCATGGTGATACGAGAGGGAAATAATGAAGTCAAGACGGAGCCTGTAGCGCAGGACGCCGTTAACCAGTTCGGTTGCGAGAGATCTGTCGTTTTTGTCTGGCTTGTGCCTGTTGAGAAGTCTGTGCAGGGACTGCTCTGATTTTTTCGCTTGTGTGTCTGTTTCCTGAAGCGTCAGGAGAGCGATCTCTCTTGCTTTCATGAACCTGTAACAGGGTTGGTGAGGTTGATGCCGGGCCGGTCAATTTGTAAAATAATAATCTCTGTTGTAGATTATGCACATACTGAAAAGTTCTTTCAATATAGTTTTCAAGCTATCATCCAGAAAGGTGGAGGGAGTGGCCCTGAGAAGCCTTGGCAACCGTCAGTAGTGATTGGTGCCAATTCCAACCCGGACAAGCAGTGCGGGGAAGATGATTGTATATGCGCTTGCTGTGTGTCAATGTCATTTCCCTCTCTTCTGCCGGTTATTCTTCATCTCACCTTTCCCTCAGGATGATTTCTTTAATCATCTCTTATTGACAATCATGAGTCAGTCACCGACCACCTATCGTTTCGAGACACTTCAGGTTCATGCAGGGCAGGAACCCGATTCGTCCACCAACTCCCGTGCAGTACCGATCTATCAGACAACGTCCTACGTTTTCAACAGTGCGGAGCATGGAGCCAACCTTTTTGCCCTGAAAGAGTTCGGTAACATCTATACCAGGCTCATGAATCCCACTACGGATGTTCTTGAAAAACGCATGGCAGCTCTTGAAGGCGGTAAAGCCGCACTTGTGCTGGCCAGCGGACACGCGGCACAGTTTATCGCGTTGACCAATATCTGTCAGGCGGGAGACTCGATCGTCTCTTCCAGTTTCCTTTACGGGGGAACCTACAATCAGTTCAAAGTCTCTCTTCCAAGGCTGGGGATCAGCGTCAGGTTTGCTGAAGATCTCAGTCCGGACACATTTGAATCGCTTATCGATGATACCACCAAAGCGATATATCTTGAATCTATCGGCAATCCTGCTTTTCACGTCCCTGATTTCGAAGCGATAGCGGCGGTGGCCCATAAAAAGAACATACCTCTTATCGTCGATAACACCTTTGGTTGTGCCGGATACCTGTGCAGACCGATCGATCATGGCGCTGATATTGTGGTCAGCTCTGCGACAAAATGGATTGGCGGGCACGGTACCTCCATGGGCGGAGTAATCGTCGATTCGGGCACTTTTGACTGGAGCAACGGAAAGTTTCCTGTATTCACGGAACCGTCACCCGGATACCACGGGTTGAAGTTTCACGACTCATTCGGCGATCTTGCTTTTATTATCCGCGCGAGAGTCGAAGGACTCAGGGATTTCGGGCCGGCTATCAGTCCTTTCAATTCGTTCATGCTGCTTCAGGGGCTCGAGACGCTCTCTCTCCGTGTTCAGCGTCATGCCGACAACACCATGGCGCTTGCTCTCTGGCTACAGGATCATCCTGCCGTCGCATGGGTCAATTATCCTGGTCTTCCGGATCACCCTACGCACCGGAACGCGCGGAAGTATCTTGAAAATGGTTTCGGATGCGTGCTGACCTTCGGGGTTAAAAAAGGATATGAAGGTGCTGTCAGTTTTATCGACAACGTGAAACTGGCCAGCCATCTGGCAAATGTAGGTGATGCCAAGACACTGGTGATTCATCCCGCATCGACCACGCATCAGCAGCTCAGCGAAGCGGAACAGGACGCTGCCGGAGTAAAAAGCGATATGGTCAGAGTCTCGGTCGGCATCGAGCATATCGATGATATCATGGAGGATTTTGAACAGGCTTTCTCCGGCGGGTAGCAGAAACTCCCTTTCTATCCGCTCAACGAAGTAATTGAAGCGCGGAATACATAGAGGGTACCTAATGAAAACGACTACACTGGAATGGAGTATATCGAAGTAATATCGGAAAAGACAGGTTTTTTTGTTTCACGTAAATCCTTCAGTCTCGAACTGGGTGGAGAGCTTCCCGAAGTTTCCGTTGCATACCGGACATGGGGATCTTTGAGCAGAGAAAGAAACAATGTTATTCTTGTCTGTCATGCGCTTACCGGGGCAGCTGATGCCGACGTATGGTGGGACGGGATGTTCGGTGAAGGCAGGGGATTTGATCCCGCAAAGGATTTTATTATCTGCAGCAACGTGCTGGGGAGCTGTTACGGAACGACAGGCCCTCTTTCACGCAATCCGCATAGCGGAAAACCTTACGGGCCTGAGTTTCCGGCAGTCACGATCCGTGACATGGTGAAGTTACAGCGGTTGCTGCTTGACGAGCTTGGCATTGAAGAGATCAAGCTGGTTGTTGGGGCATCTCTGGGCGGCATGCAGGCTCTCGAGTGGGGCTGCATGTTTCCTGACAGGGTCAGGGCAATTATGCCCATGGGTGTTTCCGGGAGGCATTCTGCATGGTGTATCGCCCAGAGTGAGGCACAACGACAGGCTATCGCAGCAGACCGTGACTGGAACGACGGATGGTACGAGCCTGGCAATCCCCCTGCCAGGGGATTAGCCGCTGCCCGCATGATGGCCATGTGCACCTACAGGAGTTTTGAGAATTTTCAGATCCGTTTCGGGCGTGAGAAGAGAGACGAGGTGACCTTTCAGGCCGAGAGCTATCTCCGGCACCAGGGCGAGAAACTTGTCAGCCGGTTTGATGCCAATACCTATATCGTGCTTACCAGAGCCATGGATACCCATGACCTTTCCCGGGGCAGGGGTGAATATGCGCGTGTCCTGGAGTCTCTGACCATGCCGGTCGCGATACTTTCCATTACCTCAGACATTCTCTATCCGCAAGAGGAACAGGAAGAACTTGTTCGCCATATACCTCATGCCACTATCGAGTATCTGCATGAGTCATACGGGCATGACGCTTTTCTGATAGAGGTCGACAAGGTCAGTCGGCTGGTTAAAACGTTTCGTGACGAGATTACGGCCAAGGACAGCTCGGCCGCCTGAAGGCGCCTTTTCAAGCTTTTTTTTCAATCTCTACGTCGTGCAACAACCATTTTTCTGCTGTTTTTTGTGAGACACTATTTTATTACTACACCCGCATCGTTCATGCCCAACGACCAACCCTGACAACTTCCCGGTACATCGTCCGATATCGCAAACGAAAACCGAAGGCGTTTAAAACAGCTTTTTCCCTCAGTCTTTACCGAGACGATCGACGACAAGGGAAACCTGACGGAATCGATCGATTTTGAAAAGCTCAAGGCCAACGCCGTGCAGGCGTTCAACGTCCGCAACATGCAGAAGGAACAGGCTGACCAGATCCTTTTCAGAACCGTGTGAGAATTTCTTATGGCAAACGAAGAAACAGACCGTCAGGAAGGGTTGTTCCTGCTCTATGTCACGGGAGAGGGAAAAGTCACGATCGAGGTCCGGCTGGAACATGACACCGTCTGGCTCACGCAGGCGGCAATGGCAGAGCTGTTTCAGACAACCAGGCAGAACATCAGCCTTCATCTGAAAAACATTTTTCAGGAGGGAGAATTACTTGAAAATTCAGTTGTCAAGGAAAACTTGACAACTGCTGCCGACGGTAAAAGCTATCGGCAGGTATTCATGCGCGACTGGAGAATGAAACTCGATGCTTTTCTGCAGTTCAACGAACGGGAGATTCTCGGCAATTCGGGAAAAATCTCCAAACATGTTGCCGATGCACTTGCTATGGAGCAGTATGAACAGTTCTACAGCCACCGTCTGCAGCGGGAGGCCGAAGAGGAAAACCTCGCTGACGACCGTGAACTGAGAGCGATGGAAAACAAGCTGAAAAAGCGCAGGAAAAATCAATGAAACTCTACCTCGTGCGAGAAACCAAAAGCACACTTGAGCGTGACAAACGGCGGGAAATCGAAAACAGGAAAATAGACTGCGGCAAAGCCCATTTCACCGCCCTCGGTGTCAACTTCAAGGATGCATCAACCATTCACGAAGTGCTGAATCCGTAAGATTCAAGAAACTCGCTGTAAAACCGTTTTTCAAGTGCTTCGTCTCATTTTCCAACTTCAACCTTTGCCTGTAAAGCGATATCCATGCCTGGGATTGTGGCTATTCGAAGATAACCCGGAGAATATCTTCCTCTTTCTTTCCGCTCTGTGCAGCAATCTCCTTGACTGTCATTGCTGTTCCGGCTTCAGTAATTCCGTTGCTCTCAAATTTGCGGATAATCACGGCACTGTTTTGATCCGTCATATCCGCGAGGGTTTCGATTTTTGCCGACTCGATCACCCGGAACATGTTCTTTTTGAAGTTGCCTTTTTCCGAAGAGGGTGCGAAAACTGAAAGCGCGGTGATAATCAAACCTGCGGTGATAATGGAGAGTGAGGGCTGGCGAGAAAAGTATGCGGTGAACGCTTTCCAGTTGGCGATGGTATGAAAAACAACCCCGATCACCATTGCCCAGCTCAGCCATTCATGGACAGGCTTGATATACCCTGCGTTGAGTTTAAAAAACATCAGAATGCCGGTAACGGCAAGAATGATGAAAGTTCCTGCAGCCAGCGGTGTAGCCCATGATTTCATTTTGACGCTCATTTCCTCTTCCTTTTCAATGGTTTTTGCGTTGAATAAGTCATCGTTTCACTATTGCTATGCATAAGGGTGAAAAAAGGTTTCATCGAAAGATCACTTCTTACGAGAAAATACGTGGCAGATTTTCAAGAAAAGGAGCGTCTTCTATTTTGCTCCATGGATGGAGTGGAGTGCATCATGGTTGGGCATGGAGTCTTCATCGTAGAGGTCGGCGAGGCCGAACTCATCGAGAATGTGTAATCCTGTCTCTATTTGTCGGAGCGGGAGTTCATCTTTCCATGAGGTTACGGGAGATTTGCCCTGAAGGAGGCTGCTTTCCTTGCTGACAACCCTGCTCGGGCGTTTGACGGTCTCTTCGTCGAGTTTGACGTGACAGTTTTCTTTGGTGTTTTTGATAAACCGAAAGGCGGAAGAGACCAGGTTGTCGGGATCGGCATATACCTCTTCATAAAACGTGATGTGGATCTGGCCGGGAGCAAACTGCTTGAGCGGTATGTAGTTTATGATTGACCAGATGAGGATCTGGCGCAGGATGTAATCGTTGCTCTCGCTGGTTTTCCTGATAAGGTACTCAAAGGGGCGCAGGTAATCCTCGTAAAGGTTCTGCTGGGTTAGCAGCAGCAGCGGGTCGGTTACCCAATACCATTCTTTTTTTTTGCTTTTCGAAAGGGCAACGGAAAAGGGATTTCGGAGCAGCAGAATGATTTTCAGGTTCGGGAAACGAAGGGATGCCCAGTATGCGAACAGGTTGGCAAAGATATCTTTGATCAAGAGCCCGTTGTAAAGGTGCGAGTGATTTGCGGAATCAACCACAGGATGGGTGAAGGTTCCACTGAAAACATCGGCAGCAATGTTTTCGAGTTGATCATGCGAATCACCGGGGCTGACATACTGATGCGGTGCCAAGAAACTCATTTCATCGACGTGCTGCGGGTGAAACGGCTCGAACATTTCCCGGTACGTTCTGTCATGATTGAGCAGGTCGGAAATCCAGGTTGTGCCGCTGCGGCCGTCTCCGATAAGCCAGACAACTTCATCATAGTTGTCAAGCAGGCGGTTTGCATGCAGGGTTACATCTCTTACAGGTTTCAGTAAATGGGATATGATTATCTGTTCGATGTGCACGGCTCTATTCCTTGCAAATTTGCGGTTTGCTGCATACTCAAAGATAAGCCTCTATGCGGAGTGTCTAAGGAAAATGATTATCAGAAAACGTCCAAAAGCATCCTCGTTCGCGGCGTGAATGGAAAAAGACGCTCATGCGCCTTGTTATGACAAGGGTTTTCTTTAATCGATCAGGTCGAACCCGGTATATTTTCTCAGCACTTCAGGAACCACAATCGTGCCTTCGGCTGTCTGGTAGTTTTCGAGCAGCGACACCATCAGCCTCGATGTCGCCAGTCCTGACCCGTTGAGGGTGTGGACGTAGGTCGGTTTTGAAGATCCGGCAGGCTTGAAGCGGATGTTTGCCCTGCGTGCCTGGTAATCTTCAAAGTTGGAACAGCTCGATGCTTCAAGGTATTTTTTTTCAGCAGGCGACCACACCTCGATATCATAACATTTTGTCGCGCCTGCGCTGATATCGCCGCTACAGAGCAGCAGCACCCGGTAAGGAATCCTGAGGGCATTGAGAATGGCTTCTGCGTTCTGCAGGATCTTTTCAAGTGCGTCGTACGATTCTTCGGGACGGGTGAATTTCACCATTTCAATCTTGTTGAACTGATGTACCCTGAGGAAGCCCCGGGTGTCCTTTCCATAACTTCCTGCCTCTCTCCGGAAACATGCGGAGTATGCCGCGTAGGAAATGGGAAGCTCCTCGTCTTTAAGCATTTCGTTCCGGTGGAGGTTCGTTACCGGAACTTCGGCGGTCGGTATAGCGTAGAGGTTATCCTCGTTCATGTAGTAGACCTGGTCGGCGAACTTCGGCCACTGTCCCGTACCCCGAAGCGAGTCTTCGTTTACCATAAAGGGCGGAAAGACTTCGGTATAGCCGTGATTTTCAGTATGGCAGTCCAGCATGAAGTTCAGAAGTGCGCGTTCAAGGCGTGCGCCTTTGCCGATGTAGACCGGGAAACCGGTGCCTGAGATTTTTGCTCCCCTTTCGAAGTCCAGAATGCCCAGTTTGTTTCCAAGGTCAAGGTGGTCCATCAGAGGGAAATCCAGCGCATGGTCGAAGGCTACGGGATCCTTGCAGATATGATTTTCTTCAGCTGAATAGCCTTCCGGAACATCAGGGTGAAGCTTGTTTGGAAGAGAGAGGAGGATAGATTCCATCTGTTTTTCGATCTCTCCCAGTGTTTCGTCCATGCCTGCAATCCTGTCGGCAACCTCCTTCATCTCCCGGATGAGATCTTCGGCCGAACCCTGGCCTGTTCGTTTGATAACAGCAATGTCTTTCGAAACCTTGTTTCTCAGCGCTTTCAGCGCATCGGTTTCCTGGACGAGTTCCCTGCGCTGCCGATCGTATTCCAGCAGTTCATCGAGGGTCGCGCAGTCCTCTTCCTGTCGGCGTTTTTTCAGCATTCCGGCAACTTCTTCCGGGCTCTGTCTGATATAATTGATGTCAAGCATGGTCGTTACTATAAATGTTCTTACGAGAGGACTGATTTGACAAACTCCTGAACCTTCCCTCCATCGGCTTTGCCTTTAAGCTTCTGCATGACAGCGCCCATAACCTTGCCCATGTCTTTCATCGAGGTCGCGCCGACCTGCCCGATGATTTCCCGGACAGCGGCTTCAACCTCTTTATCACTCATCCGGGCGGGCAGATAGGTCTCAATTATCGCAAGCTCCGCTTTCTCGGTATCGGCCAGATCCTGCCTGCCTGCGTCCTGATATTGTTGCATGGAATCCTTACGCTTTTTTGCAAGGCTCAGGACAACCTCCAGCTCCTGTTCTTCAGTCAGTTCAGCTATTCCGCCAACGCGGATAGAGACCTCTTTTTCGAGAAGCGCAGCCCGTATCGCGCGGATGGTGTTCAGCCTGTTTTTTTCGCCGCTTTTCATGGCTTCCTTAAGGTCCTGATCGATGCGTTTTTTTATAACCATAGTCAGAGAAGTTTGCTGTGATCGATGAAAGAGATAGTGTCAGCCAAGATAAACGCAAAGAAGTCAAAAGGCAACAGTAAAAAGAGCTGAATCGGTTGTTTGGCAGCCTCCAGCTGTCCTTTAGAGTTCTCACGCTGCATGAACAGCTTCATAATGGCTCAATGGCTCAATGGCTCAATAGCTGAATAGCTCAATGGCTGAATGGCTCAACAGTTCAACAACTCAACACTCTTCATTCATTGATATCTCCTCCGACCGGTCGCAGAACGATCTCTTCAACGGAGGTTCTCGCGGGTTGCAGGTAGGCGTCGACAACGGGTCCTGCAACATCTTCGGGCATCATCATTACGTTTCGTAACGTTTCTCCCGCTTCTCCCCACATGGGAGTGCAGACCGCTCCCGGCATCACGTTGGTTATTTTGACGTTACACTCCCTTCCATAAAGCCGAAGTGACTCGATCAGGCCTTTCTGGGCGAACTTTGACATGGAGTATACCGCTGAGCTTTTAAACGCTGTTTCTGCGGCGATGGAGGTGATGAAGAAAATATGGCCTGAGCGTTTTTTTTCCAGTACGGGAAAGACTTTCTGGGTCAGGAAAAAGGTGCCTTTTGTGTTGACAGACATGGTATAGTCAAAATCCTCTTCGCTGAATTCAGTAAGGTTTTTAAACCGCCCGACACCGGCATTGTTGATCAGGCAGTCAATGGTGCCGAATTCCAGAAGAGTCTGTTCCACAAGACGTTCTCTGTCTTCACGGCGCGCTA
>JACKQG010008323.1_pt1 | contig 10148 bp, 8 predicted proteins | sample 8237621 | NCBI WGS metagenome assembly JACKQG01 (sample SAMN15677084, study PRJNA649215) | marine metagenome | biome: marine; feature: Black Sea; material: saline water; isolation source: suspended particulate matter (SPM) from the Black Sea western gyre | collected 2013-06-09/2013-06-10 | depth...
GCTCCTGGCCGGCGGACTGACCGGGCTGGCCTTTGAAGGCGCGGCGCCGTGGATCGTGGCAGGGGCGATGGGTCTCCCCGTCTTCATCCTGGTGCTGGCGGCGCCGCTGGCGTTCCTGGGTGGGCTGTTTGAAGTATTCCTGTCCAGTACGTGGACGCTGACCTACCGGGAACTGCGCGCCGAAGAAGCAGCGATGACATAAGGTGCAACGCACTGGTGACTCATCTACCTGAATGAAAGGGGTATCTATGCACACTGTAGAAGTTTCCCACGTCGCCAAGTCGTTTGGCAGCACCCAGGCCGTGGTTGACGTATCCTTCGACGTCGAGCGCGGCGAGATCTTCGGGCTGCTCGGCCCCAACGGCGCGGGCAAGACCACCACCATCCGCCTGATGCTGGACATCTTCAAGCCGGAGCGCGGCACGGTGTCCATCCTGGACGGGCCGATGACCGAGGAGAAGAAAGAGCGCATCGGCTACATGCCCGAAGATCGCGGCCTCTATCAGGACGCGCCGCTGGAGCGCTGCCTGCTCTACCTGGCTTCGCTGAAGGGCTTATCGGGCTCCGAAGCTCGCCAACGCCTGGGCGCGCTGCTGGAACGCTTCGACCTGGCCGCCCACAAAAGCAAAAAGGTCAAAGAGCTCAGCAAGGGGATGCAGCAAAAGGCGCAGATCATCAACACCATCATCCATCGCCCAGAGCTGGTCATCATTGACGAGCCATTCACCGCCCTCGATCCCCTCAACACCCAACTGGTCAAGCACCTGATGCGAGAGCTGCGCGAGCAAGGGGCCACGATCCTCATGTCCACCCATCAGATGCACCAGGTGGAGGAGCTGTGCGACCGCATCTTGCTGATTGACGACGGGAAGGACGTGCTCTACGGCAAGCTGGGCGACATCCGCCGCCGGTTCTCCGGCCACGCCGTGCTGGTGCGCGCGGCGGGCGAGCTTCCAACTGTGGCCGGGGTGGAACAGGTTTCGCCCCACAACGACGCTGTCAAGCTGACCCTGGCCAGGGATACCACGCCCCAGGACGTGCTGCGTGCTTTGATGGCCCAAGACGTGATCCTGGAGAAATTCGAGATCGCCATCCCCACCCTGGACGAGATCTTCATTCGTGTGGTGGAAGAAGGAGACGCCTAACCCTTGCGAAGGTTGCGAATAGCACTGGTAATGATGTGGTTTTCGATGATCCAAGACATCTCTGGCATAAAGCCCACTTAACAAACCTTCGCAAGGGTTCGCAAGGAGGAACACCATGTCCAAACTCTGGCTGGTCGCCAAATACGAATACGCTCGGAACGTCTTCAAAAAGAGCTTCATTTTTGCCACCCTCAGTATGCCCCTGATACTGGCTTTTTCCATCGGACTGGGGTGGTTCATCGAGTCCATGGAGAATAACGACGCCCCGGTCGGCTACGTAGATCACGCCGGTGTGCTGGCCAACCCCATTCCGGCGCCAAAAAAAGCCAGCTCACCCAACGACCCCAGTGTCTCAGATCTGGTGCCCTTGATTCCCTTTCAGACAGAGGAAGAGGCCCGCGCGGCATTGGAGTCGAAAGCCATCCAGGCCTACTACGTCGTGGCGGCGGACTATCACCAGACTAACCGCGTCGAGCTGGTGTACATCGAGCCGCCCGGCGATAACGTCACCCGTCAATTCTGGGATTTCATGCAGATCAACAAGATCAGCGACGTGCCGCCAGAAGTGGCGCGACGGGCTGTCGCTGGCAGCAACCTGGTCGTGCGCTGGCCGGACGACGGGCCTGGGGGTGGCCGTGAATTCTCCGCGCGGACATTCCTGAACAACCTGTTGCCGTTCTTCATAGGCCTGGGCTTCCTAATGCTGCTCTTTATGAGCTCAGGCTACTTGACGCAAGCCGTGGCCGAGGAGAAAGAGAACCGCACCATGGAGATCATGGTAACATCCATCTCGCCCGGCCAGTTGATCGGCGGCAAGGTGTTGGGCATCATTGCTGTCACTGCCACCCAGGTCATCGCCTGGGTCGCTTTCGCAGCCCTGGCTATGTTTGTCGGTAGTCGTTACCTGGACATTGGCGTGCTGCAAAACCTGAGCATAGATCCTCAAATCATCATCACCATGCTGGCCATCGCAGCCCCTACCTACGTGATGGTCGCCGCCCTGATGGCCGCTGTTGGGGCAACAGTGACCGAGGGGCAGGACGCCCAGCAAGTGGCGGGGCTTTTCAGCCTGCCCGTCATGGCGCCTGTTTGGCTTGGTGTGCTGATCATAGAAAACCCCAACGGTCCCCTGGCCATCGGCCTCAGCCTCTTCCCACTCACAGCCCTGACTACATTTGCCATGCGTATCATGTCCGTGCCCATACCGTTCTGGCAAATCGCCGTCAGCGTGACCCTGCTGATCCTGAGCGCAGGGGGAGCGGTGTGGTTGGCCGCCCGTGCCTTTCGCCTGGGGATGCTCCGTTATGGAAAGCGACTGAACTGGCGTGAGCTTTTCCAACGTGAGACGCCAAACGCCAGGCACCAAATGTCGAGAAAATGGGGGAAATCATGAAGAAAACGCTCTTTGTTCTCCGCAACGAGATGATCACCGCTATCACCCGCAAATCGTTTATGTTCACCGTCTTTGGCATCCCGTTGATTGGCGTCCTGGTTTTCCTGGGCGCTTCGGTTTTGAAAGGAGACGCCCTCAGCTCGCTTGGGGTCGGAGGCTCAAGCGGCGACCCGGACACGCCTGAGCTCCAGGTCGAGGGGTACGTTGATCATAGCGGGTTGATCGAGGCCATCCATGAAAGCGTCCCGCAGGGCATACTGGTGGCTTACCCCGATGAGGCCCGCGCGCGTCGGGCATTGAACGATGGGGATATTGCCGCCTACTATATCATCCCGGCAGGCTACGTCGAGAGCGGCGAGTTGATCTACATCAACCCGGACTACAACTGGGCCTCGTCCCAGGGGCAGGCGTGGGTCATGCGCCAGACGCTTACGGCCAACCTTTTGGACAACGAACCTGACAGGATCCAACGGTTCTGGAACGTGATGGATGTAGAGGTGAAGGCCCTGGCTCCCAGCCAGAAGCGCGACCTCGACAACCCGATGACCTTCGCCTTGCCCTACGCTACCATGCTACTCTTGTACCTGGTCATTCTCATGTCATCCAGCCTGCTGCTCAATAGTGTGACGGTGGAGAAGCAGAATCAGGTGCTGGAGATCCTGATGCTGTCCGTCAGGCCCAGGCAGTTGCTGACCGGCAAGATCGTTGGGCTGGGAATCACGGGCCTGCTCCAGACCCTGATCTGGTTCGGGACCGGCTACACTCTGCTGCGCCTGGGCGGTCGCACCTTCGACTTGCCCCCAGGTTTCGAGCTCCCGCCCTCGATCTTGGTGTGGGGGATCGTGTTCTTCCTGCTCGGCTATGCCGTGTACGCCAGCCTGATGGCCGCTTTGGGGGCGCTGGTGCCCAACTTGAAAGAGGCCTCCCAATCAACCATCCTGGTTATCTGGCCGACGATTGTCCCCATGTTCTTGATGCCCATCATGATCGGGGAGCCTCACGGAACGATTGCCACCGTGCTAAGCCTGTTTCCGCTGACTGCCCCAATGACGATGATGCTGCGTCTGGCAGCCGGTGGTGTGCCCTGGTGGCAACCACCGCTGGCGGTAGGCCTGCTGCTCATCACCGTCTACTTCATCCTCCGTGCTGTCGCGGGCGTGTTCCGCGCCCAACACCTGCTCTCCGGGCAGCCCTTCTCGGTAAAGCTTTTCTTCGGCGCGCTGCTGGGACGAGCGTAGAACGGCGGTTGAAGGGGGTACTGACATGCTCAACAGGCTGTATCTCAAGCGCCTTTTGCTGCTGTGCATTGTTATTGCGTTTCTCACTGGTTGCGCTGGGGCAACGCCAGAATCGCAGCTCCATTATTGGCCCACTCAAACCTGGCAAGCCTCCACTCCTGAGGAGCAGGGGATGGACTCGGAAATGCTGGCCGATATGTTGGAGACCATTGAGGAGCAAGACTCCGACGTTGACGGCGTGGTGGTCGTCCGCAACGGATACATGGTGGTAGACACCGCGGTTTATCCTTTCGAGCCGGGCTCAAGGCACATCATCTACTCCTGTACCAAGAGCGTCGTCTCGGCGCTGGTTGGCATCGCCATTGACCACGGCTACATCCAGGACGTGGAGCAGCCGGTCCTGGACTTTTTCCCAGAGCGCACGGCAGCCAATCTTGCTGCCAACAAGAAAGCGATGACGCTTGAGCATGTCTTGACCATGTCCACTGGTCTGAAGTGCCAGGATTCGTACCTGTACCGCTGGCGCGGCCTCCGTGAGATGAAGCAAAACAAAGATTGGGTTCAATTCGTGCTCGATCTGCCGATGCTCGAAGAGCCCGGCGCCCGCTTCGAATACTGCAATGGCGCTTCGTTCCTCCTCTCTGCCATTATCCAGGAAACGACGGGCATGAATGCTCTCGCGTTTGCAAATGAACATCTTTTCGGCCCTTTGGGTATTACAGATGTACAATGGCTGTCCAATCCGCAGGGGATAACCATTGGATGGAGCGACCTCTACATGACGCCCCACGATATGGCGAAGGTCGGATACCTCTATTTGAACGAGGGCCTGTGGGATGTCGAGCAGGTGGTATCTGCCGAATGGGTGAAAGCATCAACCCGCGAGCACATCCCCGCCACCCTTGAGGACGGTTACGGGTATCAGTGGTGGGTTGATGATTCTGGCTTCTACATGGCCCTGGGCTACGCGGGGCAGTTCATTTTCGTCGCACCCGAAAAAGATATGGTGGTGGTCTTTGTCAGCCACTTGAGCGACAATGACTTCTACAATCCTCAGAGGTTGTTAGAAGACTTCATCATCCCAGCGGCCAAATCATCCGGGTCGCTGCCTGCCAATCCCGATGGCGTAGCATGGCTCGAATCCCGCATTGAAGCTCTGGCTAATCCATAAGGAGCATGAATATGTCTACTCACTACAAAGCAATCGCTACAGTGACCATCGTTCTGACCCTGATCGTCGGTTGCGGGAGAGCTGAGCCCACGGCTACGCCCGTGCCGACTCTTATCCCCACGACCACTGCATCTCACCCATTTGAGACAGCCTGGGATGACCGCGCCATCTTCCGCCCAGGACTGATTGGCGCGGAGCAGGAGGTGTTCGACCGCTTGCCCGGCGCGAGCGTGTACCACGTTGACTTTCAGATCTCCGACGACTTTCTCCTCCTGGAAGGCCACGAGGAAGTCCGCTACACCAACCAGGAGGACGAGCCCCTCAGCGAGGTCTACTTCCGCCTGTTTTCCAACATAGCCGGCGGCGCGGCGACCGTGTCGGCGGTCCAGGTAGACGGCCAGGACGTGGAACCCATCTTCGAATTACAGGACAGCGCGTTTCGTGTGCCGCTGCCGACGGCCTTGCAACCCGACGAACAGGTGGTCATCCAGATGGACTTCGAGGTGGAAGTGGCCCAGGAGATGGGTGGCAACTATGGCCTGTTCGGCTACTTCGACGGCGTGCTGGTGCTGGACGAGTTCTACCCGGTCATCCCGGTCTACGACGACGAGGGCTGGAACGTGGAGGTTCCGTCTCGTAACGGCGACGTAACCTATTATGACGCCAGCTTCTACCTGGTGCGCGTGACCGCCCCCGCCAACCTGACAGTCGTTGCTTCGGGCATCCAAGTCGCTAGCGAGCACGAAGCGGACGACCAAATCCTGACCTTCGCCGCCGGCCCCGCCCGCGATTTCTACCTGGCCGCCAGCGAGAACTACACTGTGATCAGCGAGACGGTGGGGGAGACGACGGTCAACAGCTACGCCTTGCCAGAATTGACGGAGGGGGCGAAGGTGGCCTTGCAGTTTGCGACAGACGCGCTGAGAAGCTACAACCAGCGGTTTGGCGTCTATCCGTACACCGAATTCGACGTCGTGAGCACGCCCATGCAGGCCCTGGGTATGGAGTATCCCGGCCTGGTGGCCATAGCCCTCGACCTCTACGATCCGAATGAACAAGCGGCGGGGTTGCCATTTCCAATCGTGCTCGAAAGTACCACCGCCCACGAGGTAGCTCATCAGTGGTTCTATAATGCCGTCGGCAACGATCAGGTAGACGAACCCTGGCTTGACGAGGCGCTCGCCCAACATCTCACCGGGCTCTACTACTTGGATACTCACGGTGAGGGTGCTGCACGGAGTTATCGCGGTTCGTGGGATAGTCGCTGGGAGCGCGTTGATCGGGCCGACATTCCCATCGGTATGCCCACGGGAGCCTATGTGGATAAAGAATACGGCGCCATTGTCTACGGGCGAGGGCCGCTTTTCATCGCCGCGCTGGCAGAGGAGATGGGCCAAGAGGCATTTGACGAATTCCTACGCGATTACTACCAAACTCACAAATGGGGCATCGGCACAGGCGAAACATTCAGGCAGCTTGCCGAACAGCACTGCCAGTGCGACTTGACCGCTCTATTTGAAGAGTGGGTCTACGATTAGAAAATATCACCTGCCAGGAGATCAAAAATGGAACAATATCGCGTGAGGCCCAACAGCCACATTGACTTGAGCCAGTGGGATCCGAAGAACACCGGCGCGTTTGCTGGAGACAAGCGAGAAGCGCGAGAGACACTGCGAGCGCTCAACGAGCGCTTGGAGGAGCTGCAGGAATTGCTCTATGCGGAGCATAGACACAAACTGCTTGTCGTGCTGCAGGCCCTGGACACTGGCGGCAAGGACGGCGCCATTCGCCACGTCTTTGAGGGCGTAAATCCCCAGGGCGTGAAAGTGGCAAACTTCAAAGTTCCCACGCGGGAGGAACTGGCCCACGACTACCTGTGGCGGATCCACAAGCACACACCGGGCAAGGGGCAGATCGTCATTTTCAACCGCAGCCACTACGAGGATGTTCTGGTGGTACGGGTACACAGCCTGGTGCCGCCAGAAGTATGGAGCCAACGGTATGCCCACATCAACGACTTCGAACGGATGTTGGCCCAGGAGGGCACGACGATCCTCAAGTTCTTCTTGCACATAGACCTGGACGAGCAGAAGGAGCGCCTGCAAGCTCGGCTGGACGAGCCACACAAGCGCTGGAAGTTCAAACTGGGAGACCTGGAGGAGCGCAAGCTGTGGCCGGAATATATGCGGGCTTACGAAGACGTCCTCAGCAAGACCAGCACCGAATGGGCACCCTGGTACATCGTCCCTGCCAACCGCAAGTGGTACCGCAACCTGGTAGTGGGTACTGTCCTGGTGGAGACGCTGGAAGGGCTGAACATGAGCTACCCCCAGCCTGAGGAGGATCTGGACAACGTCATGATCGAGTGAAGTCATTCCCTTTTCTCTGGCTTGACTTGCCCGTAGCATGGAGTATAATTACACCAAACACATACAGGAGGATAGCACTATGAAAGCGCACGAGGTAGACTACCAGATTTTTGGCGACGATCTCCAGTTCGTGGAGATCGAACTGGACCCCGGCGAGACGGTGATCGCAGAGGCCGGGGTGATGATGTACATGGAGGACGGCATCGGCTTTGAGACCAAGATGGGGGATGGCTCCAAACCGAAGGCTGGTTTCATGGACAAGGTGGTGAGCGCGGGGAAGCGGGCGATCACCGGCGAGTCGCTGTTTCTGACTCACTTCACCAACGCCGCGCGCCAGGGCAAGCGGCACGCGGCCTTTGGAGCGCCCTACCCGGGCAAGATCATCGCCATTGACCTGGATGACACGAACGGCGAGTTGATCTGCCAGAAGGACTCCTTCCTATGCGCGGCGATGGGCACTGAGTTGAGCATTGCCTTCAACAAGAAACTAGGGGCCGGGCTCTTCGGCGGCGAGGGCTTCATTCTCCAACGGCTCCGTGGCGACGGCATGGTTTTCGTCCACGCCGGCGGCACCATCGTAGAGAAGTCCCTCAACAACGAGAAAATCATGGTAGATACGGGCTGCATCGTCGCCTTCGAGAATACCATCAACTACGACATCGAGCGGGCGGGCAACCTGAAGTCCATGATCTTCGGTGGTGAGGGACTGTTCCTGGCGACCCTGCAGGGGACCGGCCGCGTCTGGCTCCAATCGCTGCCATTCTCCCGCCTGGCCGACCGCATCCTGGAATTCGCGCCCAGGGCGGGTGGGAAGGACATGGGCGAGGGTTCCCTCGTAGGTGGGGCGATCAAATTCTTGCAGAAGTAGCAAATACCAGGGCCGGAGACGCTAAGGGCCTCCGAGAGTGTCCAAAGTCTCGGAGGCCTTTAGCTACTACGCGGCCCTGCCAGGCGGCTTTTGTGGCGGCCCCAAAGACATTCACGAGGGAGATGAAAGAGCATGGAAGAAAGCAGCGCGCCTGAATCCGCGATGGTGATTGCGGCCCACCCTGACGATGCCGAGTTCACCGTAGCCGGCACGGTGGCGGCATGGGCCAAAGCCGGCTGCCGTGTGACCTACGTGGTTTGCACGGATGGAAACGCCGGTTCCCAAGAACCGGGCATGACGCGGGAGAAGCTGGCCGAGATCCGCCGCGCCGAACAACGTGCTGCCTGCACAACGTTGGGCGTGAGCGAGGTGGTGTTCCTGGGCTACGACGATGGGCAGTTGCAGCCCACGCTCGATCTGAGGCGCGACTTGGTGCGGGCGATTCGCCAGCACAAGCCGGAGGCTGTCATAACGTGGGATCCGACCAGGTGGTTGATTGGCGACCAATACATCAACCATCCCGATCATCGCGCGGCAGCGCAAGCCGCGCTCGACGCAGTGGCCCCAGCGAGCGCCATGCCGCTGTTATGGCCCGAGGTCGGCGCACCGCATCAAGTGCGGCAGGTGTACATCTTCGGCCACGATGAACCAAATGTCTGGGTGGATGTGGCAGATACCATCGAGCAGAAGATCGCCGCGCTCAAGCAGCACGCCAGTCAGATGGGGGACTGGGATCCAACTGAGATGATCAAAGAATGGGGCGCCGAAACGGGCCAAGAAAAAGGGTTGGCCTACGCCGAGAGCTACCTGGTCATCACGTTGGAGCGATCGGGCGCGGCCGACTAGAGAGAAGAAAACCACACTATGGCTTACGATTTTGATCAGCGCATTGACAGACGCCGCTCCGAAAGCGCCAAGTGGCATCGCTACGACGAAGATGTGTTGCCCATGTGGCTGGCGGACATGGATTTCAGGTCGCCTGCTCCCGTCATACAAGCCCTGCATGAGCGTGTTGAGCACGGGGTGTTCGGCTACAGTTGGCCCCCGCCAGAACTTCGCCAGGTTATCGTGGAACGGCTCCAGCGCCTTTATGGTTGGCAAGTGTCGCCCGAGGCCTTGGTCTTCGTGCCAGGGGTTGTAACCGGCTTCAACCTGGCCTGCCATGCCGTGACCTCTCCCGACGACGGGGTGCTGATACAGACGCCGGCTTATTGGCCCATACTCCGCGTCCCGGCTGGCGTCGGGCTGGCCAGCGACGAGATGGAACTGACGCTCCGGCCAGACGGGCGCTATGAGATTGATCTTGGCGCCTTTGAAAGGGCGATCACTGACCGGACTCGCATCTTCATCCTGTGCAACCCGCACAACCCCATAGGGCGTGTGTTTCGGCGCGAAGAGCTGGAACAGATGGCCGAAATCTGCCTGCGCCACGACATCATCATCTGCTCAGATGAGATCCATTGCGATCTGGTGTTTCCAGGCAGTCGCCACCTGCCGATTGCTTCGTTGGCTCCCGAGATTGCCGACCAGACCATCACGCTGATGGCGCCGAGCAAGACCTTCAACCTGCCTGGCCTCAAGTGTTCGGTGGCGATTGTCCAGAACCCTGAGCTGCGGAAGAAGCTAGAATCAACCCACACTGGTTTGGTCCACGGGGTAAACGTCATGGGATACACGGCGGCCCTGGCAGCCTATCGTGATGGCCAGGCGTGGCTGGACGAGGTGTTGCGTTATCTGGAGGCCAATCTTGATTTTCTGCTCCAATACGTGGAAGCGCATCTGCCCGGCGTCACTATGAGCAGACCAGAGGGCGCCTATCTGGCCTGGCTGAACTGCCGTGAGGCAGGCATCCCTGGCAATCCCCACGAGTTCTTTCTTCAACAGGCCAGGGTCGCCGTGACTGATGGCGCGATCTTTGGGCGGGGTGGAGAGGGGTTTGTTCGACTGAACTTTGCCTGTCCGCG
>JACKQG010008325.1_pt1 | contig 10147 bp, 7 predicted proteins | sample 8237621 | NCBI WGS metagenome assembly JACKQG01 (sample SAMN15677084, study PRJNA649215) | marine metagenome | biome: marine; feature: Black Sea; material: saline water; isolation source: suspended particulate matter (SPM) from the Black Sea western gyre | collected 2013-06-09/2013-06-10 | depth...
AAATCTCTCGATTTTACCTTGGAGCGGTGTAAAAAAAATAGGCGGTGGATTTGGGTGGGGGCTGAGCCCTTGATTTCATGTGGGTGGATACATTATTATAGCAGGATATTTTTATAGAAAGGACCTCCATTGGATTATCATTGCAAGATCAGCTCCTGAAAGCAGGGATCGCTGATAAAAAACAAGCTAAAAAAGCCAAGCACGAGAAACGGGCTAAACGTAAGGAAAATAAGGGGAAGAAAGCAATTCCTGAAATAAACCAGGCCCAGCAGAATCATTTAGCCCAGGCTAAACGTAGCCAGGATCTCAACCGCCAGCTCAACCAAGAGAAAGAGAGGCTGGAGAAACTGTCTCAGGTAAGGCAGCTTATTGAAACTAACCGCCTGGGACTGGATAAATATGAGGAACCCTACTACTTCAAGGTAGGTAAAAAAATAAAGAAACTCTATGTTAACGAGGATATTACCAAGAAACTCAGCCGTGGAGAGTTGGCTATCGTTAGTTTTGATGATCTCTTCGAAATTGTCCCTGACAAAGTTGCCCGGCAGATAGCCGACCGTGATCAAAATTCTCTGATAGTGCTCCAAAAAATCGAGTATAGTGAGTAAGCATTTACCCTGTGTGATCCTTTCCCGATATGTGGACACTCAGTAAAGCCACTTTTTATGTAATATGGATGTGTTTTTGAGGTCAACTATTATTATCCCTGTTAAAAGGAATTAGAGATTGGAATAGTTTGTGATATGTGAAAAGCAGCAGTCAATGATAATTATCCCTGTCTGGAGTATTCAAAAGCCAAAATTATTAAAGATACTAATGGATATTTAAACTGCTGCGGGTCTAAGTAAACTCAGTTTTCAGAAATCTTCAATTTTCAGGATCATGAAAATATAGTCACTATCATTAATATCAATAGTCAGGTTAGCACCCCTTGCTTCGGCATAATGAATCCAGGCAGTCTTGTTTTGTGTTCCGCACTCCCGGTTTGGGTAAAACTCACCTGTTTTGCCATTTTTCCAGGAAAGTATCATACAGTTTTTGCATTTTGTCAGTGCAATCTTTTTTGCTGCATCCTTTGCCTGTTGAAAATTAAGTTCAGGATCTTCTATTTTTTCTTTGATGAGTTCATGTAGAGTATTTTCCGAGTCTGAAAAAATTTGTTTCATTTTGCCTCTCAATCACTGGCTTTTAAAAAACGGTAGAATGTAATATATAAAAATATTAACAGGGAAATCAATATTTTTCCCTTTTTATCAATATGGAGTTAGAAAAAAAATGAGTGACAGGTATCCGCTTCAATAAGATAATTATTTATCCAAAATAAAAATTCTGTTACTGAAAACATAGTTATAGGAATTAAGAATTATTATCCTTATGAAAACCGCTTTGATGGCTATAGCGATTATATAGAAATTATTGAGAATTCTGATCCATTGTCGCCACAATCCATTCCATTAAATTATTATAAACCTGCCTTACCTATAAATATCGATGGATATAGTAATGATTGGAGCGGCTATACTCCTGTAGGAATAGACCCAAAAGGTGATTCAAAGAGTAATTCGGCAACTGATATTAAACAAGTCTATCTGGAAGTTGATCCTAATTTTGCATACATAATGATCGAAAATTTTGATTCCCCAATGCCTAAATCTTGTTTGATAGAATTAACCTTAGACATCTTAGAAAAAGATGGTAATTTATTACAACTGAGCACGAATATAGATAATAATTCATTTTCGGCGTGGGTAGATAAGGACAATAATGGTGTATTGGAAAATTATTCCACAACAGGCGAGATTACTATTTTTGAAGATGTAATGGAAATGCTTTTACCGTTGAAAAACTTTAACAGTCCTCAAAAAATTAAAATTTTATATGTCACTTTTTGGACCACATATAATGGCAACTGGGATTATGTCGACCATATTTACGATGTTAATGGTGTTTGGAAAACTATTGGCAGCAATTCCTGGTATCTTGATTCAGATGGTGATGGTTACGGAAATCCTAATACCTCAACTTTAGCCGCTTATCAACCATCAGGCTATGTCTCAAATAATACAGATTGTAATGATTCTGATGCGACCATTTATCCGGGTGCTAAAGAAATAGCCGGTGATGGCATCGATCAGAATTGTGATGGGCAAATTGATGAAATAATATCAAATGCAATAACCATAGATTCTAATCTTTTTTTTAAACTTCCAGATGCAATATATAAATCACTAACAGGTGATATTAACTTGTGGGTGGATTTTAAATTTTTTGGAGATCAAAACGGGAAATTACTTTGGGTACTTGAAAACTATGGGGCTACAACATCTGCAGGAAATCCAATAACTATAGCATCAGATCTTTCTTTTAATTTCAATGCGACATATAATTCTATAAATTTAGGGGTTTATTTCAAATTTTTCGGTGACCAAGGCAGCAAACTCCTTTGGGAGCTTGACAGCTATACCGTAAAATAATTTTAACAGGATGGAACCACAGCAGGGGCGGGAATGGCCCTTGATAAGAAGGCGGGGTTACTAAATCCTTTTTAGGAATTAACAACATGCGGCATAATACAAAATATTTTCAAAAAATCTTTATGAAAATTTTATTATTATTAATAATAAGTTACTTCCCGAATGTATCATCTGCCAACACACTTGATATCTATGTAAAAGCATCCCAAGAGAACATGAATAATGGCAAGTTTGATGTTGAGTTCCACGAGATAGTAGCCAGTGGAACTGTTAGAGAATTTTCTTTTTTCAGTCATGGATACATAGAAAAATATATGACAGCATTTGTCAATTCTAATGCAGGCACTGCCGTCATTGATGATGCATCCCAGAAAATAAAGTTTAAATTTACAACCAGCGGCAATGTGGTATACGGGTATACCATAACGCCTGCGGCAAATACCAATGGGTCAGGGTATTGCAATAAAGATATCGGTGTTTTTGATCTATACGCCAATTTTCCCAACAATATAATGTATGATAATTCCTTTGCTGAAATAAGTCTAACCTATGATATCCCTGGCACTATGGAGCTCTACACCCCATGGAATGATGATATAAACAATCAGACCAAATTAAAAACCAACAGTATGACAAAAGAAATCTATTTTGTTACTGCCTGGGGTAATTTTACCAAAGTAGAAAAACACCAGTATGGTACCCATACATTTTATATGCTGGGATATGGTACTGATACCACCAATAATTTCAAGATCACTAAAATGACCTATGATTATTTTATGCAGGCATTTACCGACAACTATGATTATTTACCGCCAGCTAACCTGTACATAGTGTTACCTGAAAATGAAGGGAATTATCACCCTCAGGGAGAAGGTCCTGGAGGTTCCTATATGCATAATGATGTGGGTAGTAATTGGGCGCCTGTTTTCCGTAATACCCTCAAAACATGCGGTGTCGGTGTCGATTATTTCGTGTGGACTAAAAATGGAAGTAACTTAACAGTTGCACCTGTCCACCATATTGCACATGCTACCTTAGTCCGTTATATCAAGGACTGGTGGCCTTCTGAAGGTATTGCTGTATATTATCAGATTTTTATGCTCTTTAAAGCTGGCATTTTAACTTTAGACGAAATGAAGAAAGAATTTTCAGCCCACCTGGCATGCTACCAAAATACAATTGTTGGGTCCAGTAACGACTATGCGTTAAAAAATTTTCAAGCTTTTACTTTAAGCCTTGATGTGACAAAAATGATCGCCTATATCAAGGGTGCACTGATTTTTTATGCCATAAATGAAATAATTCAAAAAAGCTCTAATGGGAAATTAGAGCTGATAGATTTTTTCACTTATCTTTTCAAAAACATTACAACCGCAGCAAGTTATGATCAGTTCATTTCTCTGTTAAATTCATTCACTGGGAAAGATTTTACGGATTTCTTTAATAAATATGTATATAGCAATGAACCTTTACCATTAGAGATATTGGGAGATGACATTATTCTAACCTATAATGCATCTTCTCTTCCTCCCATTTTAATAATTACTACAGACAACCAAGACCAATTATCAGTAGGTTCAGGAGAGAGTTTCTCGGTAGAAATAAATTCTAAAATTTTTCCAGATATGAATGGACAAAATGCTGATTGGTGGATTGCTGCAGACACCCCATTTGGCTGGTATTCACATTCAGACAATAAGGGCTGGCAAGCTGGCATATACCCTTTTAAACAAGGGCCTTTGTCAACATTTTCTTCTATAGTGCTGAAAGACGTCGTTCTACCAGTCGGAGATTACAATTTTTATTTTGCCATAGACGATAATATGGATGGGACTGTCGATGCAACATGGTATGATTCTGTTTCTGTTAAAGTTATTGATTTTAATAAAAACTTTGATTTCCCATTTAGCATACCAAATGCAACCATTATAATAGACGGTAAAGCAGATGATTGGGTGGGGATATCCCCGGTATTGAATGATTTAATTGGCGATTCAAGTTGTGGGTCTGGTACTGACATAAAAGATGTCTATCTCGCTATGGATGGGAAATATTTGTACTGGCGGATGGATACTTTGTCTGGGACTTATAAATTCAATGATTCAACTGGGGTAGGGCCTTCTATAAGATTTTATAAAAATAGTAATGGCTCTCTTTCAGATGATATATTATTTGAAATGATCGGCGGGGGTGATAATTACTTGATCACAACAAAAGACAGTCCTGGAAATTGGAATTCGTACAATCCGGGGCCAGGGTATGGAAAAATATCCGATATCGCGGAAGGGAAAATGCCTTTATCTCTTTTTGGTAATAATTTATACAATTATTTTTGGATTGGTTTTTATGGTAACACTGACGTAAATAATCCAACTTGTGATCAGATATGGTCACCCTAATAGATTGTAATCAAGGTAAGAATTTTTCACTTAATTGCATTGAATGGGCAACATAATATTCTCTGAATTTAGAATAAACTATATGATCCACAACCTCTGTCACAAGCCAATATTGCACTGTAATTTTTATAATATATCAAAGACATTTTAGCAGATTTTAAAAATTATTTTCTGGGAGTTGAACAAGAATCAAGTTGGTCTCCAATGATGTAAACAATCTATTTTTCAGAAAAACCAGGGTTAAAAAGATCTAATTGAGGATCATCCTTTTCTTTTTTCATTCTTTTCTTTTCAGCGATCTTTTTATTAATTTCAGCGCGCCTGTTTTTTTTATCAATTAATTTTTGTTTTTCAATCTGACGCTTTTCTTCCATGAACTTTTCAATAGTTTCAGTTTCTTCTTCATCTGCAATTTCATAAACAATCTCAAAATCATTCATCATATTTTTGGGAATAATTAAACCTTCTTTAGTTTCGTAGAATGTAAAAGAATCAATAATATCCTGACGGCAATACTTTTCAATATCATTATGAATATCACAAATTTTTTCTATCTGAGTTGCTTTATTTCCAATTGTTGTTTTTTTAGTGCCAAAATAATCACAAACGGTATCCGTTGAAATATAATATTCATTTTCTCGATCAAATAAAAAATTTAGGCGTGCAATGGCATATATAATTGAAGCAGCCCAAATTTCTATTTTCCCTCGGGTAATATTAATTTCCTGTCTGCTGTCAAGTTCATTACACAGATTTACAGCATAGTGTTCTAATTCATTATTTAGGTTCTCATCACAAAAACTATGAATCAAATTAGTAATTTTTTTTAACTGTTCGGATTTTATTTTTTTAGACATGGTCTTCTTCCATATTTTTAAAGTATTATAATTTGAACAATATTTAACATCTTAATTACTGGTGTTCAACAAAAGATTAAATACTAACAATCAAAATTTGAACAGGCATTTTGTTCGGGTAAATTTTTTCTTGATTGTTTGTTCCAATGAAATGCTGTGTCAGTATAAAGCGGCACGTAATCTAAGGAATTTAAGCAAATGAATTCAGATTTTTGAAAAAAATATTATTTTTCCTTGTTGCAGTTACTCCAATAAAATGTAATCGGATTTTGAATAATTTGATTGTGTATCTTTCCATATAGTGGAATTTTTATTTAAAATGTTAGAAAGGAATTCATGTACCTCACTAATTAGGAAAAAATTTACCCATAATTAGTGCATTCCCCCCCATTTTATTATATTTTTTACATAGTTCTTGCACAGAATCATAAATATTAAAAATCACAAATCGGCTTTTACTAAAATATATTCCACAATTCTAAATAGTTATAAATAATACAATGAGACGCAGTATGTCTGGCTCAATTTTTGCTGTTATCATAGTTAGTAAGTTTGTAGTTGTATTTGAGATTATTAAAGGAATCTGATTATGAAATATTGTAAAAGTTTTTTGTTATTGAACATCTTGTTACTGACGTTAGTGACATTTGTCACTCAAGCCAGTGCATTGTTAATCATCGATCCTGATACTACCTCCATTTTTGATAAAGGGCCAAAATTGAGTATAAACCCAGACAATAGTACCAAGCAGATAATATCGTATATTGAAACTACTTACTCAATAAACGAAATTTACAAAGCTGAATTAGAAGGAGAATCTGGGGTTCTGAACGGTAGTTATGACACTAATATAAATTGGAGCATCGGTAGTGGAGGCACAATAGCCTGGAACAGTGGTACCCCCACTGCTACTGACGCATACCTTCTTGTTAAGGATGGGAAAAATGACCCTTTTTGGTATCTATTTAATTTGAGTGATACAGGCGGTTTAGGTTGGGATGGTATGGATACTATCCAACTGCAAGATTTCTGGCCTGGAAATGGGGCCATATCTCACGTTTCATTGTTGAATGGCGGGACGTCTGCGCCTGTCCCCGAACCAGCCACAATGCTCCTCTTTGGCCTTGGTCTCTTAGGGATTGCAGGAGTTAGCAGAAGAAAAAAATAGTAACAAATTATTATAGAATGAATTTTAAAGGCAGGGTCAGAAATGACTCTGTCTTTTTTATTCCACTTATAATATATTCATTTTAATTTGACAGATTTTGAAAAATATTTTTATAGGGTTTGAATTGCTGGCAAGTGAATCTCCAATTAAATTTACTGCAAGCTTTTATAATTTTGGCTTCAGACTATCCCATATAATTTAAATTTTAAACCTGATGATGAAAGATCTGCCTATACCAAATATGGTATTCAGGAAATATTTTAAAAGCCGGGACTGGTGAAAGAAGCGCTCGGTAAATTTGGGTGTTTGACTCCTGATCGATTGTACCATCATTGCTCAGGATGAAACCAGGTGGAACTTATTAATTTCTTTGCATTGTAATACATTTTGTTGTAATTTGATTTTGATGAATTTCTTAATACAATATATTTTTGGTAACCAATTGAAAAATAGCTTTAATATAGTCTATTACCAATAGAGGCAATCAAGCATGGCTGTTATTTCCATACCACCCATTGCAATGGCAACATTGATGTTCTATGTAGGATTCTATCATTTTTTGATATACCGTCGTCAAAGAGACAATCGTGAAAATTTAACATTTGCCCTTTCCTGTTTCAGTGTCGGCTTATATGCTATCTGCTGTGCAGGGTTGTACAATGTTTCATCTCCAGCGGTTGGAGTTGAGTGGCAACGGCTTCAGGTAATTACCTTGGCAGTTCTGGCAACTACATTACTATGGTTCATTGCCGATTATACAGGTCATACAAACAGTAAAGTCGTAAAGGGATTCACTTTTTACTACTTATTTGCCGTACTGGCGGGATTGCTTATCAGAAGTGATTTGACTTGGACGAGTGTTGTTTCTATAAAAGAGACCCGACTTCCATTCGGATATGATATTAGATATAATGAAATGGCTCCGGGTATTCTCACCAATTTTCAGAGCTTGGTTGGAGTAATTTATTTTATCTATATTATCACGGTAAGTCTGAAGTTCTACAGGAGTGGAAATAAAGAAAAGGGATTACCTTTGTTGGTGGCCATATCCATTCTCTTTGTAGGCAGCACGAGCGATACACTTGTGAGCAGTGGATTCTACGATTTTATTTATATTCTGGAATATTCCTATATTGGCATGATACTTGTTTTTACGTTTTTCCTCACGAATAAGGTCATAAAGGCGGGCGAGACAAAAGCTTCGCTGCTGGAGAGCGAAGAAAAATATCGTAACATATACACCAACGCTCAAGTCGGATTAGCACGAACACAGATCAGCACGGGGAAAGTCTTAACCTGTAATGATAAAATGGCACAAATATTTAACTATGAAAACACAGAGGATTTTATAAATGAATTTATTTTTTCTGATAACTATGTCAACCCTCAGTTAAGAGTTAGTTTATTAAATGAACTTAAAAAAACAGGAGTTCGAAACAACGTTGAAGCAGAATTTTATGGAAAAGATAAATCAAAAGTATGGGCACGTTTCGACACCCGGATTTTTCCTGATAAAGGATATATGGAAGATGTTGTGGTGGATATCACCGAGCGCAAGATAGGGGAGAAAGCGCTGATAGAAAGCGAAAACAGGTTCCGCGACATCTCGTTAAGTATGGCGGACTGGATTTGGGAAACTGATAGTGAATCCAAATTTACATATATTTCTCAAAGTATAACAGAAGTTCTTGGATATGCTCCAGAAGAACTAATTGGCAAAACACCTTTTGACCTTATGCCGGAAGATGAATCTGTTCGAGTAAAAAAAATGATTTCAAAAATAGTTTCAAAATCCGAAAATATTAAGGATTTGGAAAACTGGAATATAGATAAGTCTGGAAACAGACTTATTATGCTTACAAGCGGTATTCCCATCCTTGACAAAGAAGGAAAAACCCGGGGTTATCGAGGAGTAAATAAAAATATCACTTCTCAAAGGAAACTTGAGACTCAGCTTCAACAAGCTCAAAAAATGGAATCCATTGGCACACTTGCAGGTGGTATCGCCCATGATTTTAATAACATCCTTTTCCCCATAATAGGACACACGGAGATGCTTTTATCGGATATCCCCGAAGACAGTCCATCTAAAGGGAGTCTGAATGAAATCTATAGCAGTTCTTTGCGAGCTAAAGATCTGGTAAAACAGATCCTTACATTTTCTCGTCAAGAGAGCCGTGAATTAAATCTGATGAAGATACAGCCAATCATAAAGGAAGCGTTAAAACTCATCAGGTTTACAATACCATCAACAATTGAAATCAAGCATGATATCCAAGCAGACTGTGGAGTGATCAAAGCTGATCCGACTCAGATCCATCAGATTGTAATGAATCTTGCAACCAATGCTTACCACGCTATGGAAAAAACAGGCGGAGAATTGAAAGTCAGCCTGAAAAAAGTTGAATTAGGCGATTATGATTTAATGACTCCTAATATGACAATGGGAGAGTATGCCTGTCTTAAAGTGTCTGATACAGGCACAGGCATGGATAAAGTTTTAACTGAAAAAATATTTGATCCATTTTTCACCACTAAAGCAATAGGTAAGGGTACTGGAATGGGATTATCAGTTATTCACGGAATCGTTACAAATATGGGTGGTACTATCAATGTATACAGTGAACCGGGTGAAGGAACTGAATTCAAAATTTATTTACCAGTAGAAAAAAACCATGTTGAAAAACAGGTAATTAATTCAAAAGCAGAAATTCAGTTGGGAACAGAACATATTATGCTTGTAGATGATGAAGAAGCGATCCTTACAATGGAAAAACAAATGCTTGAGCGTTTGGGGTATCAAGTTACTTCACGTACCAGCAGCATTGAAGCCCTTGAAGCGTTTCGTTCAAATCCGGATAAATTTGACTTGGTCATAACTGATATGGCAATGCCAAATATGCCTGGAGACAAACTATCAGAGGAACTGACTAAAATACGCCCTGATATTCCCATATTACTTTGCACAGGATTCAGTGAAAATATGTCTGAAAAAAAGGCTGCATCTCTTGGCATTAAAGGTTTTCTATTGAAGCCGATTGTGATGAGGGATCTTGCCCAAAAGTTACGTGTAGTGCTGGATGAGTGTAAAATTTGATTCAAAAGGATCGGGAGTTTTTATGAATAAATTAGAATCAACTATAAGAAAATCATACCGGCTCAGATATTATTTCTGGTTTATGGCGACGTTATGGACAGTATTCGTTGCAGTGTTGTTCTTTTTTAATTCCATAAGTATCAAGAAAG
>JACKQG010008326.1_pt1 | contig 10147 bp, 6 predicted proteins | sample 8237621 | NCBI WGS metagenome assembly JACKQG01 (sample SAMN15677084, study PRJNA649215) | marine metagenome | biome: marine; feature: Black Sea; material: saline water; isolation source: suspended particulate matter (SPM) from the Black Sea western gyre | collected 2013-06-09/2013-06-10 | depth...
TGTATCAACTGAAAACCGATAACTTCATGAAAACGAAGAAACTGGTGCTGCTGAAGTGATCTGATGTCAAAACAACGGATTATCATTTTGTTTATCACAATGCTGTTTTGTGTTTCAGCACAAAACAGCATAACGGTAACCGGAACGGTAAGAGATAAGCTGACCCATCCCGTAGAGGGAATAACCGTAGCCTATCAATGTGACGGTACGGACGTTATTCTTCCGGTACAGACAGATGAAAGTGGTTACTTTGAGTTTTCGTTTGAGCAATTAGGTATTGATGAGAACACCTTACCAGCGACGATCAACCTGGGAGCAAACTATCCCAATCCCTTTAATCCGGGAACGGTTATTCCGCTTACCACAAACACCCCAGGACAATTTCTTATCCATGATTTGCTGGGGAGACGGGTACAGTCTATTCAAATAACCCATGCCGGGCATTTTACACTAGCCTGGGGAGGAATGCTTAACAGTGGTCTTCCTGCACCAGCCGGTATCTACTTTTATTCGTTTCAGACAGTTGAAAGCCGATTAACCGGAAAAATGATATTATTGGATGGCGGAGGAAACACAGGATTATCACTAACAGGGGATAACAAAACCAAACAGCAAGAACAGCCAAAACAAAGAACGGAATGTGAAAATTACACCCTCTCTTATTCCGCAGAACACATTACGGATATTACGATTGACCTTGGAGAAACCGGTTATACGGAAGATACTGAGATTGCCCAAGAGGTAAACATTGCCCCTCATGGAACTGATCAAAGTTATTCAGTCCATATTGGAGATACGTTGTTAATTGATTTAAATGACGTTATTGATAATGACAGTCCCACTGTTTTTGAGATTGAGGAAAATAATCATTTTATCGAATTAGAGTCGGACATTCTTCAATATATCCCAAATGAGCCTGAAACTTTTTCGATAGAAGTAACAGCGATTGACAGTATGGATACGGCATTAATGGATACAATAATTATTACTGCTCAGGCAGTTTATTGGGACACAACGTCTCATGTGTTCACGTGGGAGATTGACATGTTAGGTTATCACCTTAGTTATCTTCAAGATGTAGCGATTGTGGATGAGAATGATATTTGGGCAGTTGGGACAATAACAGAAGAACCCAACTCACCCAATTTTGTGAGAAACGCCCATTGGGATGGTGAAGAGTGGGATTTTTTTAATGTGATTAGCGGAGCTGAAAAAATAACTTTATTCGCATTTGCACATGATGATATATGGATGACATCCTCTTTACCCATGCATTTCAATGGAAATGAGTGGCATGTGTTTACACCGGACGATGACGGATATCCCATTGGAGCCGGATGGTTAATATCAATATGGGGTAGTTCCTCAGAGGATATGTATTTTGGTGGTTCATATGGATATATTATTCATTATGACGGGGAAACATTTACTGCTTTAGATTCTCCTACCAATGATACGCCAATCGATATAGAACGTATTTCCGGTTCGGCAGATGGAGAATATGTGTTCGCAATTGGAAATGGAATCATAGATTCAGAATTACATTCCATAATTTTAATAATTGAAAACGGACAGGTTGATACTCTGTACCATAATATTGGTGTTATTCCTACGGAAGGAAATATGGGGGCGATATATGACGATGGATTAGATGTGTTTGGTGGTATCGCCTATTTTTCTACAAAAGCAGGGATATGGAAATATAATTATTTAACCGGTGACTCTACAATAGTGGAAGAATTCACTGGAGAATTAGGAACACGTGGAATGGAAGTTCAAGCTGATAATGATATTAGTATATTTCTTTCCGGTTCAGTATTCCTTCATTTTAATGGGTATGATTGGAGATTGGATAATACTCTATATAATCAACTAGGTCTAATGCATACAAGTTATGGCATGGATTTCAAGGATAATTTGGTCATCAGTGTTGGGGTGATCAATGCAGGAGCCCAAGCTTACGCAGCCAGGGGATATCGAAATCCAGGACAAAGAAAGCTCATTAATAATCAAAATGAGAAAAAGGAAAACGCTCATGAATAAAACATTAACAATGATTTTAAGCTTGGTTATGCTGAGTACTGTTTCTGCAGATCCATATGGCTATATATATTTGAATATAGAATCAGGAGTTTTTAATGGCGATCCTTCAAGTCAAGAGGAACATTTCTTAGCTTATTCGCTTGAAGTTGGTGAATCGAATGTCACGGAATTACGGTTGTATTTTGGTGAAACAAACCTTGGAAATAACAGTTATGTTACCATCCGTTCGGTTTATGATAATATTGAACAAATCCATAATACCCAAACACTATCAGAATGGAAAAATACATCTATCTTCTTCAATGGTGATTTACTCGCAGTTGAATTATATGTACATCGGGATGATGTGAATATATTTATAGCATTAGATAAAATATTTATAGGTATAAGCTCAAATGATGTAAATAATGAAAGAAGCATCTGCGGTGAAGTTGATAACAGAGAGCCTTCAAATCATGGCGCAATCGGACGATTGGTTCCCTTTGGTTGTACAGCATGGATTGCTGAGAATGGTTTAATAGTTACGGCAGGACATTGTTTATATCCCCTTGCGGTTTTTGATGAACTTGACGATGAGATTATTGAATTTAATGTTCCAATGTCGTTGGAAGATGGTGCAATACAACACCCGGAAGTAGAAGATCAGTACATAGTGGGAGATTATGCACTCCATGAATTTTTCGGTATTGTTGAGGAGAGCTGGGTTAGCGATTGGGCAGTTTTTAATGTAGAAAATAACAGTAGTACAGGTTTGCAGCCGATTGAAGCTCAAGGGATATCAATTGGACTAAGTAGAACAAATGATATTGCCGATGATGAAATCATTCGTTTAACCGGCTTTGGGTTTGATGGCCCCCCACCTAGTTATGGTGGAACAGGAGCGCTAAATGAATATAGTCAAACCCAACAAACAAGTTCAGGACCCTTTGTCTCTATAATAGGGACAAGGTTAAATTTTATTGTAGATGCAATGGATGGAAACTCAGGCGGTCCCATTATCAGAGAAAGTGATGGAACATCTCTTGGCATATATAATCTGCATGACTGTAATGGATATAATCCTGACTCCTATAATTCAGGAGTCAGTCTTTTGAATGATAATTTATGGATGGCTTTACATCCCAATTCTGTTTTCCTATCAAACCGCGATGTAGCCAATAATGATAATTTAGGAGGCTTATTGACTTTAGATAATACAGAAACCCCGGAATTTGAATATCCGGAAATAAATTCTGTTGATTTAGTACCGTTGGATATCGAAACAGGTCCCAATTATATTGCCACCACAACTGAACCGAATTTAGGAGAAAATGGTGAATTAAGACATATAAGGTGGAACGATAATCGAGAGGATTATTTTTTAGAAATTGAACACTATTTTTTGGACAATAGTGAACAGTTAACAGCATTTTTCACAAATCAACACACAGCAACCATTGAGTCAACCCATCCGGTTGAGTTAGAGCTTCATGATCCTTGGTACGCCTATAAAGAAGAACCTAACGGACCTTGGATTCAATCTGATAAATTTTTCCCTGTATGTGAATTGGCACCTGACGGTACTTATCTGGTTTTCTTACACCAGGGTGGAAATATAGAATATTTAATACCTCCGAACTACTCTATCCTTACAGAAAAATACTTTGATAATGATGAAGGAGAAATATATGAATTCACACACTGGTCAGGTGTAAATGTGTTAATAGAAAATATTGATGAACTTGCGACTGGTGTCATATTTACAAATGAAGATGCGTCAATCACAGCAAATTATGAGTTTTACACCGAAAACGGAAATTTGGTTAACAATATATCCTACTGGAACATTGTAGGTTTACCGAGAACAGTAGAGGATGATCATTACTTTACACTCTTTCCAAATTCTATAGAAGGGACCTGCCTTCGTTATGAAAATGGATACTATGTTTCCGAATCAAATCTAACATCCGGTGAAGGTTATTGGCTTCGATTTTCTGAAAGCGGTGAGAATGTAATTATTGGTGAGGAGATTACCGAACTTACATTTGATTTAACCGAAGGCTGGCAGTTAATTTCAGGGATATCAGAGACGGTACCAATCTCTTATATTTTAGACCCTGACCGTATTATTATCCGTGGTACAATCATGGATTACAATAATCAAGTTGTAGGAGAACTAGTTCCGGGTAAAGGCTACTGGGTACGAGCAAGCCAACCTGGTACGATAACCATTACAAACAGACCGTCTTCCCCCATTCTATTTACCAGTCTCATGGAGGATGCCAACTACATCAAGTTCACCAATGCAACAGGGAAGGAGAAAGAGGTATATTTTGGTGTTGACGTTCCTGAAGAAGATCAACTTAGTTACACCTTACCGCCATTACCACCGGATGAAGTGATGGAAGAGAACTTTTTGGATGCCCGTTACACCAATAATTACACGTACACAGAAACTGCAGGAACAATAGAAGTCAGAAACACCGATTACCCGCTTACGGTTGAATACGGTATTCTGAACGACGACGGAGAGTGGGAAATATCAAGCAATGCCCCGAAACGCAGGCGGGGTGACGAAGAATACGGAGACATCGGCAGAGTGAAGCTGAGTCGCACAGGTACAATCGTAGTAGAACATCCGATTGAGTCATTCACCATCCGAAAGACAAGCGTGAATAATCTTCCGACAGAGTTTGCTCTCAGTCAAAACTACCCGAATCCGTTTAATCCGACGACAGTAATCCGTTATCAGTTACCGGTTATCAGTGAAGTACAATTAACGGTTTACGATTTGATGGGCAGAGTTGTAAGAAAACTGGTGAGTGATAAGATAACAGCCGGGACACATAGCATCATCTGGAACGGGACAGACGCACACGGTCAGCCGGTTTCATCGGGGATGTATTTGTATCAGCTTAAAACTGACACCTTTGTCAAAACGAAGAAACTGGTGCTGCTGAAATAAAATGAAAAATGCTAATAGTCTATCTATACTACTACTTGCGCTAACATTTGCAACGGCTTCTAATCAATCGGATGTGTTACAAGGTCTCACCGATGCATGGTATGAACTGCATCCAAATTCACTTCCGCATTGGATGACTCCGGATGAGGAAAATAGAAAAGATGAAATTGGGCGTGAATTTTATCCGACGGACCCACCAACCGGCCCCGTTCGAAACATCGCAGAATTTGAACCGATGGAAGGTGTGCTCATCCGATATCCGCTTGGGATTCCGTATGGCATTATCGCTGAAATGTCTGAAGATGTTATGGTGACAACAGTTGTATCCGGGCAAAGCCAGGAAAACACCGTACGAAACTATTATGAGAACAATGGCGTGAATCTGGATAATTGTAATTTCTTACATGCTCCGTCTGAATCTTACTGGAGTAGGGATTACGGTCCTTGGTACATCGTAGACGGAAACAATGAAGTCGGAATTGTGAATTTTATCTATAACCGTCCACGCCCGAATGATAATGACATCCCAATTGAAATGGCAGAATTTCTGGATATCCCACTTTATGGAATGGAGATTGTTCACGCTGGTGGAAATTACATGACAGACGGCATGGGGATCTCTGCATCCAGTGAGCTTGTTTGGGAAGAAAATACCCTAAGTGAGTCACAGATTAACGATAGGATGGAAGATTTTCTTGGGGTTACTACTTATCATGTGATACCAGACCCGAATAATACGTACATAGATCACATAGATTGTTGGGGAAAATTTCTGGATGTGGATAAAATCCTTATTCGGGAAGTACCTTTATCCCATGCACAATATGATGAGATAGAAGAAACCGCCACTTATTTTGCGAACCAAACATCTTCATATGGAACGCCGTATGAAATATATCGTGTCTATACGCCACAGAATCAGCCGTACACAAACTCTCTGATTTTGAATGATAAAGTGCTAGTTCCTACGACCGGTTCTTCGTGGGATGACGATGCAATAGCGTCTTACGAAAATGCAATGCCCGGATATGAAGTAATTGGTTTCGGCGGTAGTTGGGAATCAACAGATGCACTGCATTGCAGGACAAAAGGTGTTGCTGATCGAGGGATGTTATATATCAGACACATTCCGTTTTCGGGTGAAATAGACACCGATGTAAACGGGATTGTGGTTGAAGTTGAAATTATTCCATACAGCGGTTTCGGGCTTGTTCAAGATGCCGTTCAAGTGTATTATCGAATTGGCGGTATCGGTTTGTACCAATCGGTGTCGATGTCAGACATTGGAGCAGATCATTATCAAGCTATGATTCCGGCTCAACCGACTGACAGCGAAATTTCGTATTATATTCACGCAGAAGACAGCTCAGGGCGAACAGCGAAACATCCGTTTATCGGAGCTGCAGATCCGCATACTTTTACGTCAATAATTTCCAATGTAAATATTACAATAGAACATCTTCAGGGATGGAATTTAATCGGAGTTCCGTTAGTCTTAGACGATTATCACTATTTATCCGTTTTCCCGACTGCAACTGAAAATTCATTTTATTCTTTTGGGCCATTAGGATATTTACCGGAGACAGATTTTACTCCCGGTTTTGGAGCTTGGTTGCATTTTGCAGAAGCAGGGACAACCGTACTTACCGGTTATCCTATCTATGAACAGTCATTAGATTTCTATGAAGGTTGGAACCTCATCACAGGGATTACCACTCCAATCTCTATAGATAATATTATTGACCCTGATGATATAATAATTGAGAATACGATTTATGAATTTGCCGGCTCTTCCATTGGATATGTTCCTGCCGACTCACTTTATCCCGGAAAAGGATATTGGATACGCGCAAATAGCCCTGGTTCAATTCTGTTGGAATCTCCAAATAATTAAATGAGAAAATATATATGCTAATTAGAAATCACATCGGAATAGTTTTCATTTTACTTTCAATCAGCTCAGCTGAAAGTTTATACGATGTCTTTATGGAAGCCGATTCAGCAAATGGGTATAACAAATATATCACCTTAAATTCGGACGTGGTTTATACCGGAGGATTGGGGTCATCGGAGCATTCTATTTATATTGAGGGAAATGGCGCCGTCATTGATTTAAATGAAGGCACCGGAATTTGGATTGCCGGAGATGAAACCGCAACCGGGTCGTTAAATATCAATCGGTGTACCATTATTTACGGAGGCTACTATGGCATAAATCTCTCGGGGTACTCAGATAATTTTATTACGAATTGTAACATTATCAGTTCGTATTGGGGAATTCACGTGAACGACTCCGTTCGTGTGACGATTCAGAACGTGAATTTAGTTGGAAATGATTATGGTATTGCGGTTAGCGGTGACCGGACAAATATATTTATTGATTATGTAAACTCATGGAATAATACCAATAATTTCATGATAAACTGTTTCGGGTGAGGAACAATTTGGGAGGAGTATCTTCCCGTTCCAGGAACACATAACAGATCAGACGACCCTTTATTTATGGATACAGGTAATTTCGATTTCTCCTATCCGATGACGTCTCCCTGCGTGGATGTTGGTAACCCTAATATTATTGATCCGGACAGTTCAAGAAGTGACATTGGTTCGGAGTATTTTGACCATCAAATTCCAATAACACTTGAAATTCCTACACAAGGGAATTGGAATATAGTTGGACTTCCGGTTGTTGTGGACAATCCTTTCGTGGAAGAGGTGTTTCCACAATCAATTGAAAACACATTGTTTATGATTGATAACGATGGCAATTATCTTGCTGAAGATAGTTTAATTGTAGGGAGGGGATACTGGCTTAGATTTTCTGAAGACGGCGTTGAAAATATTACCGGTAATCCAATAACGACCAATGTCGTAATACTTCAAAGCGGTTGGAATTTAATTAGCGGAATATCTGCGGATGTGGCAGTATCCTCCATTATCGATGAAGATAGTCTTATCGTCCAAAATACCATTTTTTATTATGATGATAGACATTATCTTCTCGCTGATACACTGAAACCGGGAAAAGGTTATTGGCTTCGATCCATCGGGGATGGTACGATTGAAATTCGATTAAATCCGTAACAAAAGACATCTTTCTTGTGCTCAATTAAGTTGCGTACAAATTTCATGTGCTCGACGGATAAATTAGAGTAAAACAAATCAAAACTGGAAAATTAACTTAATGGAAGGAAATGAATGAACTTCAAAATTTACACAACAAACTGGTGTCCGTATTGTACAGCTGCAAAGCGACTATTACAGGAAAAAGGGTTAGATTACGAAGAAATTGATATCGAAAAACTTGAGATGTCGAGAGAAGATCTCGAAAAGATTACCGGTGGACGTTCAGTACCTCAAATTGTGATGGATGATAAGCCGATTGGCGGCTATGATGACCTACAGGCGTTAGCAGCATCCGGAAAAATATAATTACTATTGCATAAAGCTGAACCCCCAACACAAAATTAGATATCTCATTCGTACCTTGTTTCAGAACGACACACACTATTTTCTGTCATCCCGAACCGACGCAGGAGCGTGAGGGATCTACATTTTAAACCCCCCGGGGAGGATGATACGGAGCACCAAACTCAACTCCGGGGCAAAGACAATTTAGATTCCTCATTCGTACCTTGTTTCGGAACGACACAGTCTTTTTTGTCTGACGAACGAAGTGAGGAAGAATCTACATCTTTAACCCCCACACGAATGACTACTCACCTCAAAATTAAAACCAAACGCTCAATGAAGAAAGGTGACCTTCCGCCACGTATGCGTTGAATTACTTTTAACACGGATAAAATATGCACCCGAAGGCGCTTTTTTACCGTTTGCTATCCGTCCGTCCCAAGAAAAATGGTCATAACACCCGGCATCTAAGTTTCCGGTGAATAGTGTCGCAACCGTTTGCCCGGAAAGGTTCACGACACTGACATCTATCTTTTCGTCCTCTTGTAAAATGATTTGTATCCGTGTTCGGCTAACAGTTGTTCCACTGAGCGGAAATGGATTTGGATAAGGTTTAGAGATGGTAATCTGTTTATCGGGGAGCGGTGTAATCATCGTGAAAAAAGAGGACATGCCACCATCATTGGTTATTTGAACGCCAGACAGGTTTTCTGCAAAGACACTCCAGTGATAAAGTGTGTGGTTGGTAAGGGCTTCTGTTATAGAATAGCTTGTGTCTTGTCCAATATAGACCGTATCCATAGATTCAGGATTTACGCCAAATGCCAGTTTGTAAAGGAGAACATCATCTACGTTTAAACTTCCTGAAGGATGCCAGGACAATGTCGGTGACAGCGTTTGGATGGTTTGTCCACTTTCCGGCTGATTCAGTGAGAATGAGAAAGGAGGTTCGACTTCTGAAAAACCGTCGGTGATTTCGATGGAGTAATCAAAATCATTGCCAATATCATCTTGACTTACAACGACCAATGTCAGCCATTCATAGCCCGAACCAGGATCAATATTAAGTGGATTTCCCATTTTAACCAGATGATATCCTGCCGTTGTTTTCAGAATCGCGTGCAGTTGCAGATCACTCTGCGGACCATCTAAATTTGTGAGTTCAGCATAAATGGGTGTGTCCGTAATGATATGACTGTATTGACTTCCGAATGCTTTTAGAGATGTACTGTTGATTGTGCTTGTATTTCCCTCAGAAAAGAGTTTCGTCGTATATATTCTGGGTGATAACATCGGGAAGTCTTCAGCTTCTTCGTAGCTGTAAATCTCTGCACCGGGTCCGGGAGAGGAGGAGAGAATTCGGTTTGCGATAGCCATTTTGTTTAACGCATCTGCAAAAGAAGAATTCATCGGAGTTAATCCATCGCTGATTGCTTGATGACTGAAATCACTTTCTTTGCTATCGGTGTTTACACCTTCTTCAAAAATTCGTTTTACTGTCTCGCTGCCACCAAGATGTTCACCAATATGTTCAAAGTAAATATATGAACCGTACCAATGAGTTCCACCGGTTTTATCCAATGATTCTTCAGGGATGTTAAACCAGGAGACTAAGTACTGATAACAATCGTTTATATTATCGTAGACTCTCTCCTCCATCTGGACAGCAGTTGCTTCTAAAAGCCAATGTTTTTCCCAGCCATCGTATCCATATTGGATTGCATGAAAGAATTCGTGCGCTGCGGTTAC